>Ga0123356_10008712_pt1 | contig 10061 bp, 6 predicted proteins | sample TergutEmb28metaG_2_FD_92546 | JGI IMG/M metagenome (GOLD analysis project Ga0123356, IMG submission 92546) | Embiratermes neotenicus P3 segment gut microbial communities from Petit-Saut dam, French Guiana - Emb289 P3 | ecosystem: Host-associated > Arthropoda: Insects > Digestive system > Gut ... | reverse complement strand
CTCAAACTCCCCACAGGACGTCATCACGCTGAGCTGGATCTCCAACCTCACGAACTGCTACGTCTCGTCGCAGCCTGGCGGCGTCGGCGTGATAGGTACCACCGAGCCTCAGGGTACGGATACCGTTTCTCCGGACGCGCCCGGAACCTACGTCTTGACGGTCATCTGCAGTCCAGGGAACGTCAGCTCGCCACCTATCACGGTCACCGTGCTTACTCCTCCGCCCGCTACCGCAACCATGTCGATCAGCCCGGCAACTGTCTCGCCCGGCCAGAACTTCATTGTTAGCTGGTCAACGATGTACGCGCAGCAGGCGTGCGTCGGTACCGGGACACCCCCTCCAGGCTTGGCTTGGCCGACGTCAGATCCACCCGGCCTCCTGCTGAGCGACTCGCTGACGGTCTACTCCACGGGCACAGGGCAATACACCTTCGGCATCTCGTGCCCGAGCCTCGATCCTGGCGCGCCCGCTGCCACAGCACAGGCGACTGTGACCATCGCCGCGGCCTCATCCTCCGCATCTTCTTCATCCTCGTCCTCCGCCTCCTCTTCCTCCCCTCCTTCTGCTGTGCCGCCGGCTGCCAGTGTCAGTGGGAGTACAGGGGGCACAGGCGGCGGCGGAGCGATCTCCCTCATCGAGCTACTCGCGTTGGCTGCTACCGGGCTGCTAACGCGAGGCAAGCGTCCTTCTCGAGCCTCCCACCGTAGCAGCACAGCGGGCACGGGCGACGATCAGCTGCGGCAAGCGCTCGAGGGTGAGGGTGTGTGACCGGGGTGATTCCAATTGACCTCCAGGGTCTCACCAGGGGCGGGGTTCAGACAGCGAGAACCTTGGCAGCGGGCGTGAAATACTGCCCCGCATCAATTGCCGATTGCTAACGAACCTGGCCGATTCTAGGTCCCGGACCCTGCAGCTGTAACACTCCCCGACACGGTCAGGGCATCCGGTCCAAGTGCCGCCGGTCCAAGCGCTACTCGGCGAATCAGCTCCGCCTGCGATTGCAGGCCCGTCTTGCGAAAGATTGATCTCAGCTGGCTGCGCACCGTGTGCTCGCTCACCTCATGGCGGCGTGCTGCGTCCCGCAGGGTGTATCCGGACACGAGCAGCGAGGCGATTTCCGCTTCCCTGCTCGAGATGGACAGATCGCGTGCGATCAAGTCGGTCGATGCCTGCACACGTCGCTCGGGATCGAAGATCAGGACCAACCAGCGCGGGTCCCCTCCGATCCATGAGCTAGTGCGCGGGGGCAGAGGCGAGATCATGACGGACAGTGGCAGGGCACGCAGGCGCGGCACATGCAGCAACCCATCGGTGTTGCCGGCAGGGGGGATTCCCTTGAAGATCCAGTGTGCGAATTGCGTACCCGCGGGGCCACGCAGGGACAGCGTGCCATCGAGCTTGCGAGTGATGCCGCTGTCCGTGCGCAGCAGCTGCTGCAGGATCGCATTGGCTTCGAGGAGCTTGCCGGAAGAGTCGAGAATCGCCACGCCGAAGTTGACTCGGTCAAGGGTGGCGTTGATTGTTTGCGCTTGGACCTGCGCACGCTCGAGGCGATCCCGAATCTCCAGTGCTCGCTGGATATGCGGTAGCAACGGCTCGAAGATCTCCAGATCGTGCGGCTCGAATGGCCCGCGCTGCCTTGTACCTTGCATGCTGAGCGCGACGACCTTGCTATCTGACTTGTACAGCCACGCGGGCATGAAGTATGGCGCATCGAAGGGCAGCAAGAACTCATTGAGAATCGCCGAGCGTTGCCACGCCACCAGGGGCAGCATGCGTTCAGTCCTGGCACGGTAAAGCGGAAAATCCTGGAAGTGTGGTAGCCGAGGGTCCTGGTAAACCCAGTGCCGGCAATACTGGTCGAGGATGAGTGGGTCAAGGCGGCGCTGTTCCGCGCGTAGAACCTGGCCGGTCGTGGGGTTGAATGCCAGGAGCAACCCGTCGGCTGCGCGCACCAGATCGGCGATGCCGAGCAGCGCGCGATTCCACGCGGCCTCATCCAGGCCGCCTGCGTAGAGATCACTGAGGATTTGTGCCACTGGATCATCTAGTAGCCACCGATAGCTCATGGCTCGTCTCGTCTATCGGTCGGGACGGCGAAGTGCACGTACTTCATTCGCACCACGGAGGGTCGGGAGTGGCGGAGAGACACAGGGCGACGAGCTTAGTTCCTGGCGTCGAAGGCCTCCAGGGGCCTTCTGGGCCAATCGGCTGCGAGTCGCCTTCGATCCAGGGTCGGATTCAGTGAGTGGAATGCAGTGCCAAGTTTCCGTTCCCGTGGGCGTCCTGTCCAGGATCTCCCCGTCAATCAGCTAGATCCGGGTCACGAAATGCTGGATGCGCGCCAGCCCTCAGCGGAGTCGCGTGAGGAATGGGCCGCGTGAGGCTCACTCGTCCGGATCGAACAGCTTGGGCACTCGACGCAATCAGGACGCTGCCGGTCCAAGCGCTACCCGGCGAATCAGTTCCGCCTGCGATTGCAGGCCCGTCTTGCGAAAGATTGATCTCAGCTGGCTGCGTACCGTGTGCTCGCTTACCTCCTGGCGGCGCGCTGCCTGCCGCAGGGTGTATCCGGAAACAAGCAGCGAGGCGATCTCCGCTTCCCTGGCCGAGATGGCCAGATCGCGCGCGATCAAGTCGGTCGATGCCTGCACACGTCGCTCGGGGTCGAAGACCAGGACCAGCCAGCGCGGATCCCCTCCGATCCATGAGCTCGTGCGTGGGGGCAGAGGCGAGATCATGACGGACAGTGGCAGGGCGCCCATGCGTGGCACATGCAGCAAGCCATCGATGTTGCCGGAAGGGGGGATTCCCTTGAAGATCCAATGTGCGAATTGAGTACCCGCGGGGCCACGCAGGGACAGCATGCCATCGAGCTTGCGAGTGATACCGCAGTCCGTGCGTAGCAGCTGCTGCAGCATCGCATTGACTTCGAGGACCTTGCCTGAAGAGTCGAGAATCGCCACACCAAAGTTGACTCGGTCAAGGGTGGTGTTGATTGCTTGCGCTCGCACCTGCGCGCGCTCGAGGCGATCCCGAATCTCCAGCGCTCGCTCCACATGCGGCAGCAACGGAGCGAAGACCTCCAGGTCGTGTTGATCGAATGGCCCGCGCTGCTTTGTACCTGGCAAGCTGAGCGCAACAACCTTGTTTTCTGACTTGTGAAGCCAGCCAGGCATGAAGTAAGGCACATCGAAGGGCCGCAAGAACTCATTGAGAATCGCGGAGCGCTGCCATGTGGCCGCGGGCATCATCCGTTCCGTCATGGGGCGGAAGAGCCGGTCGTGCTGGAAGTGCTGCACCCTGATGTCCTGGCTGGCCCAGTGCCGGCAATACTGGTCGAGGACGAGCGGGTCAAAGCGGCGAAGCTCTGCGCGCAAAACCTGGCCGGTCACAGGGTTGAATGCCAGGAGCAACCCGTCTACTGCGCGCAACAGATCGGCAATGCCGAGTAGCGCACGATTCCACGCGGCCTCATCCAGCGTGCCTGCGTAGAGATCACTGAGGATTTGTGCGACCGGATCATCTCGTAGCCACCGATAGGTCATGGCTCGCCCCGTCTATCGGTCGGGACGGCGAGGAGCACGTACGTCATTTGCACACGATCGGTTGGGACTGGCGAAGAAGGGCGACCCCGACGGGCTTGGTGCTTGGCGCCGAAGGCTTCCAGGGTCCTCCTGTGTCACACAGCTGGGCGCGAATCACCGTCGATCCAGGGTCGGACGGCATTGCGTGGTGCAGTGCCAAGTTTCCGTTCCCGTGGGCGTCCTGTCCAGGGCTCCCGTTGCAGCGGATGCGCCAGCCGAACTGTCGCGAGTGCACCTCGATCGTGGGTCACGAGATGACTTAATAAGCAAGATGTGCGCTCGCCCCGAACGGGTGCGCAGTCGCATGAGGAATGGGCCGCTTCAGGCTCACTCGGCCGGATCGAACAGCTCGGGCACTCGATGCAGTCAGGCCGCAGCCGGACCCAGCGCCACCCGACGAATCAGTTCCGCCTGCGATTGCAGGCCGGTCTTTTGAAAGATGGATCGCAGCTGGCTGCGTACCGTGTACTCGCTCACTGTCAGGCGTTGGGCCGCCCCCCGGGGGGTGTAGCCGACCACAATCAGCGAGGCGACTTCCGCTTCCCTGGGCGAGATGGCCAGATCGCGCGCGATCAGCTCGGTGGATGCCTGAACCCGCCGCTCCGGATCGAAGACCAGCACTAGCCAGCGTGGTCCCCCTCCGATCCATGAAGTCATGCGCTGCGGTAGAGGCGAGATCATGACGGACAGTGGCAGGGCGTGCACGCGCGGCACATGCAGCAAGCCGTCGGTGTTGCCGGAAGGGGGGACTCCCTTGAAGATCCAGTGCGCGAATTGCGTACCGGCGGGGCCACGCAGCGACAGCGTGCCATCGAGCTTGCGAGTGATGCCGCAGTCCGTGCGTAGCAGCTGCTGCAGGATCGCATTGGCTTCGAGGACCTTGCCCGCGGAATCGAGGACCGCAACGCCGAAGCTGACTCGTTCAAGGATGCCGCTGACCGTCTCCGCTCTGACCTGCGCACGCTCGAGCCGATCCCGGATCTCCAGCGCTCGCCCGATATGCGGCAGGAGCGGTGCGAGGATCTCCACATCGTGCTCATCGTAAGCGCCGCGTTGCTGGCTACCCTGCATGCTCAGCCCGACGATCCGCGTTTCTGACTTGTGAAGCCATGAGAGCATGAAGTGCGGCACATCGACGCGCCGCGCGAACTCATTGAGAAACTTCGAGCGTTCCCACGCGGGCATCATGCCGTCCGTGAGAGGACAGAAGAGCGGGTGATCCTGGAAGTGTGGTAGCCGTGGGTCCTGGTGAACCCAGTGCCGCAAATACTCATCGAGGTGAGCCGGGTCGAGACGATGATTTTCTGCGCGCAGGATCTGTCCGGACTTAGGGTTGGCCGCAAGCAGCAGCGGTTCGGATGCGCGCACCAGATCGGCAATGGCGAGTAGCGCGCGATGCCACGCGGTGTCATCCAGTGTGCCGGCGTAGAGATCGCCGAGGATGTTGCCTATCGGATCATCTCGTAGCCATCCGTCGGTCATGACTTGCACGGTCCATCGATTCGGACGGCGAAGCGAACGTACTGCATCTGCATGTGCACAGCCTGGGCGGCGAAGGCAACGAGCTGCCTGCCAATCGCCTGTCAATCTGGGGTAGGTTTCGATTGCGTAGAGTGCAGTGATGAGTGTCCGTTCCCGGAGACGTCCTGTCCAGAGTGTCTCGTACGATCAGCGCACGCTTCCAGCAGGCTGCCATCCAGGGTTTGCTCGTCGGTCCAGGGCGACCGGATGATCAAGACAAGGGATGGCGTCAGGCCCGCTCGCCCGGATCGAACAGGCGCTGATGCTCGAGGATGGCGTAGCGATCGGTCATGCCGGCGATGTAGTCGGCCACGACCCGTGCGCGCCCGGTAGCGGCCCTCGATTTCTCCGTCTCCTCTACGATCTGCCGGTACTCGGAGGGCATGAGCCGGGGGTTCTCGAACAGGGCTTCGAACAGCTCGCGCACCACCCGGCCGGCCTTGACCTGCATGCGCAGCACCCGGTAGTGCCGGTAGACGTGCTCGCGCAGGAACTGCATGAGCTCGGTGTGCTCTTCCTTGACCGCCGCGCTCATGGCCACAAGTGGCCCTGAATGCGCGCGAACATCGTCGATCGAGGCGGGATTCAGCGCCTGCAGGGCCGCCCTCGTGGTCTCGACGAGGTCCACCACGATGTAATTGATCATGCGCCGGATCACCTCGTGCACCAGGCGTCGCTCGCCGAGGCTGGGGTAGAGCGCGACCACGAGGTCATGCTGGCGGCGAAACAGCGTCACCTCGCGCAGCCCCTGAATGTCCACGAGCTGCGCGCGGATGCCATCGTCCACATCGTGATTGTTGTAGGCGATCTCATCGGCCAGGTTCGCGAGCTGCGCCTCCAGTCCCGGCTGCTGGCGCTTGATGAAGCGCTCCCCGATGTCGCCCAGCTCGCGCGCGTTGCGCAAGGAGCAGTGCTTCAGGATGCCTTCCCGGCACTCGAAGGTGAGATTGAGGCCCGGGAACTCGGCATAGCGCTCCTCGAGCTCATCCACCACCCGCAGCGACTGCAGGTTGTGCTCGAACCCCCCGTAGGCGTGCATGCACTCATTCAGTGCATCCTGCCCGGCATGTCCGAAGGGCGTGTGTCCCAGGTCATGAGCCAGGGCAATGGCCTCGGTGAGCGTCTCATTGAGATCGAGCGCACGGGCCACCGATCGACCGATCTGCGCCACCTCCATGGAGTGGGTGACCCGGGTCCGGTAGAGATCCCCTTCGTGGTTGACGAACACCTGTGTCTTGTAGACCAGGCGGCGGAAGGCATTGGAGTGGATGATCCGGTCGCGATCGCGCTGGAACTCGGTCCGGTATGCCGGCTTGTCCTCCGGATAGCGCCTCCCCCGCGAGCGCTCATCGTGGGCCGCGTAGGGTGCCAGAAGCTCTTTGTCCATGCTCACTCCGCCCCCCTCACCCCAGGTAGGTCTCGAGCGTGCGCATCAGGGCGCCTTCGGGGTAGTCCGCCGTCACGAACGCGTCGCCGATCCCTCGCAGGAGCACCAGACGCATCCGTCCCTCCTTGACCTTCTTGTCGATCCGCATGTGCTCGAGCGCCGCCGCCGGCGCGACCGTCTCGATGTGGGCGGGCAGTCCGGCTCGCTCGAGCAGGCGTCCCACCCTCTCCAGCTCCTCCACTTTCAGGAAGCCGCACTCGCGGGACATCGCGGCCGCCATCAGCAAGCCCGCACCGACCGCCTCACCGTGCAGATACGAACGGTAGGCGGTCACGGACTCGAGCGCATGCCCGAAGGTGTGCCCCAGGTTGAGCAAGGCCCTCTCGCCCTGCTCGCGCTCGTCCCGTCCGACGATCTGGGCCTTGATCTCGCAGGAGCGCCGGATCGCGTGCGCCAGCACCGCCGGCTCACCGGCCAGCAGCGCCTCAAGGTGCTCCTCCAGCCAGATGAAGAAGGGCGCATCACAGATCAGGCCGTACTTGATGATCTCGGCGAGGCCCGCCCGCAGCTCACGCGCCGGCAAGCTGCTCAAGGTGCGCGTGTCCGTCACGACCGCAATCGGCTGGTGGAAGGCGCCGATCAGGTTCTTGCCGCCCGGATGGTTCACCCCGGTCTTGCCGCCCACCGAGGAATCCACCTGCGCCAGGAGCGTGGTGGGCAGCTGGACATACGCAACGCCGCGCTGGTAGCAGGCCGCCGCGAAGCCCGCCACATCCCCGACCACGCCGCCGCCGAGCGCCAGCACCGCGCAGTCCCGGCCCAGCCGGTTGGACACCATCACGTCCAGGACGCGTGCGAGCGTTGCAAGGTTCTTGTGCGCTTCCCCGTCCGGAAGAATGATCTGCAACGGCGTGCGGGGCGCGAGACTCGCAAGGAGAGTCGCAAGGTACAGCGGCGCCACGGTCGTGTTGCTGATGACCGCGAGGTCCCTCGCCGGCACGTGCTCGCGCAACAGCGCAGAGCTCCCAAGCAGCCCCTCGCCGATCAGGATCGGGTAGCTGCGGCTGCCGAGTTCGACCTCGAGAGTTTGCACGGTCCTTAGGGGATTGCCCGCCTCACCGGCGTGATGAAGCGCAGCAGTATAACGGCAAGCAGCGGACGCGATCAGAGTGCGCCTGGCACGGGGCAACTCAGCGTGGCGGCCTTGAAGCCTCGAGCTCGCGCAGGATCTCCTCTGCGACCACGTGCACCTTGCGAAAGTCTGTGCAGATGGTCAGATCGGCGATCTCCTTGTAGAGCGGGCCGCGCTCGCCGATCAGCTGCTCGAGCCTGCCTTGCGGGTCGGCCGTCGCGCCGAGCATGGGGCGAGCCCGTCCCTGCTTCACCCGGTCCGCCTGCTGCGCCACGGAGGTCTCCAGGTAGACGACGTAGCCGCGCTCGGCGAGATAGCGGCGGTTATCCGGCAAGAGGATCGCACCCCCGCCGGTGGCGAGCACGATGCCCTCCCTGCGCGTCAGGTACTCGATCGCCTCACGCTCGCGCTGCCTGAAGCCCGCCTCCCCCTCCTTCTCGAAGATGTAGGGGATATCGACCCCGGTGCGCCGCTCGATCTCGGCATCGCTGTCGTAGAAGGGCCGCTCCATCAGCTTGGAGAGCTGCCGGCCCACGGCGCTCTTCCCAGAGCCCATGGGACCGATCAGGAAGAGGTTTGTCTTGCCACGCATGTGCTGGCAAGAGCATAGCAAGGGACGCCGCCCCGGGAACTCAATGTCGCAGGGTCACGACTAAGCAAGAGCTTGATGCGTCGCTCGATTGCGACCGCATCCTGCGCTGCACGAAGCCAATGGCGTCAAGGTGATGAACGTGCCACGGAAGATCCGCGATCGTTTCGAGGAATCGGAACGTGATAGGCGTGGCCTCAAGGAGAGCTGGGCCACGCCCGCAGTTCCGGCGCACCGGCCCACCAGTGTCTGACCGGCGGGGTTCCCCCCCACTGGCCAAGTTGGCGCTCACTGTGCAGCTGTGCACGCTCGCACACAGCGGTGACCGGGCTACTTAGGACAAGCGCATGGGTCTCTTGATTCTCATGACCTGGGGCGGGACTCTCCCGGCACCTGAGCAGATGTGCTGTGTGAAGCATTTCTCCTCAGGCACGCTTGGGTCCACGCACCTGAGTGCGCTAACGTTCGAGGCTGGGAAGGGACGTCGTTCCCCCAAGCTGCGAAGCTTCGCACCCCTTGACGCGTGCGCTGCATGCGCCTTCAAGCGGGTGAGCGCACGGGTACCCGCGGGCGCGGGCGGCAAGCCTGACTGATTGGAGAGTTGCACTGCCGTGAGATGGAATTACTTTCGGATTGCCGGCATCGTCGCCTCCAGTGTGATCTTCCTCGGACTGCTGGGCTTTTACGGCGTCGCCTGCAGCTATCTGTATCTCGCGCCCTCACTCCCCACGACCGAGCGGCTGCGCAAGATCGACATGCAGGTACCCTTGCGCGTGTACACGCGCAGCGGCCAGCTGATCGCGCAGATCGGCGAGCAGCGCCGCATTCCCATGCGCTACGAGCAGATTCCCGATCTGGTCAAGCACGCCTTCCTGGCCGCCGAGGACGACCGCTTCTTCGAGCACCACGGCATCGATTTCATCGGCATGGTGCGCGCCATCGTGGTGGACATCGTCTCCCGAGAGAAGACGCAGGGCGCCAGCACGATCACCATGCAGGCCGCCCGCAACATGTTCCTGACACAGGACAAGACCTACCGCAGAAAGCTGCAGGAGGCCTTCGTCACGTACAAGATGGAGCATGAGTTCACCAAGGAAGAGATCTTCGGCATCTACCTGAACGTCATCTTCTTTGGCCAGCGCGCCTACGGCGTGGCCGCCGCGGCCGAGACCTTCTTCGGCAAGCCGCTCGATCAGCTGACGGTGGCCGAGGCCGCCACCATCGCCGGCATCCCCAAGGCCCCCTCGCGCTTCAACCCGATCGTCAATTCCCAGGCAGCGACCAGCCGCCGCGCCTACGTGCTGCGCCGCATGCGCGAGCTCAAGTTCATCGACGCGCAGACCGCGGAAAATGCCAACCGCGAGCCCATGTCGGCGCGCGCGCACGCTCTGCCCTACGACATCGAGGCCCCCTACATCGCCGAGATGGCGCGCCTCGAGGTGCGCCAGCGCTTCGGCCCGGCGGCCGAGTCCTCCGGCTACAAGGTCTTCACGACAATCGACGGACGACTGCAGGAGGCCGCCAACCGCGGCGTCAGGATCGGCCTGATCGAGTACGACCGTCGCCACGGTTACCGCGGCCCGCTCGGGCACAGCGAGCTGCCGCAGTCAGTCAAGCCCGAACAGCTCGAGGAGATCGTCGGGGAGTACACCTCGGTCGGCAACCTTTCGCCGGCCGTCGTCGTCGCCACTGCGCAAAGGAGCGCACGGGTCTACGTGCGCATCCATGGCTTCGCCCAGATCGACTGGGACGGCCTGTCCTGGGCGCGCCGCCAGGGCACCCAGAGCAGCAGCAGCGGGTTCCCCGCCCTGGGGCCCGTTCCCAGAAGTGCCAGCGACGTGCTT
>Ga0123356_10008711_pt1 | contig 10061 bp, 18 predicted proteins | sample TergutEmb28metaG_2_FD_92546 | JGI IMG/M metagenome (GOLD analysis project Ga0123356, IMG submission 92546) | Embiratermes neotenicus P3 segment gut microbial communities from Petit-Saut dam, French Guiana - Emb289 P3 | ecosystem: Host-associated > Arthropoda: Insects > Digestive system > Gut ... | reverse complement strand
GGAGACGCCGACAACCAGCGACCCGTAGGAGTAGCTAGGCATCCTCGCTCATCACCACCCCGGGGATCGCGGCGAGCTGCCTCGCGGCGGCGAACCAGTTACCCGACTTCGCCGGGCCCTGGCTGGCCAGGGTGTCGCCCTGCGCGGCCCGCGGCGGCCTGCGCTTCCGGTCACCCGGCCGGGGCACCGGCTGCGGCCTCCGAGCGCTCTTGGCGCCGTTGGCCCGCAGCGTCACCCACGTGAGCTGCGCGACATGGTCGATCAGCCCCGCCAGCAGCTCCGACTCCGTCGACCACTGCTCCCCGCCCCGCCGGGCATGCGGCGGCAGCCGCTCCAGCAGCACGTGAAGCCGCCGCAGCGACACCCCCGGGTCGAGGACGTCGACCCCGTAGGCGGCGAGCATCGCCGCCTCTACGTCCGGCTGGAAGCGCGCCGCTGCGACCGCGAGGAGTTTCCCTGGCTCTCAACGCCGTTGACCTTGGCCCACTGGTTGAACAGCACCTCAAGGTCGCCGATCGTCATGTGCTCGGTCAGCTCGTCGTACTCCTCCTCGCCGAGCATCGCGATCAGGGCCACGTCGGTGCGGCCCTGCGCCAGCGAGTCCTGCACCTTGATCGGCAGCCGCTTGATCGGCGGCAGCTCGTAAGTCTTGCCTGCGTACGTGAACGTGAAAGGGGCATCCTCCGACTCCGCGACCGCGGCGGCGATTGCGTCGTCGAGTGACCACGGCTCGCTGGCGAGGCGTGGGGTACCTCCCGATCCGTTCCCGTTGGCCCGGGTGTTCACGACCCGTCCGGGCTACGCGGCGCGCTGCGCCGTGCCTGCTGGCTGGCTGCCGGGTTGACGCCGCCGCCGACTGCCTGGACGCCGCCGTTGCCCGGGTTGGGACCGTGGCCGTTGGTGCCGGTGGTCAGCAGGCCGAGGTCCGCCGGAGCGAACGCCGGGTTGCGGCCGACCTTGACGTCAGCCAGGACACCGCCGTAGTCCAGGGCCGACAGGGTGACGTCGAGCGGGATCGCGGCGCCGCGCTGGATCTGCATGTCACCGGCGTCGGACAGCGAGCAGCGGGGGAACACGATCCGCAGGACCCGGTCAGCGTCGGCGGAGTCGATGCCGATCGCGTAGAGCCGCTGCGGGGCGTCGGTGCGTACCTGCATGTCGAACGTGCCGTCGGTCTCCTCGGGCACGGGGCTGCCGAAGTACAGCGACATTGTCCGTGCGTTGATCTGCCAGAGGGTGAACTGGACCGTGACCTGACGGCCCGTCATGATCGTGCGGATCGGGACGATGGACTGCCACGGGGTGATGTCCTCCGTGTCGGTGCTCTGCCCGACGGTGGGCCCGTCATCAGACAGGTAGCCCAGGATGCTCCACCCGGTCGGCCACTCAGCCGACACCGTCGCCGGGCCCGCGGTCCCCGCGTTGGCAATCCAGATGCCCGGGCCGTTGGCAGTACCGACCATCACCTCGGCCGGGTTGAGCGTGTTCGCTGGCGTGGTCATGCGCTTCCCCCTGTTGTGCTAAGCCGGCCGCGTCACGGCCACCCGGGCTCGGCCGGAGCCTGCGCCCGCGGGTGGTAGACGATCGCGAACCGGACAACGTACCGGGGCGCGTTGGTGCTCGGATCGGGCTGCCAGAACGGCCCGTCGATCACGTCGACCCGGTTGATCACCCCGTCGGGCCAGTCAGCCCACGGCAGGGCACAGACAGCACGGCGGACCGCATCGGCCCGCTGCGCCGCGTTCGAGCGGTTGTTCGCCCGGACGTCCACCTGGATGTTCGCGGTGCTCACCCATGCCGGCGGGTCGCCCTGCCCGGCTGTGTAAACCCACGTGATGATGCCGCCGAGCGGCTTGACCGCCCGCAGCACGCGCAGCTCGATGTCAGGCCGGTCGTACTCCAGCGCCGGGTCCACGCCCTCCGGCAGCTCCACGAAACCCGGCGGCCGGCTCACACCTGGCTCCTCGCCCATGCCAGCGCCCGGCCCAGCATCGCCGCCGGCCGGGTCCGCCGCGTCCCGTACTCAACGAACCGGGCGTACTCCACATCGTTCGACACCCGGCCGTCGAGGCCGTCGGGCTCGGCCTTCCACCCGGCCCGCAGCCGCCCCGTCAGCACCGGGGTCCGGTCCGCCGCGTCCGCCGCCAGCGTCGCCGCCGTCCGGTGGATGCCCGGCGCGACCGCCCGGCGCGGTGCCTCCCGGTCAGTCACGGTGAAACGCGCCCACGCCATCAGGCCACCGCGATCACTCGGTAGGGCGCCTCCAGGCGCTCGATCTCCGAGTCGAGGCGGGGGAGCAGGGCAGCGCCGAACTCGCCGCCCGCCCCCGTCAGCGGAACAGGAAGCGTCCCGAGCGGCAGGCCCCTCGCCGCCGCAGACCGGGCGCAGCGCCGCAGGAACGCCTGGGCTAGCTGCGCCGGGATCTGCCCGCCGGCCGTCAACGGATCGTTTACGCCATCCGGCCCGTCAGCGCCGGGCCAGTGCCCGCGCCTGCCCCACCGGCAGAACTGGGCCTGCAGGCCCGCCTCGGCCGAGTAGATGAGGGCGAGCTGATCATCGGGCAGGTCGACCGGCGCGACGTCGAGCCACGCCCGGACCTCATCGAGATCCGGGCGGGCCACCATGACCTCGCGCGGTCTCACCTACTCAGACCGCCGCTGCCTCGGCGCGGACGCCTGGCCGCTGGCCGGCGCGATCCCTGCACTGCCGCCCTCGATGCCGGTGTCGCCGCCTCCTGCGCTGCCCTCGCAGCGGATGATCGCCGCCGCGTTCGTGACCACGACCTTGCCCCGCGCCTCAGCGAGCAGCACGAGCTTGTTCCGCAGGAAGAAGTCCGCGTGGCTGTCGGTCAGGAACACCTGGGTCTGCTGCCTGTCAAAGAACGTCATGCCCTCGGAGAAGTCCCCGACATAGGCAGTGCCCTGCGGCACCGCGGGCACGGCGACCGGGCGCATGCCCCAGAACACCGTCTGCACCTGCGGGCCTCGCGGCTCGGCGGTGTTGCGCTGCAGCACCGGCATCATCCCGGTGTCCAGGTCAGCCCAGTCCATCGGGTTCAGCAGCACCGCGTTCGCGGAGAACCCGTTGTCGTCGATGAGCGCGATGCCCCGCCGGATCTGCCCGACGATGTCGCCGCCGCCGCCCGCCGACTGGATGTCCGTGTTCGTGGTCAGCGCAGTGCCGGCCTCGGCGTTGATCCGCCGGATGATGCCCCGGCGGAGCTGGGTGTCGATCAGCCCCCGCAGCATCGGGATGTCGTCCAGCGCCTGCCGGGTGATCCCCTTGTGCCAGGCGTAGGTCTCCATCGGCACGGCCTTCAGCTCGCCGTCCAGCGGGGCCTCGGGCTTCAGCTCGCCCTCGGGCACCAGCGGCGCCATGTGGTCCGGGTCCGACAGGTGCCAGTAGTAATACTCCACCGACCCCGACGACGTCGGCACGATGCCGATCACGTCGAACAGCGGAGTCCGCATCGCCGGGACGGTCGGCCCGCCCCACACCATCGGCTCGGGCAGCCCCATGCTGGCGAACGTGGACGACGTGATGTCGGCCCGCTCCTCCCAGCTCGCCCGGTCCAGGTACGCGCCCTCGATGTTGAACCGGCGCGACGCGCCGCCGCCGCCGTAGGACTTGAACTCCTCCGAGCGGACGAACCGCTCACCCCACGACAGCCGCTCGTCGATCTCCTGCTGCCGCTGCGCGGCCTGCTCCGCCGCCGCCCGGCGGGCAGCCTCACGCTCCCGGGCAGACACGACCTGAGACTCGACCTGCTGATAGTTGCCGTAGATCTCCTGGAAGTCCTGAGCGCCCTTCATCACCTCAGTGAGCTGGGCAACCTCAGCGTCCAGGAACTTGAGCCGCTTAGCGGAGTCGGCGATCGTCTGCCGCTCCGCCTCGGTCAGGTCGCGGCCCTTCTCAGCCGCGCCCCGCTGGAGGTTCTCGACGACAGTCGTGAGCGACGCGCGCTCCTCCAGCTTGGACTTGAGATAGACGTTGGTCTCCATTGCACTGAACTCCGGCATGCGAAGTAGGGACAGGTTGGTTTCCTGCCGCCGGTTCAGTGCTGGGCCTGACGGCCATGCATGGCGCGGGATCAGTGCTGGGCCAACGCGCCGCGCGGGGAGATCAGTGCTGGGCTCACCCGCCAGGGTGGATCATACGCCGGATCTCATCGGCTGAAACCCACTGGTCGGCCAGCCCGTCGGGGTAGCGGACCGCGAGCAGCGCCTCCAGGTCGATGTCATCGGTCCGGGTCTCCAGCACCCGCGGCTGGTCATACGCCGGCGTCGCCTCAGTCCGGTCCACCAGCATCACGTGATGCAGGATGCCCTCGACGATCTCCCGCGCGCCGTCCGGCCCGGTCCGCTCCTCGACCGCCTTGAACCCCACCGACGCGCCGTTCAGCTCCCCGTCCCGGGCCTTGTTGAACATCTCCCAGCCGCCCGCGTCGTCAAAGAACCGGATCTCCGCGATCAGCGACGACGGGTCGGAGGTATCCCACCGCAGCGGCCGGGCCACGTTCGCGCCCCGCTCGATGATCCCGCTGCCGCCGGTGTGCCGGGTCGTGAACGCGATCCGGTTGCCCCGGGCCGCGACGCTCTTGCTGAACGCGCCGGGCGCGAACCGCTCGGGCCGCGGTGTCCGCATCGACAGCTCGCCGTAGCGGGTCACCAGCAGCGTCGCCTGCCGTTTCGGCTCATCGGTTGTCCGTACCTCGATGGGCACGTCCGCGAGCTCGAAGTCAGCGCCGGTCATTGTGCCCTCCTTTCAGGTTCACTGCCGCGCCCTTCCAGCGCGCGCAGTTGCGGGGGACCTGCCGCCGCCGCCGGGGAAGCGGAACCGGATTCGGATGGCAGCGGCGGCAGGATCGCGGGCACCGATGCCGGCGCCGTCAGTCCCATGCGCTCCCGCTGCCCGGCCGTCAGCGGCGGCATGTTCTCCAGCTCCCGGACCTCGTCGACATCCATCCACCCCGGGTGGCTGTTGTCGCCGAGCGCGAGCTGATGCGCCTGGTAGCGGGTCAGCGTGTCCGCCCGCCGCAGCCCGTCCAGGTTGATCCGCATCTCCGTGCCCCGGGCGAACTCGGCGTCATACGCGGCCTCGATCCGCCGGCACCACGGCAGCAGCGTGAACTGCGCCAGCTCGATCATCCGGCTGGTGATGTTCGCGTAGGTGTTGGAGTCGGTGCGGATGCCCAGGAACCACGGCGGCACCCCGAACATCAGCGCGATGTCCAGCAGCGAGTAGTCCCGCATCTGCGCGAGCTGCAGCGCGGCCGGGTCCAGGCCGAGGGCGTGGAAGTCGGTCGTGGCGTTCAGCACCGCGATGCGCTTGCGGGGCCCGCCGTGCTGCCGCATCCATTCCCGCTGCAGCTCGTAGGCTTTGTCGCGGGTGAGCTGCGGGCTGTTGACCTTCAGGTAGCCGTTCGGGATGCCCTCCCGCAGCATGTTGTTCGCGAACTCCCGCATCGACTGGGCCAGGCCCAGCTCCGCCCAGTGGGCCTGCAGCACGCCGAGCCCGCGGATGTCCGCGCCGCGCATCATCCCGCGGATCACCAGCAGCTCACCCGGCGCGAACGTGTAGCCCTGATCGTCGGACCCGTCGCCGCCCTGGCCGATCTGCCACCGGCCGTCGTCGCTGATGCCGACGTCGTCGGGGTTGATCTGCCACACTGGCGGCACCGGCGTCCCGTCGCTGTCGCGGACCGGGATGTAGATCATCCCCTCGCCCTGCCACAGCAGCGACACGATCGTCGAGGACCGGAACTCCATCTTGGTCTTGCGCCACTCCGGGAACGGGCCGCCGGAGATCCGCCGGTCGATCCGCCGGGCCTGCGGGTCGGCGACCCAGTCGGGGACCTCCAGCTTCTCCTGGCCGTCGTCGCGGAACACCTGCCACGGCAGCCCGCCGATGGTGTCGGCGATCAGCGACGTGCAGCGGGTGACCGCGGCGGGCAGCGACAGCGGGAGGCCCGCTCCCGGGGGAGGGTTACCTAGAGGGCCTCCCGTGCCGTCGCCGCCTGCCGGGCCGTCCCACCACATCCACGGCGAGTCGACCTCCCACCCGTCGGGGCTGTTGATCAGCATGTCCTTGCCGTCGGTCGCCGAGGCGACGCGGATGCCGACGGAACGCCCGCCCCGGCTGACGCCGGGCGGCGCGGTACGGCTGCGCGGCCCGATCATCGGGCCGGTATGAGTCACCGGCCGGCCTGCTCCAGCGCCCGGCGGCGGCCCGCGACCCGGTTACGGCGGACCGTGGTGAACCCGGCCCGGGCGCGGCCCTTGCCTGCGTTGACGCGGCCCCGCTCGCCTGACCACCGGGACCGGCCGACTGTCCTGCGTGCCATCGCGCTACCTCCTCTGTGTGACTGACGTCACGGAACGAGAACTAACGTCAGCGCGTCTAATCCATGAACGTGAACGAGGGAAGCCGGACCGCCCGGCACCTACCCCCCAGGAAGGGAGGTGGTCACCATGACCACCACGCTCACCGCCGGCATGCACGGCGTCTACCTGCCGCTCGGCGAGGTCGTCGTCGTCGATGAAGTCCTCGACGACGGCCAGGTCGCCATCCGGTGGCCCGACGATGACCGTGTCGTCATCGTCCGCGAGGCCGACGTCGTCTGACCGGCCCGGCCGGCTACGGGGCGCCCGCCCAGGGCGCCCCACCGAGGAGAGGAGACCCCCATGATGACCCGCCCCAGCGACTACATCACCCGCGACACGTTCGACTGCCCGACCACTGACGCCGCCCCGTGCCCGTGGAACCGGCCCATCCAGGCGGCGATGGAACTGGAACACAAGGCCGACGAGCTGCGCGAGCAGGCGCGAGCACTCCGCCTCGGCTGACCGCCACGTGAGCCCGGCTCCCCGATCGGGGGCCGGGCTCCCGCATGACCACGACACGCTCACAACCGGTCACCCCGGTCCCGCAGCCACACCGCCACCATCGACGCCCCCGCGATCACCCCGCACAGCACGCACACCGCCACCACTGTCATCACCGCACATCACGCGGGGCTGCCCGCCGCTCCCGCCGGCCACGGCACTTACCCACCTGGCAGGGCCCGACCTCGGCCCGCTCCGCCAGTCCGCAGCTCCCCGAACTCATACGAACACCAGCGGCGGCTCAGCACCCGCATGCTCCCCCGCCCACAAAGCAGCCGACACCGCGCCCAGTGTCGTGCCCGCGGCGTCGGCCGACCACGACCACGACCCCCCCGGACGGCGAGCAGCACCAGCCACCGCCTCCGCCAGCCCCGCATCAGCGCGCAGCAGCAGACCCGGCGGCACAGACGTCAGCCGGTCAAACACCTGCCCCCCCGCCGTGCCGAGCTGAGCCGTGGAAATCTTCACCAGCAGATCGCCGATCAGCGGCTCGACGTCCGCGGCCACAACAGCGGCGGGGCCGGACCCGGGCACGCCGACCCCCGCCGCGTCGTGGCGGGCCGCCAGCTCGGCCAGACGCTGGGCTACCCATCCCGCGCCGTCCCGCTGCTCGATCAGCTCAGCGACCCCGCCCCCGTAAGCGGCAATGCACGCCGACGCCCGGTCCGCAGCCACCGCCGCCCCCAGGGACAGCTCGCCCCGCGGAGCCCGCATCGTCGACACCCGCCGCCACACCTCCTCACCCATCAGCGGCCCCGACACCCCCGGCACCCACTGGTTCAGCCACTGCTGCCGGAACGCCCGCTCACCCGCCGAGCTGCGCGCCCGCCGCATCGCCTCCAGCCGCCGCTCATCCCAGTGCGGCTGGCAGCGCCGCCACATCGCCTCATCGTCAATGTCCAGATCCGGGTCCGGCGGCGCGCTCCACTCGATCAGCAGCGCGTCCCGAGGCTCCTCCAGGCACGCCAGCGCAGCGGCCCGGTTCGTCATCATCAGATCCGACTCGCTGGTGCCAGCCGTCGACACCAGCCACGCCTGCGGCCACTCCGCCTCCGCCAGCGTCGGCTCGATCGCCTCGTCGTACACCTGACGGGGCACCCGCCACGCCTCGTCGATCAGCGCCATCGACAGCGAGAACGCCACGCCCGCGCCGTCGTTCGCCGCCTGCACCAGCCACCTCGACCCGTCCGGCAGCTCGATGTTCTGCTCCCCGTTCGCCCGCCGCACCGACGCCCCGTCAATCCCCGCCGCCCACCGCGCCGCCGGCCGCCACACCTCCTGAGCCGCGATCAGCTTGTGCGCCACATGCAGAACCGACTGCTCCTCGCCGATCTGCTCGGCCTGCGACATGCGCCACGCGCAGACGTTCCGCTCCAGCCACGACTTGCCCGTCTGCCTCGGCCCGCTCACGATGACCAGCGGCCAGACGAGGCGACCAAGATCATCATGCTCGAGCGCCCGGTTCGCCGCGAGCTGCTGCCACCACCGAGATCCCCGCGACCGTTTCGGGTGCAGCGTCTGACCCTCAGCCCACGCCGTCATCGCGGGGCCGTACGACCCGACCGCCCGAGGATGCCTGCCGGACATGAGACGCGGCCAGGTCGCCGACTCCGGCGGCTCGCCCACGCCCCACCAGTCGGCCGCCGCGTTCTTGCGTACCCGCTTCCGCGACCCGGTCACCATGACGACCCCGCCGGGCATGTGACACACGTCACGGAACGAGATATGACGTCAGGACGTCTAATCCATGAAAGCAACCGAGAGAGAGGGTGATCGACATGACGAACTACACCGACTACGGCCAGGGCTACCAGGCCACCATCGAGCGGTACGCCGGCGCCCCGCTCCAGATCCTCCGGATCCACAAGGAGCGGCTCCCGGTGCTCACCACCGAGACCGGTGAGTACACCGTCGGCGCCCATGCCGCCGTCGATGACCTCATCGACGAGGCCACCGGCCACGCCGAGGCCATGAGGGGCCTGGTCGCCGACCTCAACAAGGCCAGCAAGGGCCTCACCTGGGGACGGTGACCCAGCCGGCCGGCCCCCTCCGGGGGGCCGGTCCCCACAACTCAACAGCGACAGGAGATGACCACCATGACCATCACCACCCGCAAGTTCGGCAAGCAGTCCGAGGGCATCTACCTCGACGGCCGCCACATCGGCGACATCAGCGGAAACCACATCTGGCTGATCGACCCCGTCGGCGCCGAATACGGAACCTACAAGTTCGCCACCCGCGACGACGCCATCGCCGCCGTCGTGTCCTACGCCACCAACGGCTACTGGACCAAGGAGATCTGACCCCGAGAGGAGACCGACATGATGTGCCCCGGCTCCGGCGGACCCTGGCAGACCGGCACCGAGAACCCGATCTGCCCCGCCTGCCACATCGGACCCGGCGGCCTGAACGTCAAGCCGCCACTGCGCCGCCTCGGCAGGTGGACCGGCAAGGTCCCCCAGCACGAGCGCCGCACGAACTGACCAACGGAGATCTGACCCGCCACCAACCGGAGGCCGGTCACCCGAGGAGAGGAGATCACGATGAACACCACAATCGTCTGCGGCGACTGCGGCGACGAGCTGACCGTCAACCCGGCCCGCGGCCCCGGCCGCGAGGTAACCGTCGAGGTCACCCCCGGCTGGCCGTTCGAGCAGGCCACCGTCTACGACGCCCCGGCCTACCTCCACGCCGACGACCGCACACCGGCCTGCCAGAGCAGGCGGGACGCCGAGCGGCGCCGCGCCGCCAAGTGACCCACCAAGCCGCTGGCCCCCACCGAGGGGTCGGCGGCTTTCACGTTCCCGCACCCCGCCAACAGCCGCGCCCCCAGGATGGGTCTCATGCGCTGGGCGATCAGGCACCCGATCACATGGCTGCTGTCCAGGCTCGGCCACTGGGAGCCCGAGCACGCTTTCAAGCAGTGCCCGACCGGCGAGCGCCACTGCCCGCACATGCGCTGGCACCGCGGCTAGCGTCGGCCGCGCCGGCAGCCCGAACCACGGGCGCACATCTTCCGCCGAGATCCGCCCGGGCCCGCCGTCCCTCGCCGTCACCACCGGCGGCTCGGCATCCTGCCAGGGGGGGCGTCGAATTGCCCCAAAGGGGAGAGAGATCCGCCGGCGCAGCCGGCGCGACTCGTTAGCGGTGAGAAAAAACCGGGCCGCTTCCGCCAGC
>Ga0123356_10008710_pt1 | contig 10061 bp, 7 predicted proteins | sample TergutEmb28metaG_2_FD_92546 | JGI IMG/M metagenome (GOLD analysis project Ga0123356, IMG submission 92546) | Embiratermes neotenicus P3 segment gut microbial communities from Petit-Saut dam, French Guiana - Emb289 P3 | ecosystem: Host-associated > Arthropoda: Insects > Digestive system > Gut ... | reverse complement strand
TGATGCCGGAGCTTGACGGTCTGGAAGCGTGTATGCGTATCCGTGAGTTCTCAACCATACCTATAATAATGCTGACGGCACGAAGTGAGGATATGGATAAAATAATGGGCTTTGAGTACGGTGCCGATGACTATATCACCAAGCCTTTTAATATTCTTGAGCTGAAAGCCAGAATACGCGCGCTACTTAGGCGCAGCGCTCTTGCGAGCAACAATACCGAGTCCGTACTAACAGTCGGGCATATTACTATTGATATAGAAAAGCGTATCGCAATAAAAAACGAAGAGCTTGTCGAGCTTACAGTAAAAGAGTTCGATGTCTTTGAGTTGCTTTCAAAAAATCCGGGGCGTGTATACAGCAGGGAAACACTATTGAATATAGTTTGGGGTTACGAGTATCAAGGCGATATACGCACGGTTGATGTGCATATTCGCCGCCTTCGTGAAAAACTTGAAGAGAACCCTGCGGAACCTGAGTATATTATGACCAAGTGGGGGGTCGGGTACTATATCAGAGGGTAGTATAATATCAAAACCTTCAGTGAGGAAACTTAGGTTTTTCAGCAGTATTCGAACTAAGTTTGCTTTGACCTATTTTACAGTTGTTGCAGTTATACTTTTGCTTATAAATACATATTTTTTGCTTGCCACTCGAGACATAATTTTCTCATTCAAGCAGCAACTGGTTCAAAATCAAGCAGCACTTATCGCAACAAATCTGGAAGAAACCTTTGACTCGCTCACTGATGAAGATGAAGAGATTATCAGAACTGTTGTCGCACAGCTGGATGTTGCAGGAGGCATGCATATTGTAATAACAGATGCAGACGGCAAACCTCTGTATGATCCTGAAGGAAAATCACTTCTACCGGATTTTCCGATAGTACACATTGAAAGAGCTCTGGCGGTCTATAATGTTTTTTACTCTCAATATGCAAATGGAGCGTTTTCAAGCAGTGCATTTACTCCGATAATGAGTCAGGGCGTTGCAATAGGCGCAGTTTATGTTCATGATGAAGATAAAAACCAAGGCTCTATGCTTTTAGAAATGCAAGATACGATCAGGAATATTTCTATTGGTGTAGGTGTCTTTTCTGTTGCTGCTGTTACGTTCATATTAGTGTCGGTAATGCACAGGGTCAACAGCATAATGAGTGCAATCGAGTCGGTACGAGAGGGAGAATACAGCTATTTGCTGGCTATGAGAGGCAGTGATGAACTGGCTCAGCTTGGTGATGAGTTTGACAGCCTGACCGGCAGATTAAGAGAAACTGACGAAGTCAGACGTAGATTCGTTGCTGATGCATCACATGAGCTTAAAACCCCTCTTGCCTCAATTAGACTGCTTACAGACAGCATCTTGCAAAACAAAGATATCGAACGTGAAACTGTGCTTGAATTTATTGGTGATATTGGTATGGAAGCAGACCGTCTGGAGAGAACAACCGGAAAGTTAATGACATTGACCAGACTTGACAGTCAAATCGGTGATGAACTTACACGTGTTGATATGAAACTGGCGGTCGAAGAAACCCTTAGAATGCTTAGACCAATGGCTGCAAACAGGGGACTGATACTCCGCTCTGAATTATCGACCGATTGCTATATACGGGCTACACAGGACTCTGTACATCATATAATTTTTAATCTTGTCGAAAACGCAATAAAATACAATCAGCCTGACGGCAGTGTATACGTCAGGCTGGAAAGTGCTGATAATAAAGTTGTTCTTACTGTAAAAGACAGAGGCGTTGGTGTTCCGGAAGAGGATATCCCGCATATTTTCGACAGATTTAACCGGGTTGATAAAGCTCGCTCACGTGAGGCAGGCGGTAGTGGATTAGGGTTAGCGATCGTCAAAGATACAGTTATTGATCTGGGTGGTAAAATCAAAGCATCAAAACGTGTGGGCGGCGGCATGAACTTTTCCGTACTTTTTGACCCCTACGTTGAAGAAGGTCAATAATATACGCTACCTAAACTAGACGAGGATTTTTTCTCCAACGACATGAACTTTAAGCAAGTTTGTTGTGCCGGAATGACCTACCGGAACTCCCGCTGTTAAGACGACAAGTTCGCCTTCTTCAAGATGACCGGCTTCCATAGCAACTTCAACAGCATGGTTAAAAAGTGCTGTTGTATCTGTTTCTTCATGAGTCAAAAGCGGTATAATACCCCAGCTCAACTTAAGCTGACGGTGGACGACCGGATCGGGTGTACAGGCTATAATCGGGCAAGTAGGTCGAAACTTAGTTACATTTCTTGCGGTATTACCCGACATTGAAACTGTCAGAATGGCTGTAGCATGCAAGTCGTGAGATGTAGTTACAGTAGCATGTGAGATCGCATTTGTTATTGAAAGCTCGCTTTTGTCATCTCTTCTTCTGAAAAACTGCTGTCGATAATCGATAGCAAGCTCAATACGTTCAGCTATCTTTGACATTGCGATCAGTGCTTCAGCAGGATATTTACCGGCGGCGGTTTCTCCCGACAGCATTATTGCACTTGTTCCGTCATATATAGCATTGGCGACATCTGAGGTTTCAGCACGTGTCGGTCGAGGATTATTTATCATGGACTCCAGCATTTGCGTAGCTGTAATGACCGGCTTTCCTTGATTTAGTGTTCTTCTGATCAAATCCTTTTGGATAATCGGAAGCTCTTCATACTCCACTTCTACACCGAGGTCGCCGCGTGCCACCATCAGACCGTCGGATGCGGTCAGTATAGAATCAACGTTGCTGACTCCTTCCGCATTTTCGATTTTTGCGATTATTTTGATTTTAGTCCTGCTGTCGATGCGGTGAAGCTCATTTCGCATTTCATTTACATCATCCGCACTTCGTACGAATGATGCGGCAACAAAATCAAAGTGGTTTTCCACTATAAAGCGCAGATCCGAGCGATCTTTTGCACAAACAAATGGTATATCAAGTCTTACACCGGGAACGTTTACGCCCTTTCTGTCAGAAATTTTGCCCCCATTGATGATCCTGGTAGTTATATTAATGCCGGAGGTTGATTCTACCACGAGTTCGATTAGACCGTCATCTAATAATATTCGTGTGCCCGGTGAGACCTCATTTGGAAGTCCGGCGTAGGTTATACTTGCTTTCGATGCATTACCGGTTATTGAATCGGTTGTTAAAATGAATGTATTTCCGGCAGTTAGTTCGGCTTTTCCGTCTTCAAAACTACCAAGTCTGATTTCCGGACCTTTTGTATCCGCCAGAAGCGCAACAGTTGTACCGGTTTCCTCGCAGAGACAACGTAGTTGCTCAGCACGAGCTTTATGATCTTTATGAGACCCGTGCGAAAAATTTATTCGTGCAACATCAAGACCGGCGGTTATCATTTTACGTAAAACATCGGGTGAGTCTGTGGCAGGCCCTAAAGTTGCAACGATCTTTGTTTTTCTCATATTAAACTTCCCCCTCAATCAAGAGATGTTGTTTTAGGATGTGTTGATTTGTATACGATCGAAGAAATAAATGAAATGCTTGATGAAATTGCCTCCGAGTTACCGGAAGGTGTTTTTCGTGAACTCAATGGTGGAGTAAGTTTACTTGCCGAAACAAAGAAAAGTGACAAAGATCCGGAAGGCGGTCTTTATACACTTGGCGAATATCGTCGTGATCAGATGGGAAGATATATAGTAATATACTACGGCTCTTTATGTGCTGTTCACGGCAGGTCTTCGGATAAAAAAATGCGAAAGCATTTAAGAGATGTATTGACTCATGAGCTTACGCACCATCTGGAGTCATTGGCGGGAGATCGCTCTTTAGAAGTAGAAGACGAAATTGATTTATTGGATTACTTTGACCGTAAGACCGGAAGATAATGGCTGGTGGTTAGTAACGGTGTTATTGTTAACTAATCACCAGTCATCATTATCAAATATAAACTATGCGTTATCCACGTTATAGGCGTGCAGTGTTAAGTCAAGAACTTTGTTGGAATAAGCCCACTCGTTATCATACCAGGAAAGAACCTTAACAAATGTGTCATTTAGTTGAATACCTGCGGTTGCGTCGAAAATTGATGTATGAGGATCGCCGTTAAAATCGGATGAAACAACAGCTTCATCGGTATAGGCGAGAATTCCCTTCAGCTCATTTTCTGACGCACGTTTCATTTCCGCACATATATCATCGTACTTGGCAGGCTTTTTCAGGTTGACTGTGAGGTCAACAACTGAAACGTTAAGAGTAGGTACACGCATGGACATACCTGTCAGTTTACCTTTGAGTTCCGGAAGTACTTCACCAACTGCTTTAGCAGCACCTGTTGATGATGGAATAATATTGCCGGAAGCGGCTCTTCCGCCACGCCAGTCTTTATTGGAAATACCATCAACAGTCTTTTGGGTTGCTGTTGTGGCGTGAACTGTTGTCATAAGACCGGACTCAATGCCCCACTTATCATTGAGAACCTTGGCAAGTGGTGCCAGACAGTTTGTTGTACACGAAGCATTTGATATAAGTTGCATTGAACTATCATACTTGTCTTCGTTTACGCCCATGACAAACATGGGAATATCTGATGTAGGTGATGTAATAATAACTTTTTTTACACCTGCTTTGAGATGTAAGGAAGCTTTATCTTTTTTTGTAAATACACCTGTAGCGTCGACAAGATACTCTACCCCCCATTTAGGCCATGGAATAGTTTCTGCGTCAAAACTTGAGTATGTTACGATTGATTTACCATCGACGATAAGACTGTCTTCCGTGTATGAGACATCATGGTCAAACCTGCCATGCAGAGTATCATATTTGAGCATATATGCCATGTACTTCGGTTCCATACCATCATTAATGGCTGCAACTTCGATCCCTCTTTCAAATGCTGCTCTGAATACCAATCTGCCGATTCTGCCAAATCCTGTGATTCCTATTTTTATACTCATGAAATTTCCTCCGTAAATATTTTTTGATTTTGCAGGAACAATTATACAGTCTAGTTATCAAAAAATCAAAGGATTTATTCCCTGTTCACAAAAAGTTTGGAATGATAGCCACTGTAGAAAAATATATTGAAATTAAACAAGAATTTTGGTATAATGCGAAGTTGAGGAATTCATTATTACGTATTGAATGGGAAGTACCAATGGAGAAAAAGGTAGGTATATACGTTCATATTCCATTTTGCAAAAGCAAGTGTGCATATTGTAATTTTTATTCGCTTTCAGCATTTAAGGGTGGAGATAAGCTGATACCGTCATATCAATCCGCCGTTATAAAGCATATTGAAGAGTACTCAGCACAACTGGACGGTTATTTAATTGACACAGTATACTTCGGTGGTGGAACACCTAGTCACTACGGAGCAACCAGACTAATAAACATACTCAGCGCTTTAAAACATAATGGTCATGTTTTACTGGATTCTGAAATAACAGCTGAGGTAAACCCGGGAAGCATTACAAAAGAAGAGTTTATAAGACTCAGACGTGCCGGTTTCAACCGGCTTTCGATTGGAATACAAAGCGCTGATAATACAACACTGAAAACCCTCGGAAGAACTCATACTTTCGAAGATGCCGAAGAAACATTTAATGATGCAAGACAAGCAGGATTCAATAATCTCAGTGTTGATATAATCTACGGCCTACCGTCGCAAGACAGAGATACATGGGCACAAACAGTTCAACGCGTTGCCGGACTCAAAGCCGATCATATTTCTTGCTACAGCCTTAAAATCGAAGAGGGAACAGAGCTGTATATGTTCAAAGACTCTCCATTTCTTCCGGATGATGACGCTCAAGCGGATATGTATCTATATGCGGTTGATGTACTTGCGAGATTCGGATATAAGCAATACGAGATTTCCAACTTTGCAAGACGCGGATACGAATCAAAGCATAACTTAAAGTACTGGATGGGTGAAGAGTATATTGGTTTCGGACCCGGAGCACATTCATATGTTGGACAATGCAGATATAGTTTCACAGAGGACGTTGAGGAGTATATCGAGCAAGTCGCTTTAGGTCAGAAAATCGTAGAGCATGATGAAAGAATGTCAGACTTTGAAAACGCAGGCGAGTACCTTATGATCAGGCTGAGAACAACTCATGGGATATCAGAAGAAGAGTACTATAATATCTACAGACTCAAAATGGATTTTGTACTTGAGTTACTGAAGAAATACGAAGAAAACGGCTGGGCATTATATAAAGAAGGACGTTGGAGATTTACTCCTAAGGGATTCTTGTTATCAAATGTTTTGATAGGGGAGCTGCTGGAAGCACAAACAAGACAGAGAACTCAGATAAGTAAGCCGTGGCAAACTGAGTCCGCCGGTGAAGAAGCTCAAATGACACTATTTGATAAACGCCCTGTTGCAGCCGGTCTCTTTGGCGGGCGAAGACTTATAGGTCGAAACGAACGAATTTAGACTCATATTAAGAAACAAAAATCTTTTGATTTTTGACGATAGGAGATAACCAGGTGAAGCTAGTCAGTAAAAGCAATAATGAAAGAAGAAGCAACGAGGTGCAAAGGAGCACTACAGTAAGCCGTAATGGTGATTTGAATCAAATCAAACCTGTAAGCCGGGCTAATGATGCTAACAGAAGCAATGCAGTATATCGGAGTAATGGAGCCAGCAGAGCTGACATAGCAAGCAGAGAAAACGGAGTAAGCAGAGGTAGTGAAGCAAACCGGGGAAATGCTGTAAATCGCAGCAACGGGGCTTACAGAAGTAACAGCGCTAATCAACCTGTTACAGCAAAAGGACCGGTTCATAAGAAGAAGTCCCCTGCTAAGGCCGCAACGATCATTGTATTGGTGATAGTGATCATATGCTCTGCGTTGTTTGTGGCTCTTGGTTTTTATGTAAGTTCACTGGATACGGTTTTTCCAAATGTTTGGGCAGATGGAATCAACCTGTCCGGGCTAACACTTGACGAGGCAACTCAAACCCTGATAAATGCAGGGTATGAAAGAAACGCCGAAGGAATATCGGTTACAATTGTTTTTCCTGACGACACAAGTTTTTCTGTAAGTGGTGCAGAAGTCGGGTTATCACTTAATGCAAGTGAAGCTGCTTTTGCCGCATTCTCGTTTGGCAGGGATGAATCATTTTTCAGAAATGAGATAACCTATATCAGATCGATCTTCAACGGAACAGAACTTAGTGATTTAAGTACACCAAGCTTTGATGATTCAATAATCAGAGAGCGCGCAAGTGAATATACGTCACAATTCAACAAAACACTTCTCGACAGTAACTTAGAACGGACCGATGATAGTATCACGATTGTAAAGGGAACCGGTCTTCATACTGCCGATGAGAGTGAAGTGTTCGGTCTTGCCGTTCATACAATAAACAGGGCTGTTGAAGAAAATGAACACTTAACGGCACATTATACTCCTGAACGTAACCTGGACGATACAATTGATCTAAATCTCTTATATGCAGAAATACATGTCGAGCCGGTCACATCGAGATGGGACGTTGAGACTCTCAGTGCGACAGTTAGCTCCGAAGGAAGAACATTTGATCTTGAAGAAGCGGAAGAAAAACTTAGAAATGCTGAGAACGGATCAACTATAGTCATACCTATTCTCGTTCTTATGCCTGAGTTCACAACACAAGACATTGAAGCGATGATTTTTCGTGATGAGCTGGCAGCAACCACCACAAGAATGACAAACATCAGCAACCGGATCCACAATATCAATCTTACAGCGGTTGCAATCAACGGGACAGTGCTCAATCCCGGAGAAGTTTTCTCATTTAATGAAATTGTAGGTCCCAGAACAAGAGAAAGAGGATTTCTTGAAGCCAATGTCATTATAGGCGGAGTTCTCCAACCGGGGATTGGAGGAGGAATATGCCAAATGTCATCAACTCTCTACAGTTCTGTAATACATACTCATCTTGAAGTTGTTGAGAGACGACCGCACGGTCTAACAGTTTCTTATCTACCTTACGGACAGGATGCAACAGTTGTTTTTGCGAGCAATACAGATTTCAGGTTTAAGAATAACACCGATTTCCCGCTCAGGATCGAATCAAAGGTTGACGGTAGAGACTTAAGTGTCAGGCTCATCGGTACAAAACTTGATGATACTTATATCGAAGTGGAATCTGTGGTAATAAGCAGAACGGCAATCGTTAATGAGAGAAGAGAAACCGAAGAGATGTTGATAGGAGAGGAAGGTATAATGACCGGCTCGGGGGGCCAGGAAGGCGTGCATGTCGAAGTATTCCAACTTCACTATACTGGAGACGGGGAACTGATTAGCAGGACATCGATCGGCATCAGCAGATATAGTATGCAGCCGAGAGTAACGCTTGTAGGGACCAGGATTCCTGAGCCTGTTTATCATCCTGAACCCGGCGGAGAAGCACCCGCTGAAGGGTAGATAAAAGCTGCTTTGAGTTTATTACAATCATCATAAGATTTGTTAGAATAAAAAATATGGAGGGTATTATGAGTTCTGAAGGAGCAAAAAGTTACAACAAGAAATCGGTAACCGACATCGATGTAAATGGAAAGAAAGTGCTTTTAAGATGTGATTTTAATGTGCCTGTTGACAAGGAAACGGGAAAAATCAGAGACGAAGGACGGATTATTGCAGCGCTTCCAACGATAAACTACCTGCTTGATCATAATGCAGCAATAATTGCATGTTCGCATTTCGGCAGACCAAAGGGAGAGTTCAAAGCGGAGTTCTCTCTTGCACCTGTTGCGGAAAGCCTGTCGAAACACCTCGGGAAGCCTGTGAAAATGGCTAAAGATGTAATTGGAGATGATGCTGTCCGACTTGCTGCAGAGCTTAAACCCGGCGAGATAATGCTGCTGGAAAATACACGTTTCCATCCGGAAGAGGAAAAAAATGATCCTGCATTTTCAAAAAAACTCGCTGACCTTGCAGACATATTTGTTTCCGATGCTTTTGGCAGCGTGCATAGAGCACATGCTTCTACCGAGGGTGTATCACACTATTTACCTGCTGTATCAGGCTTCCTACTCAAAAAAGAGCTGGATCATATAGGCGGAGCAATATCAAGTCCAAAAAGACCTTTGGTTGCAATACTTGGCGGCGCTAAAGTATCTGACAAACTCGGAGTTATATCAAATCTGTTAAAAATCTCGGATGCGATAATTATCGGCGGTGGAATGGCATATACATTCTTTAAAGCCGAAGGTGGAAAAATTGGAAACTCATTATGTGAAGATAATGAGTTTGAATCTGTTCTCAAATGTAAAGAGGAAGCAAAAACACGAGGAGTAAAGCTGCTGCTACCGGTCGACTCTGTAGCCGGTTCCGAGTTCTCAAACGATGTCCAGCCAAAAACCTTCGAAAGTAATGCTATACCTGACGGTATGATGGCAATGGATATAGGACCAAAAGCTATAGCGGAGTTTACAAAGGAAATCGCAAGTGCCGGTACGATCGTATGGAACGGCCCAATGGGAGTATTTGAATTTTCTAATTTTGCAGAAGGCACTCGTGCAGTAGCTCAAGCAGTTGCGGTTTCAAATGCTGTTTCAATTATCGGAGGCGGTGACTCTGCTGCAGCTGTACGTAAGTTTGGAGTAGAAGATAAAATCACCCATATTTCAACCGGTGGCGGAGCCTCGCTTGAATTTATGGAGGGCAAAGTACTACCCGGTATTGCATGTTTACTGGATGCATAACAATATGCGGAATAAATAAATAGGAGAAAACGATGAATAAAGCTTTAAGGAAAACAGTTATTGCAGGAAACTGGAAAATGAATATGCTGGCATCAGAGGTCCAGGGCTTTGCTGATGAGCTTATCCCGATGATCACCGGGTTTAAATCGTGGTGTGACGTTGTTGTATGCACACCGTTTGTGTTATTACCTGCCGCAATAAGTGCATTAAAAAGTAACGATGTTGGAGTTGGTGCACAGAATATAAGCCAGTTTGACTCAGGTGCGTATACGGGAGAAGTTTCAGCAGCCCAGTTAAACGACATAGGAACAGAATATGTTATCATTGGTCACAGTGAAAGACGTGAATTATATGGAGAGACAGATGATTCTGTAAATAAGAAACTGTTTGCTGTACTTGATACACCT
>Ga0123356_10008709_pt1 | contig 10062 bp, 4 predicted proteins | sample TergutEmb28metaG_2_FD_92546 | JGI IMG/M metagenome (GOLD analysis project Ga0123356, IMG submission 92546) | Embiratermes neotenicus P3 segment gut microbial communities from Petit-Saut dam, French Guiana - Emb289 P3 | ecosystem: Host-associated > Arthropoda: Insects > Digestive system > Gut ... | reverse complement strand
GGCTCCGGATGGATCACTAGGGAGGCGTTCGAAACGTTCGTGGGCAAGATGGTCGAGGAACTGCACAGACTGGGTCCGTTCGACGGCTGCTATCTTTGCGTCCACGGCGCTGCCGCCGTGCGTGGCGTACCGCGACCGGAGGCAGAATTGGCGAAGCGCGTGCGCCTGGCCACCGGCCCCGCCGCGTTCATTGCCGGCACGTTCGATCCGCATGGCAACGAGGACGAGGAATTCCTTCGGCATGCCAACATGGCTTTCGCGGGGAAATATTTTCCGCATTACGACAGCTACCTGCAGGGCGAACGCGCGGCCCGGTGTCTGGTGCGCGCCATCCGGGGCGACTATCTGCCGACGAGCGTGACGCAGAAGGTGCCAATCCTTTCGCCCACCGTGTTCCAGTGGACCGGCGCCTCTCCCTGGATGGACTTGGTGCAGCGGGCCCTGACGTGGGAGGCACGCGAGCCTGACGTGTTCGTAAACGTCTTCTTCGGCTTCCCCTGGTCGGACGTGCCCGATGTCGGCATGACCTTCCAGGTTCTGACCAACAACAACCCAGACCTTGCCCGCAGGGTGGCTGACGACATGGCGGCCAGTGCCTGGCGGCAGCGCGAGGCCTTGTTGAACACAGCCAAGATTTTTACGATCGATGCAGGCGTGGCGACCGCGAAGCGCGCGGTCGCGAACGGCGTGGGACCAGTCGTGCTCGCCGACCACAGTGATCGTTCCGGCTACGCCACCTGGCTGCTGCGCGCGGTCATCGAGCAAGGCGCCTCGCGCGTGCTGATCGGGACCGTGGCGGACGCCAAGCTGGTAGCCGGCCTGATTGCGGATGGCGCCAAGATTGGCGATGCAGTCGATGTGGAGGTCGGTGGCCGGGTCGACGAATCCGCGGGTTTGCCGGTGCGGGTTCAGGGGCGGATTCTAGGGATCAGCCAGGTGCCGAAGCGGGTGAGCGGCGACACCTGGTTCCATATCGGCTTCGGCGACGGCAACGTCCTGATCGTGAGCCCGTATTTGGTCCAGATCATCGAGCCTTCGTGGTTCACCAGCCTTGGTGTCAATCTTGCCGAGTTCGACGTGTTCGCCATCAAGTCCCGCGTGCATTTCCGCCGCGGATTCGACGACAGTGGGTTTGCCAAGACGATCCTGCTGGTGGAGCCGGACCAGCCGTTCCTTGGTACCGTCCGATTGGACGGATTGCCTTATAGGAATGTCGACCTGAAAGCGTTTTACCCGTACGGAAATCCCGCGTTTCCGTGACCGAGGCACCTTCAGGCTGTGCTCGATGCGGCCTAGAATGCGCCCTCCTTCGCCAACTGGGCGATCTGGTCCTGGGCTAGGCCGAGTATTTCACGAAGCACATAGTCATTGTCTTCGCCGTAGCTCGGCCCATGTCGGTCCAGGATACCGCCGATGTAAGGGGGCGTTTCGCTGAACTTGCCCGGAACCTCCTTGACCGGCCATGTTCCGATCTCCGACTGGTTGAGCTCAACCAGCCATCCAAGATGTTTCAGCTGTGGGTCTCGCTCGTAACGATCCTCGGCAGTCTGGCACACACCGGCGGGAACACCCTCCCGCTGCAGGGCGCTCATCAATTCGAAAGCATCCCATTCGGCGGTTGCCCCGTTGACGGTGCTGTCCAGATAGTCGTGATTGACGAGACGGAGGCTCAGCGTCGCCAGTCTGGGATCTGCGGTCCATTCTGGTCTGCCTAGCACTTTTGCCACCGCCCACCAGTGCTCCTCGGTGAAAGCGGAAATGGCGATCCACCGGTCGTTGCCGGCCGCGCGGTATGCGCCGTGTGGCGCGGCGGGTTTATAGGGGGATCTGTTCCCATAGCGGTGCCACTGACGGCCGTTCGCGGAGTGGTCCAGCACCACCGCACCCGTCAGATAGATCCCAACCTCGGCCTGGGATGAATCGATCCAGCAGCCCTTACCGGTTCGTTTCTGTCTATACAGCGCGGCCATCATAGCCAACGCCATCTGGTAGGCACCGAACCAGTCAAGATAGGAATAGCCGATGCCGGCAGGCGGGTAGGGATCAGGCAGGCCGGACATGTCGCTCAGTCCCGAAAAAGCCTGCGCGGTCGGTCCGAAGCTGCGAAGCCGGCCATAAGTGCCGATTTGTCCCATACCTGATTGCTGAACGTAGACAATTTTTGGGTTGATCTGGCGCAGCCGGTCGTAACCCAGGCCCATCCGGTCCATGGTTCCGGGTGAGAATCCCTCGATAACCATGTCGGCATCTCTGATCAGCTCGATCAGCAACTCCTTCGCGCGCGGGTGTTTGAGATTGAGACTCAAGCTGCGCTTGCCGGAATTTATCTCCATGAAGGAGCCGCTGCGATTCACGTTCTTGGTCGTCGGAACGACGATCGGTCCAGTAGCACTGTCGCGTTCTGCGCGTCCGCCCAGAGGGGCGTTGCCCATGCCCATGCGCATACCGTCCAATCGCGACAGGTGCTCAATCTTGATGACCTCTGCACCCAGAGCCGTGAAGAACCGGCCGGCGCCGGCGCTGGCAAGCATCCACGTCAGATCGACGATCCGAACTCCGTCCAGCGCAAAGGGCTTGCCATGTTTGCTGAGCAAAGGTTGCTCGGAAGCGGGCTTGCCCGACGTGAAGTCCGCTCTGGGCGCCTCGCCGATATCGATGTCAGTCAGCAGCTCAGCGTCATGCTCTCCCAGCAGAGGCGCGCGGGGGCCCGTCCGCCATGGAAGCCCCGGCGCCACCCACTTGGCGCCGACCTGCGTGAAGGTGCTGCCCAGTTCCGGATACTCGACCTGCATAAATGTCTCGCGCTCTGCCCAGTGCGCCTCGCCGACATTCTCCTCTGGTCTCCGTACGGGTGACCACGGAAGCCCTTCGTCCTGGCCGTCCTTCCACAGGTCACGCCCATAGAGGTGGCGGCCGACGAGACGCTCCACGTGCGTTGCGATGTAGAAGTTGGTGCTCGGCTTGAGCACGTAGGCCTCGTCCTCGTATTTCTTGTCGGTGAAGTCGGCCTCCACGCCAAACTTTTGCAGCACCCTGACCGTCGCGGCGAAGGAAGCGACACCGCCCAACAGGTAGGTTCGGTACGCGAGCACCCACCTTCCATCTTTGGTCCGCGAAAGACCGGGCCGTAGGGCGGATTCGGCCGCCACTCCCTGCATCGTCGGGCTGGCTGAGGGGAGGGAATGACGGCAGGTCTGCCGGTAGTGCGGGAGGCGACAATAGACCCAGTCCGGCAAGTCCGTTTCAGTGTTTTTGGAAACCGCATCGTGGACGGAAGTCGATAGAAGCTGCCCCTGTCCGGTTTTGAGTCGGTAGACCAGGGCAGCGATGATCTGAACGGCGGTAACCTCCCCCGCGACATGGTAGGACTGCCAAACCTGAGGGGCGATGGGCGGGGTCTCGTAGAAGCCCGAAGGGTCGGGATCGTAGCCGCAATTCATCATGACCCCGCCGAGCGCGAGATGGACCAGATCACTCCCCTGATAGTCGGCCCAGGGACCGTCGTCGCCGAACGGGCTGATGCGTGCATAGATGACCGACGGGTTGGCTTCGCGGATGGCTTCGTACCCAATGCGCCGTTGATCGAGGTAGTCGCGCGATCGCGTGTCCAGCACTACATCGGCCGTTTCAGCGAGCTGCATGAAGCGACGTGCGCCATCCTCGGAGTCGAGGTCGAGTACGACGCCTCGCTTGCCAAAATTATAGTGCCAGAAATGCAGACTGCGGTTCGGATGGGGTTCGTCGTTGTAGAAGGGTCCGTATCCGCGGGTCTTCTCCCCACCAAGCGGCTCGACCTTAATGACATCCGCACCGAGGCCAGCGAGAACCTTTCCGCAATACTCGCCGAGTTCGTCCGCCAGCTCGATCACGCGGACGCCGTTCAGAAAACTCCCGGTACTGGTAGCGCCTTTCTCGGACACGTCGTAACCCCCTACGCTTGATGTACGTACCTCGGCCGCGCAATCCCGCCGCAAAGCCCCGAGCCAGTGTGCAGCAGCTTGCAGCGCGGCCCGGGTGCGCGCCGGTTCACCTGGATGCCGGCGGCGGCGAGGGCCGTGCCGAAGGTGCCGGGGACCCCCACTTGTTCGACGAGTTTGCAGGCCTCACCGCTGGTTTTTGGCGGGGTAGAGGCATCGTCAAACGAGAGCGGCGTTACCATGCGGCCGGTGATGCCGCCGACGACATCGTGCGCCCGCGCACCGCACGCCGGATCGCTGCATAGCGCCAGTGCCAGTCTCGCCCGGAAAGCTCTCCGCATTCCGTGTTTCCCCGCAACCACCTTTGTCACGGCCTGCGTGTCTACAGGACTTACTACTCAGTAGTAACAGCGGCGCCGGGTAGGCGCTAGCCCCTCAAGATGGCGCAGCGTTTGGCGATCCGGCGGATGTCCGACAGTGAACCGCGTTCTTGGCGCCGACAGAACGCAGCTTTTTGGGAGGGGGGTGAGATCGCGCGACCGCGCGGCGTCCGATGGCGTGGAGCCAATGCGCGGCTGAAGGGTTGCCCGTGGTCGCCATCGACGTCGCCAAGTGTTGCCCAGCACCTGACGGATGCCTGCGAGGAACGCATCGACATGGCAGGGCCCAGAAGCGCCGGCGCGTCGGCCTGCGGTGTGTGCGAGCAGAACTGAGCGTCGGCAAGTCTGTGGCGAACCGACACCACCCTTTCCGGCCGAGATGGCGACCTGGGTGGCTTCGGGCGAGGTCGACGATCGCGCGGATAGTCGCGAGTGATTTGAGATCACTCCGACCGCTCTCGCCGAGACGCTGCGCAAAGAGATCTTCGGCAGGCCTTGGTCGGGGTCGAGCCGCTGATCAGACGTGCTCTCGGGTGCGTGCGTGCCGGCGCTTGGCCTTCACCCATTCTCGGGCTGATTGGAACGTGACGTACAGCATCGGGATCAGAAAGATCCCGATGGCACTCGCCGCGATCATGCCGGCGAAGACGGAGGTGCCGACTGCACGACGACTGAGCATCGCGGCGCCCTGCGCCCAGACCAGCGGGATCAGGCCAAGGATAAAGGCAATCGAGGTCATCATCACCGCACGGAACCGCATCCGTGCGCCGAGCACCGCTGCGTCGCGGATCGGCATACCCGCCTCGCGCTGTTCCTTGGCGAACTCGACGATGAGGATGCCGTTCTTCGCGGCGAGCGCAATCAGCACCACGAGGCCGATCTGCGCATAAATGTCGAGCGGCCGGCTGGCTATAAACAGGCCCAGGAATGCGCCAAGCACACCCACGGCTACTGACAGCAGCACCGGCACGGGGATCACCCAGCTCTCGTAAAGGGCGACCAGAAACAGGTAGGCGAACAACACCGCGAGGCCGAGGATCGCGCCGGTCTGGCCCGAAGCCTGGATCTCCTGATACGCCGTGCCGGTCCACTCGAACGAAAAGCCGGCGGGCAGCGTCTTTTGCGAGATCTGCGCCATCGTCGCGAGCGCGTCGCCCGACGAGACCCCGGGGCGCGGACCGCCGTTGACCGTGACCGAACGGTAGTTGTTGTAGCGGCTGATGACCTGCGGCCCGGTGATGATGCGCAGATCCGCGATGGCGCGGAGCGGCACCATGGTTCCTTGTCTGTTACGGAGGAACATCTTGAAGATCTGCGAGACGTCGCTGCGATCCTGCTGCTCAGCCTGGATGTTTACCTGCCAGGTTCGGCCGTAGAGGTTGAAGTCGTTGACGTAGTAGCCGCCGAGCGTCGCCTCCAACGCGGTGAACACGTCCGAGATCGAGAGCCCGAGCGCCTGCGCTTTTTCGCGGTCGATGTCGAGATAGATCGAGGGGTTGATCGCGCTAAAGGTGGAAAAAACCCGGGTAAGCCGCGGGTCCTGGTTTGCCGCAGCAACCAGGCCCTGCACCACCGCACCCATCGCCGCCGGGTCCCGCCCTTCGAGATTCTGCAACTGGTACTCAAAGCCGCCACTGGTCGACAGGCCGATGATGGGCGGGAGGTTGAAGGGGAAGACGTTGGCCGACCGAATCTGCTGCACGGCGCCGAACACCTTCCCGATCACCGCCTGCACCTTCTGGCTCGCCGCCGCCCGGTCGGCGAAGGGCTTCATCCGCGCGACCATGAAGGCGGTGTTGGACTGATTGCTGGCGTCGAGCAGCGAAAAGCCGACGATCGAGAGTAAGCCCTCGATCTCCGGCATCGGCCGGATAAGGTTTTCGACGCGCTGAACCGTCTCGCGGGTCCGCGCGATCGAGGCGCCGTCCGGAAGCTGGACCATGATGAAAAAGGCGCCCTGATCCTCCTCGGGGAGAAAGCCCGTGGGCGTGATCCGGCCCATGCCGGCAATGCCAACCGCGCAGGCGGCGATGACCACCACCGCAAGCACCGCAATGCGCACGAGGCGGCGGACGATTGCGGCGTAGCCGTCGCGCACGTAGTCGATTCCGCGCAGCACCCGGCCCATGATGCCGCGCCGCGGCCCGGTGTGGCGGAGAAAAACCGCACAGAGTGCGGGCGAGAGGGTCAGCGCGTTGGTCGCCGAGATGACCATGGCGACGCTGATCGTCACCGCGAATTGCCGGAACAGGAGACCCGACAACCCGGGAATAAAAGCGATGGGGACGAACACCGACAACAGAACAAGGGAGATCGCGATGACCGGCCCGGTGATCTGCCTCATCGCTTTCTTGGTCGCCTCGGCGGGCGTCAGGTCGGGCTCCTCCTCCATCACCCGCTCGACATTCTCAACCACGACGATCGCATCATCGACGACGATGCCGATCGCGAGGACCAGAGCCAGCAGCGAGACGGTATTGGCGGAGTATCCGAACGCCAGCAGGACCGCAAAGGTGCCGATCAGGCTGACCGGCACCGCCACGGTCGGGATGATCGTCGCCCGAAGATTGCCGAGGAAGAGATAAACCACCAGAACGACGAGAATGAATGCTTGGCCGAGGGTCTTCAGCACCTCGTGAATGGTGTCCGCAACGAAGCTGCTACTGTCGTAGAACACCTTGGCGTGCAGCCCCGCCGGGAACCGCGTCGAGAGTTCGTCCAGCGCCGCCTGCACGCGCGCCGATGTGTCGACCGCGTTCGCGCCGGGCGCGAGGTAGATGCCGATGGAGACGGCCGGATTGCCGTTGAGCCGGCTCTCCTGATCCATATTCGCGGCGCCGAGTTCGACGCGTGCGACATCTTTCAGGCGCAGCACCGAGCCGTCCGGATTGGCGCGCACCACGATGTCGGCGAACTGCTCGGGCGTGGTCAGGCGTCCCAGGGTCTGAACGTTGAGCTGGAACTGCACGTCGTTTGACATCGGCCGCGCCCCGACGCGCCCGACCGGCGCCTGCACGTTCTGCTGCTGGATCGCGTTGATGATGTCGGAGGGCGACATGCCGAGGGCGACCAGCCGGTTCGTGTCGAACCAGATTCGCATCGAGTAGTCGAGCCTGCCGAACAGGTTGGCGAAGCCCACGCCGGGCACGCGTGACAACCGGTCCAGCACGTTGATCGTAATGTAGTTGGAGATGAACAGCGGGTCTTGCTTGCCGCCGTCGCTGTAGAACTGCAGAAACTCCAGGATCGCGGTATTGCGCTTCTGTACCGTCACGCCTTCGAGCTGCACCTCGGGCGGCAGCTTAGCGAGTGCGGTCTGTACCCGGTTGTTGACGTTGACGGTGTCGACGTCAGGGTTGGTGCCCAGCTCGAAACTGACGTTGAGACCATAGCTGCCGTCGTTCGCGCTGTTCGACTTCATGTAGATCATGCGGTCGACGCCGACGACCTGCGCCTCGATCGGCTGAGCGACGGTGGCCTCGACCACGCTTGCGGACGCGCCGGGAAACGTCGTGTTGACCAGCACCTGGGGCGGTACAATGTCGGGGAACTGGGCGACCGAGATCCTGAGGATCGAGAGCAGGCCCGCAAGCGTTGTCAGGATCGCGATGACGATCGCAAGGCGCGGGCGATCAACAAAGACGGAGGAGATCATGCGCGTTCAGCGCCCCGACGAGGTGCCGGCCGTGCCACCACCGCCACCACCGCCGGCACCGGTAGAGCTCGTGGCCGCCGTCGCAGCGGGACCGCCCGTGACGGCGGCGCGGGGGCCGGCGGGCGCGGACGGCGCCGCGGGACCGGGGCTGACGGGCTGACCCGGGCGGACGCGCTGGACGCCGTCCACGACCACGGTTTCGCCGTCCTGCAGGCCCGAGGTGATGACGGCCGCCGTCGGCGTCGACTGACCGAGCACGATGCGGCGCTGCTCGGCGATATTCTTCGCATTGACCACGTAGGCGTAGTAGCCTTGCTGGTCCGCGAGCACGCCGGTGCGGGGGATCGCAAGCGCCTGAACAGGCTCAACGCCGGATACCACAACGGTTACGAACATCCCGTCGGTCAGCGGCCGGTCGACCGGCTCGCCGGGAACCGGCGGACGGTTGGGCGGATTGGGGATACGGCCGCGCAGCGTGATCGTGTCCGTCGTCTGTGCCACGCTGGGAGCGACGAAGTCGATCTTGCCCTCATGGGGATAGAGGCTGCCGTCCGGCAGTTTCACCTGGATCCCGACGGCCGAGAGCCCGCCCTGATCAGCGTATTTGCGCTCGAGCTCAAGCTCCGAGCGCACTGCGATCGGAAACAGGACGTACATCGGGTCCTGGCTGACGATCGTGGCGAGGGGCCCGGAGTTCGGGGAGACGACGTTGCCGGGTGTCACCCGCGTCTGACTGATCTTGCCGCTGACCGGAGCGTGGATTTCCGTGTAGTCGAGATTGATCTCTGCCATCTTCAGTTGCGCCTGCGCCGATGCGAGCTGCGCCGCCTCGGACAGCTGCTGCGCCTTGGCGTTATCATAGACCGAGCGCTGCCCGGCCGGCGTATTGAGCAGCGCTTCCGCGCGGCCAAGCGCGATCGTCGCGTTCTGCAGCAGCGCGCTCGTCTGCGCCACCGCCGCCGATTGTTGCGCGGCCGCGGCCTCGAACGGCGCGCGCTCGAGGCGGTAGAGCAGGTCTCCTTCCTTGACCTCGGTGCCTTCCTTGAAGAGGCGCTCGTCGAGGAAGGCGCTCACGCGTGCCGTGAGGTCCACGCGGTCGATGGCCTGGATGCGCCCGACGTATTCGGTGGTCTCGGTGATCGCCTGCTTGGCGACCCGGGCGACGCCGACCGCAGGCGGTCCGCCGCCACCCATCTGCGCGAACGCCGGGGAGGTCGCCACGAGGGATAGCAAGGCCAGAAGGAATGCCAGCGGGCGCGGCGTCATAAGTCTCCCCAATAACGACATAACAGCTCCACCATGCGCCCTGAAGGCGAGAAAGCCGAGCAGAAGCACAAGCAGCGGCAGTTGGTCATAGGGATGTGCCGGGGGCCAGGTCAACTCGCTCTTCCGGTGCTTAGGCGGGATGGCTTGCGTGTGCAGGGCTGCCGCCGCACCTTGCGGCCACGATGAGCGAGGGAGAGCGGTGATGGGAGAGCATATCCGCGTGTGCGATGTCGCCCCGCGGGATGGGCTGCAGATCGCCAAGTCGCGCATGGCGACCGATACGAAGGTGCGATGGATCGCGGCGATCGCAGCCGCGGGGGTGCGCGAGATCGAGGTTGGGAGCTTCGTTCCGCCGCGCGTGATCCCGCAGATGGCGGACACCGAGGAGGTGGTCCACCGCTCACTCGCGATCCCAGGGCTCGCGGTTCAGGCGCTGGTGCCGAACCTGCGGGGCGCGCAGAACGCCTACCGCGCGGGGGCACACCGGGTGAGCATCCCCGTCTCGGTGAGCGTCGGACACTCTCGTTCCAACCTCAACCGCGAACCCGAGGCGTCGATCGACGTGGTGCGCGAGGTGATGCGCTGGGTCAAGGCGCAGGAGCGGCCCATGCCGGTGATCGCCGGCTGCTCGACAGCCTTTGGTTGTTCGATCGACGGCGTGGTGACGACCGGCCAGGTCGTACGCATGGCGGCAGGCCTTGCCGATGCGGGAGTGGATGAGATCGCGCTCGCCGATACGGTGGGATATGCGCATCCGGCGCAGATCAAGGAGGGCGTCCGGGCCGTGCGCGCCGCGGTGGGTGATCGGCTGACAGGCCTTCACCTGCACGATACGTGTGGGCTC
>Ga0123356_10008708_pt1 | contig 10063 bp, 7 predicted proteins | sample TergutEmb28metaG_2_FD_92546 | JGI IMG/M metagenome (GOLD analysis project Ga0123356, IMG submission 92546) | Embiratermes neotenicus P3 segment gut microbial communities from Petit-Saut dam, French Guiana - Emb289 P3 | ecosystem: Host-associated > Arthropoda: Insects > Digestive system > Gut ... | reverse complement strand
TTCAGGAGCGTCTTGCGAAACTTTCCGGTGGTGTTGCGGTAATAAAAGTCGGAGCGGCCACCGAAACAGAAATGAAAGAAAAGAAACTCCGCATGGAAGACGCCCTCAACGCAACACGCGCAGCTGTTGAAGAAGGCATAGTAGCCGGTGGCGGAACGATCTACGTCGTAGCTGCAAAAGCAGTCGACAAGATACTCGACAGCGCATCAGGCGACGAAAAAACCGGCATGGCACTCGTGGCAAAAGCACTCGAATGTCCGGTTGAGCAAATAGCAGTCAACGCAGGTGTCGAAGGCGCAGTCGTACTCGACAGAGTAAAGAACGCAAGCGAACCAACCTTCGGCTTCGACGCAGCAAAACAAGAGTACTGCGACATGATAAAACAAGGCATAGTCGACCCGACCAAAGTCTGCCGCAGCGCACTCGAAAACGCAGCCTCAGTAGCAGGTATGGTCCTGACAACCGAATCATTGGTGGCAGACATCCCCGAACCCCCCGCCCCAATGCCCGGCGGTCCCCCCGACATGGGCGGCATGTACTAAACAATGAGCACAAAAATAAAGCCCAAACGGGCTTTATTTTTTATACTGCGCTTTTCCTACTCTTAAAATCGGAAGAGATTTTATCTCCCCAGTTATCAGGGATAGATGCACATGCGGGAGCAGCGCGGTGCATTGCGACTGTCTCACTTACAACAGCGTAGTTTAACATTACGCCTGCGCTGTCGTTGTGGAAATTTTGTGTTCTGTTTTTTGCGATACCGACCCGGTTGGCAACATCGATAGCATCAATATTTGCGCCAAGGAAGATGAACTCCCAGTTGTGCTTTTTCTTTTGTTGTTTTACCATCGACTTGATCTTGTCATACGTGTACTCACGGCTGGCGTTCTCCATGCCGTCTGTTGTGATGATGAATACTACTTTATCGGCCTGATGTTTTTCAGCGGTGCTTTTCCGGACTTTGTTCATTTTTTTGATGGTTGTGCCCATTGCATCAAGAAGTGCTGTGCAGCCCCTGACGAAGTAGTCGGAGTCTGTGATTTTGCGGACGGCTTTGATGTCGACGCGGTCGTGAAGGACTTCGTATTTATCGTCGAATAATACTGTGGTGATACGGCACTCGCCGGGCTCTGCCTGCTGCTTTGCAAGCATTGAATTAAACCCGCCGATGGTATCGCTTTCCAGCCCGCCCATAGAACCGCTGCGGTCAAGTATAAAGACCAGCTCTGTAAAATTTGTTTTCATAATAAAACACTCCATTCATTTTTAGTATAGATGGAGTGTAGCATTTATATCTTGTTTGAAGGTCGCTTAAAAAGCGACAATTAAAAATATTTTAATCCCAGTCACAGTCCTTAAGCTTGAAATCCTTGAACTCTTCTTTGTTGGGTAATCTAAACCATTCTACTTCAGGTTCAAACACATCGTCAGCACTCCACACATCCTCTATATCATCATTGAACAGCTTTACGAAACTAATAAAATCATCAATATAAATGATCGATTTTTCTTCATGGATCATCTTTTTACTCTCGTTATATACTGAGATCGAACACCCTGTTTTCTTTTTTTGCCCTTCCCTGTCAAAGCGGAAGACAACAGGTTTCTTTATTATTTTCACCGGCGTATACGCTGAAATCAACTCGTTCAATACGTTTTCTCCGGGATCATATCCTGATATAAAAAACTCTTCAATAATATTGGTAAACTCGTTGAAATTTGCAATATTCGAAGATTTGGCTTTATCAACCTTAATAAAACGCTCCAACAGCTCCGGATAATCACCGTATGGATCAAGAGAACCCTCTAACCACGAGTTTACCCTGATCGTTTGCTTCCATGTATCATTAAAAGAACCGTCCGGTATCAGCTTGTTAAAAATCATGGCTTTGCATTGAGCTTTACGTCCATCTCCCATATAGTATCTGCCGTGTTCTTCCTGTAAGCCTTTAGAACGTAAAAATAATTTAAGTAATTCATCATGCAGCCACGGGTTGAAGTAACCGGATTTGTATGTATATGTAACATCTATTTTATAGTCGACCGGCGGACGATTATTGATCGTCACAGCATCGGCTGTCCACTTACAATCATCAGGCATAACCCTTTGAGTGCATTTATCAGATTGAAATAATTGCATTGCTTACCCTCCCAATAATTGCTGATCATATTCAAACAGCACATTGTTTATTTCAAAAATATCATACTTATTGCGTGATATAAAATACTCGATAATAACATCGAACATAACGCTCCGCGACAAAGCAAAACCAGCCCGTTCCAATAGCTCACGTGTCTCCGGTAACGACAGTTCCATAGCAACGGCAAGTGCAACAGCAGTTCTCTTGCTCGGCATATACTTCTTACCGGTGCGGATTTTTGAAAACAGCTTGCGGTCGAGGTTGGCTCGTTTATAAACCTCAACATCTGTTTTTCCTTTTGCATCTATCAACCGGAGAAGCGTTACTGAAAAAGGCTCATCAAGACGATTTGCAAAATCCCCCGGTCCTGAAGAACGAACAGCAAAGTCTGCCTGCATCGTATACATCGGCATTGCTTCGGGGCTGCGTGCCGGAGGCATCCTTTTTTCTTCATATTTTATCTTTTTCTGCTTTTTTGCTCGAGGCATAACCTGTTGTGACATAAGGTCTGTTGGTATTGAATCTTTATACTCGGTATATGGCAGAGAAGTTACCGCAGACTCTTCCCGGTCAGCATTGATTTCATAAACCGGCAGTGTTCTTAGGTGACTTAATCGATCAAACTGCTCATCAACATAATTCTCATTAATGAACGCCTTTACTTCACCTAACAAATCCCCGGAGATCTCAAACGCTTTTTTATCAAAAACAACAAGCGACACATCCATATCACTTTCCATCAGCCAGTTCCTGATAGTATCAGTCGCCACAGCAAGAGCTTCATCCTTTGGATATCCATAAATACCGCTTGAGATCAAAGGAAACGCAATACTCTCACAACCATGCTTCTTAGCCAGGTCTAATGAATTTCTGTAGCAAGCCCGCAACTGCTTCTCCTCATCATTATCTCCCCCCTGATAAACAGGCCCGACAGCATGTATGACATGTTTAGCAGGCAACGAGTAACCCTTGGTGATAACAGCATCTCCCGTATTGACCGGTGCCAATTTATCACAAGCCTTTTGAAGCTTCTCAACACCCGCCGCCGTAAAAATAGCTCCGCAAACCCCGCCACCCGCCTGAAGCAAAGCATTAGCAGCGTTTACGATAGCATCAACTTTCATTTTCGTTATATCATTGCGAATTATTGTAAGAGGCATATTTTCGTATCCTTTTTATATTACATTTTGTTGGATAAAACAGCAGAGCAGTAATGCTTCCGGCAGATATTTCCTCAGCTTGAGAAAGCGTAACTCCAGGTGAAGGCACCTCTACCCTCATTCTCGCCGGTACCGTTCGGGTACAGGTAGTATGGCGGGTGAAGCTCGGGAGAAAAATCGATTATTACAGTACCATCGTCATGGATCAGATTAATAATAATATCTATATAGTTTCTCTCAGAGCGGCTTGTCATCTTCCATCTGTGGTCTCGTTGCCGGTAGAAAATCGTTGTCCTTCCGTCGGGCCAGTATATGTAGACACTCAACATAGGGTAATTAAGAGAAGTCCCGAATAAATTATTGATCTGACCGGAACCGGATGTAGTTCCGTTGCTAAAATTTCTGTCGGTTTGAGATGTCCATCTTAATGTCCGGTTGCTGCTGTCTCCGTGTCTGCCGTAATTCCCTGTTCCGTTTGCATACAGGAAGTACATATTTTCAGATGTCGGGAAATTTATTGTGAGTGTATTGCCGTCGAATAAAAGGAAATCAGCATCTGCCAATATTTGCTTGTCATTATTTTCACCCATTACCCATACTTTGCTGTTGGAGTTTCTTTCAAATATTACATTTTCTCCGTCATCAAAATTCAATTCGACGAAAACCCAATCTGATGTGAAGTTTATAGTCCTTTCCAGGTCGTTTAAATCGATATATACCTCCGGCGACGGCGACGGCTCCTCGGGTGGTGTTTCTGGTGGAGGTGTATCAGGAGGTGTTGTCCCTGATGTTTCCGGCGGGTCTGCAGTCGCGGTAGTTCCCGGTGTCCGCTGTGGTGGAGGTGCCGGTGGATCTGCAGTGTCACCTGATGGAAACAAGAACATAAAAACAGGAATTGCGATTACGCAAATACATATGATCGCCACGATCAATGCACCTTTTTTTATCCAGCTTTTCACCTTATCTTCATCGTCCTCATCTTCACCGCCTGTATCTCCACCGGACTGATGGATCAAAGATAATCCACAGTTCTGACAGAAATTGTCATACATGTGATTTACCATCCCGCAGCGCTTGCATTTTCTGGTTACCGGTACATCTTTTCCGGACATGTCATCCGCAGGATCGTCATCCGTAGAACCGTCTCCCCCGGATTTTTCCCGCTCTTTTTCATTTTCATCAGGAATTATAAATATTCTGCGCGTTCCGCCTAACTCTTTATCGCCAGATGACTCTTTATCGCCAGATGACTCTTTATCGCCAGATGACTCTTTATCATCAGGAGACCCTTTATCGTCAAGGGTCTCTTTATCGTCAGGTACCTCTTTATCATCAACCGGCACCTTATCTCCAAAAGATTCAATAATGTATGTACCATTCTTAACAGCGTTTAAAGCATCCTTGAACTCTGTGGCTGTTTTAAAACGCCGTGCAGGATCGTACTGACATGCTTTAAGGATCACATGCGCCATCTCCTTGCTTGCTTCTGCGGGAGAGGGGATAGGTTCTCCGCTTTTACGTCTGTCGGCAGCATTTTTACGATCCTGGTATGATATTTGCTGGGTTGTCGGGTCAATGAACGGAAGGCGGTTGTTATTTAACAATCGATATAATACAAGCCCGAGAGAATATATGTCCACAGTAGCGTCATACTTCCCGCTTTTTTCAATCTCCGGAGCCATATAATTATATGTACCGATCGATGTCATCGACATGGATGTGCCGCTTTTCTCCAACTCACGGGCGATACCAAAGTCGCCGATCTTGAATTTTCCAAACGAGGATACAAATATATTTTCCGGTTTGATATCACGGTGTATGATGTTTTCTCTCGAACACATTTCCAGAGCAGAGCAAACATCCAATCCCAGTTGTATGACCTCTGCTTCGGTCATTTTCCTTTCGGCTATATGATCTACGAAGCTCTTGAGCAGCTCCATCCGGATGAATATATCCCATCCGATTTCTCCGGTCTTTTCTATGACCCTATAATCTTCAATGCTGACAATATTATCAGTACCCTTCATGGATACCATCAGCTTTATCTCGTTGATAAAATCTGTAACGATCTCTCTAAAATATGAGCGGGCTGATTCCTCATCATATCCATCGGCTTTTAAAGATTTTATTTCGGACGGGCTCTGAGGAATGGAAATGACCTTGATTGCGGTGTAATCAATAAAATCATGTTCAATTCGCTTTACTTTATATACTTTCCCGAACGAACCTGCGCCGATCTGCTCGACTACACTCCATTCAGGCCATATTGTACTTAGCTGTTCAATTCCCATACATTCTATCCTCGCTCCTATTGCACATACCCGCTGTTTTTACCGGGAGTCATCATGATCTTAGGTACAAACTTCCAATACATACATTCGGTGAGTATAACATATTTTAGGCTTTTTCGCACATCTTCCGGAATAAATTTATAGAAATCGCCGCCGTAATATATCTGAAAATTATCACAATGGTCATATGACATAGCCGGAATCGTCTCAAGCGGGAAGAGCTTACTGATTTGCTCACCGTGCAGTTCCCCGTCAAACTGCCAGCCATTCAAATCCAATGTCATCGTTCCAGAACCGCTTTCCTCCATACCGCCACCCGGCTCAGGCACGGGTGTCTGCACTTTGACCTTCACGACGATCGGCTCCATATCCTCACTTAGAGATTGCATTTCATGACGAACCTGATCACGGAACCACAGCGGGATTTCACTTTCCATGACACTGCCGGGCGCAGGTATCAGCTTTGCCTCTCTATCCATAGTCGCTTCATTCCCGCAAGCCGTACAACGAATCGTACAACCTTCCGTCTCCATAGTAAACTCCATTTTGCACTTCGGGCAGAAGTAAAGGACCATATGCAACCCCTCCGCCAGACGCTTGGAGCTAAAGGTTTGGAAAGGCTTACCCTCCGGCACCGGAACAGCACCTTCAACACCGCTGAGCCTTGCATCGATAGCAGCATTTATCTCATCGACCGACAATGACTGTATATCGTCCGGCGAAAACAGATTTCTGTAAGTCACCCGCGACCGGCCGCATCGAAACCCCTTACGCCAATGCGGAATACAAACGGGAGCACCTTCAAGATAGCAACTGACAACAGGCAGACCGAACTTTTTGATCAACTTACCTGTTGATTTATGCATACCGACATATTGCTGGCTGGTCGAGCAACGACCCTCCGGGAACAGTAGAATACTGTCACCTCGGTTCAGAACGGTTTTCATCCCGATTATAGAACGTACATCAGGGTCAAACATATTTTTAGGAATGCAACCCATCGTATGCAAGAAATTATACAAAGGTTTAGTCAAAAAATACTTCTGCGCGGTCACGGCATTAAGCCTATGAGGATAGTATGCAAGCATAACAATAAGAAAGTCGATCATCGTAAAATGATTGGATAAGACAATATACGCACCTTTGGGTATTTTAAGGCTCTTTCGCTCAACTTTTAAACGAAAACAAATCTTAAGAAACGGATAAACCAGGATATAAATAAGAAAATATAGAACTGCATTAGGACGCTTGACTTTCATAAAGCTCTAAACTCCAATCTATACTAAGATTTTTTCTCCATCGACTCATTAGCATCATATGTATCAAAAAGTTGCTCGTTGAATATCGCACATGGTGTCATCTGCACATTTTTAGCAAACTTCCAGTAAGCGCATTCTCCGATCACCGAATACTTAACACAATCCCGCTTATCCTCCGGCGAAAGCATGTAAAAAGTACCATGAGCATATATTTGAAAATTATCATTCGGGTCAAACGGTATTGCAGGAACAGTATCTATCGGGAAAAACAAGCTGACCTGTTCTTCTTTTAGCTCACCCTCATATCGCCAGCCATCGGGACTCAAAGAAAGCATTCCCGACCCGCTTTCGACCATACCACCACCCGAAACATCGGATGGCAACCGAACATTGACACGTAATCTGACAGGCTCCATCTCCACATGCAGTTTTTGAGCCTCATACCGCGCCTGTTCCTTATACCACTCATGAACACTGCGCGGCATTATGCTTTCTGCTATTGGATTTAATACAGCACTACGATCAAGCAATGCAGCATTACCGCAGGCAATACAACGAATAACGCACCCCTCGGTCTCTGTGGTGAACTCCTTCCCGCACTTCGGGCACCAGTACAGAATGTACTGCAGTCCCTCAGCCAGCCGCCGTGCATGAGTTGTCCGAAAAGGTTTTCGCGGGACCGGATCTTCATCTCTGTTAAGTCTTCGGTCGACAGCACCGTTTATTTCATCAACAGATAACGATTGCAAATCCTCAGATGAAAATAAGTTAGCCAGTATGATCCGTACGCGCCCGGTCCGCAGCCCGCCACGCCAAAACGGCATGCATGTGTAAGCGCCATCGACCGAGCAGCTGACAACAGGTACGCCAAGCTTCTTTATAAGCTTGCCTGTAGACTTATGCATACCCGCATAAGCACCATCACTGGCGCAACGCCCCTCAGGAAATAACAGTATTTGCCCGCCGTTTTTCAAAACATTCTTAATACCAATGATAGACCGCACATCCGGATCAAATAAGTTCTTCGGAATACACCCCATAAAAGGAAGCAGCTTATGAAGCGGCTTATAAAGAAAAAACTTCTGTGCCGCAACTGCATTGACCTTATGTGGATAAAGCGAAAGCATCACAATCAAAAAATCCACAAAAGAAGAATGATTCGAAACAGCAATAAACGCCCCCTCCGGCGGATCATACCCGCGCCGATCAACCTCCAGCCGAAACAACAGCTTCATAACAGGAAAAAATAAAACATAAACAACAAAATAAATAACAGAATTAGGCTTCTTAACTTTCATAAATAACTCTTTAAATAAAACCATATATTGAATATAATATGATTATAATCGAGTGAAGTGAGAGTTGCAAACGAATTTATTCGTTTATAACCGAGTGAGCGAAGATTCAAACAGAGTGCTAATCGAGTGAAGTGAGAGTTACAACTGAATTTATTCAGTTATAACCGAGTGAGCGAAGATTATAGAAAAGAGGATCATTATGAGAACACTTGTAATCACAATATTCATACTAATGGCATTATTCGGCTTTTTCTTAAAGTACCTGACATATTCCCGCCGCAATGATGCAATACCTGAAAATGTCAAGGATGTTTATGATGAAGAAACATACGGCAAAAACCAGGCGTATAAGATGGACAAATTGAAATTTTCAATTATAGCCAGTTCGATCGGCACAGTAATATCTTTATGTTTTCTGCTTTTTAACTTTCATCATGTTTTATACGAGTATATCGCACGATCATCAAACAACATTTACCTGACAAGCATGTTTGTGCTCTTTATACCATTTCTGATCAACAGTGTGGTCAGAAGATCAATGAGCATATATGATACCTTTGTGATCGAAAAGCGTTATGAATTCAACAAAACAACACCGCTGACATTTATCCTGGATACTCTCAAATCATTTATTATTGCTGTAGTCGTTGGCGGAGGTTTACTGTCATTGTTTTTGGTTTTATACGATCAAATAGGAAACTGGATGTTTATAGCATTTTTCTTCATTATGATTCTATTTCAATTGTTTGTTGCTTTCATCAGCCCGTTGCTGATCAGAATATTCTACAAACTGACTCCGCTGGAAGATGGAGAACTCAAAAACGGTGTTATGGCACTGGCAGAAAGGACAGGATTCCGTATCAAAGGAATTTATTCTGTAAATGCTTCAAAACGTAGCACAAAACTTAACGCATTTGCATCCGGTTTCGGTAAATCAAAAACGATCGGACTGTTTGATACCTTAATAGAAAAACTGACTGTTGATGAAATCATAGCTGTTCTTGCGCATGAGATAGGTCATGCAAAGAAACATCATATACTAAAAAGCACTCCGTTTAATTTACTGATGACAGGCTTTGTCCTTGCTGCAGCATACTTTATAATAGCATTACCCGAAGCGTCACAGGCATTTGGATTCGCCGGGGTAAACCTGGCTTTTGGCATTTATGTAATGGCAATTCTGATATCACCGTTGATGGCTTTATTTGGCATACCGGCAAACATATTATCCAGAAAGCACGAATATGAAGCTGATGCATACGCAAAAGAATGCTCCGGAAAGGAAGCAACAGCATCCGCATTAAAAAAACTATATCAGGAAAACTTAGGCAACCTGACACCTCATCCTGTCGTAGTGATGCTGGAATACAGCCACCCGCCACTATCGCAAAGAATCGCCGCACTTGAATAAAAAAATCTTTTAAAATATCAAACCAATCTTCTTGATCAAGCGTCTGTGGTATATCAGAAATGAAATGGAGGACTTATCATGGCTATGAGCGAATATGATATCAACTTGGTATCATTGGCAAAAAACGGTAATACACAGGCGTTTGAGGAATTATACGACCGGTATTATGGCAAAATCTTTGCACTGGCACGCATGACATTAAAGAACGAAGCGGATGCCGAGGATATACTGCAACAGGCTTTCATAAGTGCATGGCGGAATATGCAAAGCCTGACTAATCCGGAGGCATTCAGCACCTGGCTGCAAAAAATCACTCTCAACCATTGCTATAGTCTTCTACGTAGAAAAAGCATTGTTATCCTGATGGATGCAGAGAGTGATACAGAGGACTTTTCCGAGGAGATATCAGATGAATTTCTTCCGGCTGTTTATGCAGAAAGGGATGATCTACGTCAAAGACTTGGTAAAATAATAGACAGTTTGAGTGAGGTGCAAAAGCAGAC
>Ga0123356_10008707_pt1 | contig 10064 bp, 9 predicted proteins | sample TergutEmb28metaG_2_FD_92546 | JGI IMG/M metagenome (GOLD analysis project Ga0123356, IMG submission 92546) | Embiratermes neotenicus P3 segment gut microbial communities from Petit-Saut dam, French Guiana - Emb289 P3 | ecosystem: Host-associated > Arthropoda: Insects > Digestive system > Gut ... | reverse complement strand
TATATCGAGCAGGATAAGGTCAGGCGAGGTCCGTTCAAATTCGGCTATGCCTACAGCTCCATTTTCTGCGATGGTCACTTCAAAACCATCTTTCTCCAAATAAAGTCTTAATAGTTCCGCGATGTTATTGTCGTCCTCAATGATTAGTACCTTTTTTGCCATTTGGCCTGCCTCCTAATTTTCTATTCTATATTCTTTTATATTAACTGTGGTGAACAAATTGGAAACAAAATTACTTGTTTTTGCTCTGCACTTGTTATAATATTACAATAACAAGTTAAGTATGCCGGAGGTTTTTTGGAATGAAAATTGGTTTTCTTACAAGTGGCGGAGATTGTCAGGGTCTTAATGCAGCACTGAGAGGTGTAGCAAAAACCTTGTTTGGCGCTGTTCCTTACGTAGAAATATATGGTATTCAAGACGGTTATGCCGGACTTATCAACAGTAAGTGGCGGAAGATGGAGCAATATGAGTTTTCCGGAATCCTTCGCGAGGGTGGCACTATATTGGGCACATCCAGACAACCATATAAGACAATTCGGGATTTCGATGACAGAAACAATGCTGACAGACTCACTACCATGGTTAGAAATTATCACAAAGAGTGTTTTGATGCGCTGGTCATACTCGGCGGCAACGGTACTCATAAAACCGCTCACGCTCTCAGTCAGTACGGTATAAATGTTGTTACGCTTCCAAAAACCATTGATAATGATTTATATGGCACCGATTACTCTTTTGGGTTTGACAGTGCTGTGAATAAAGCTGCGGACGTTCTTGATACACTTCATTCTACTGCGGCTGCGCATGGTCGTATTTTTGTCTGTGAGCTTATGGGACGTAAGGCCGGTTGGGTGGCATTATATGCGGGTCTTGCAGGTGGCGCTGATGTTATTTTACTCCCCGAAATTCCTTATTCCCTTGATAGTATATTAGAGGTTATCGATAAACGCAACCAGTCCGGCAAGAACTTTTCAATTATTGCTATTGCCGAGGGTGCTATTTCTAAAGACACGGCAGAACAGCCTAAAAGTGAGCGTAAAGCCGGTGATATTTCACCCGGTATGGAGCTTGTCAGGGTTCTTGATGAAAAGCTTGGTCAGGATGTCAGGCTTACTATCCCGGGTCATTTCCAGCGTGGCGGTGATCCTACTCCAACCGACAGAGTCTTTTGTTCGCGCCTTGGTGCTATGGCAGGCGAGTTGGTCCTTAAGAGGAAGTTCGGATATATGGTTGCACTTCAAGGTAGTTCTATTGGCGCTGTTCCGCTAAGTGAGGTTGCAGGTAAGCTTAAAACCATCCCTCTTGACAGTGAGGTGCTAAAACAAGCGCGTTTGCTTGGTATCTCGTTAGGTGATTGATCGCACAACATCTTATTCTAATGTTTCTCAAGTGATCCGGGCAGTTATCTTCTGTCCGGGTTTCTTTACGTAAGCTCTACAGTTATACCAACGTCATGCAGCTTTTGCTTCAACTCCGGGATTTTTACTTCACCGAAATGAAATACAGAGGCTGCAAGTCCCGCTTCTATTTCCGGAAGTTCTTCAAACAGTTTGATAAAGTCATCTATGCAACCTGCTCCTCCTGATGCTATAACGGGTATGTCAGCTACACTAATTACTTCCTTTAGCATCGGAATGTCAAAGCCGTTTTTTACTCCATCTTTGTCAATACTGTTTACAACAAGTTCACCTGCGCCCTGATCGACTCCGCGTTTTATCCACTCAATTGCATCAAGCCCTGTGTCCTCTCTTCCGCCTTTTGTGAAGATACGGTAAACCCGGTCTACACGCTTTACGTCTACCGCAAATACCACTCGTTTGCTTCCGAATTTTTTTGCGGCTTTACCAATCAAATCCGGATCCTTTATAAAACCGGAGTTAATGCTTATTTTATCTGCTCCATAGCTTTGGACTCTTTCAAAATCATCAAGAGTATTGATTCCTCCACCTACCGTAAGTGGTATCGATATGACATCGAGTACTTGCATCAGGACGTTTTTTAGTATATCTCGTTTTTCTAACGACGCAGTAATATCGTAGAATACGAGTTCATCGGCGCCTTCTTTATTGTACATACCGGCCAGTTCTACAGGTGAAGAAACATCACTTAGGTTCTCAAACTTAACACCTTTTACAACACGTCCGTCTTTTATATCCAAGCATGGTATTATCTTTTTTACTGACATGCTTTTAACATCAATCCTTTCATGATCCACAGTTAGTTTGATTTGCCGCTTTAATTGCCTCCGAAAGGTCTAAGTTTCCTGTATACAGAGCTTTTCCGAGTATCGCACCGTCCATGCCCATTTTATATAGAGTCATTATTTCTTCAATGGATGTTACTCCACCCGATGCTATCAGTTTTGCGGATAACTTTTCACGAAGTGTTTTATAGAGTTCTATGTTTGTGCCGCCAAGCATACCGTCTTTTGATATATCTGTGCAAATCAGCGTTTTCACACCAAGGTTATCCACTAAGCTGCAAAAGTCAAGTGCATTTTGATCTGATACTTCAGTCCAGCCTTTGATTGCAACAAAACCGTCTTTGATATCTACAGATACTGATATGACTTCACCGAAATTTTCTACCATATCCTGTAAAAACCCGGGTTTTGATACCGCTGCAGTTCCAAGTATGATACGCTTTACTCCGGCTTCAAGATATTTCGCAACAGTCGCCGCTGTTCTTATACCGCCACCTACTTGTATGAATAATCCGGTTTCATTTGCTATCTTTTTTATAGCTTCGAAGTTTGTTGGCTCGCCGTCACGTGCTCCTTCGAGGTCTATCACATGTAACGCTTTGGCTCCGGCTTTGATAAAGTCTTGTGCTACATCTAACGGTTTTTCACTGTAAATCGTCATTTTATCGTAATCGCCTCTTTTGAGCCGAACCGCTTTCCCTTCATATAAGTCGATCGCGGGGTATATTATCATATCAGAACACCTTTTGTTGATGGTATTTCATCACTTAATTCATCATCTATTTTAACTGCTGCTCTAAGTGCACGTGCCAGTGCTTTAAAGCATGCTTCAAGTATGAGGTGAGCATTTTTTCCTTCAAGCATACGAATGTGCACGGTCAAGCCGGCTTTTCTCACAAATGCTTGTAAAAACTCCTCCAGCAGTTCGGTATCCATCATACCGACCGAGCGGTCCGGCAGTGTTATTTCGAGGCTGAGGTGACTTCTTCCGGATATATCGATCGCACATAAAACAAGAGCTTCATCCATAGGCAATGTGACATCGCTGTATCTGCATATGCCTCTCGCTTCTCCAAGTGCTTCAGTAAATGCCGTTCCTAGACATATCCCAATGTCTTCAACAGAATGGTGGCTGTCAACATGGGTATCGCCTTTACATGATATGTCGAGATCGAACTTCCCGTGTCTGGCAAAAAGTTCCAGCATATGGTCAAGAAATCCAACACCTGTGTTTATATCGCTTTTGCCTGTCCCGTCGAGGTCGAGGGTCAGCTTGATTTCTGTTTCTGTTGTTTTACGGGTCACTTCGCTTCTTCTCATTTGGTGTTCCTCATATCGTGTTATTTGGACAATATTTCCCCCAGGGCCGATATCAACGAATCCATTTGCTCCTTTGTTCCAATGGTTATCCTTATATACTCCGATATACGGGGTGTTTTCCAGTGTCTTATAAGTATTCCCATTTCCTTCAGCTTTGAATAGAGCCTATATCCACTTATGTCGGGGTGCTTTGCAAACAGGAAGTTTGCTCTTGAGTTTGTCATGAAAAAACCAAGGTCCTGCAGTCTCATTCCTGTGTATTCTCTTGTAACGATTATCTCTTGTCGTTTTTTTGCGTAATAGTCTTCCTCACGCAGTGCCGCTTCGCCCATTACTTGTGTTACTCTGTTTACATTGTAAGGGTTAAATGAGTACTTCATCTTGTTTAGGTCTTCAATTATCGCAGCGGAACCTATAGCGAAACCTAATCTTGCGCCTGCCATTGAGCGGGATTTTGAGAATGTGTGTATAATAAGCAGGTTGTCGTATTTTGCAGTCAGGCTTATTGCGGACTTGCCGCCAAAATCGATATACGCTTCGTCAATGATAATTAGATTGTCCGGATTGCTTTTTGTAATCTCTTCTATTTCATCTATTTCGAGCGTTATACCTGTCGGTGCGTTTGGGTTTGCTATAACAACGTTTTTGCCGATGCCCGTGTAATCGTCGATGTTTATGCTCAAATCTTCCATCACGGGTATCTGCTGATACGGTACATCGTAGAGCTTTGCGTAAACAGGATAGAAACCGTATGTTATATCAGGGAAGACCACACCGTTTTCTAAAAACGCTTGAAACGAAAACGCAAGCAGTTCGTCGGAGCCGTTACCTATTATCACGTTTTCCGTCTCGACATTATAGGTTTTGGCAAGTCTTTTTATTAGTCGTGTACCATCGGGGTTTGGATATAGATTAAGTTTACACAGCTCCTTGCTTGTTATTGCAATAACTTCGTCGGGCGGCGAAAATGGTGACTCGTTTGTATTGAGTTTGATATATTCCATCTCTGACGGTTGCTCTCCGGGAACATAAGCATCGAGTCTATTAAGTCTCTGCGACAGAAATCTGCTCATAGTTTTATCCTTTTTTTACCCTTTTTTGTATGGATAAGGCATGTGCTCTGAGCCCTTCTTCTTCGGCAAACCTTATAACGTCGTCACTTGCAGCTTTGAGTGCTTCTTGTGAGTAGTATGTATATGATGTTTTCTTTACAAAATCATCTACCGACAGAGGGCTTGAGAAACGAGATGTGCCTGATGTCGGCAGCACATGGTTAGGTCCGGCATAGTAGTCACTAACCGTCTCGGGGGTGTTCATGCCTAAAAAGACAGAACCTGCATTTTTAACTTTTTCAAGATAATGAAACGGCTCGCTCAGGAGTATCTCCAGATGCTCGGGTGCTATCGTGTTTGACAAATCAAAAGCTTCATCAATTGTTTTTGTGATGATTATCATACTCTGATCGTCAATTGCTCTACGTGCTATATCTTTGCGGGGAAGCTCCATAAGCTGCGATTCTATCTCCGCACTGACTTTTTCCGCTATCCCTCTATTGTTTGTTATAAGGATCGATATAGAATCCGGTCCATGTTCACATTGCGAGAGCATATCTGCGGCTATCAGCTCCGGATCTGCAGATGAGTCGGCTATTATTAGTATATCGCTCGGTCCTGCAAGCATGTCGATACCGACAATGCCAAACACCTGACGTTTTGCTTCTGTCACATATGCATTGCCCGGCCCGGTAATTTTGTCTACTCGTGGTATTGTTTCTGTTCCGTATGCAAGAGCTGCTATTGCTTGCGCTCCACCCATTGTAAATATCCTGTCGGCACCTGCGATTTTAGCTGCCGCAATAACTCTGGCATCGACGCCGTTGAACATGCCTGATGCCCCGTTCTCATTGTTTGATGGCGGGGTTGCTATGATTATCTCATTGACCCCGGCTATTTTAGCAGGGATACAGTTCATCAGCACAGATGATGGATATGATGCGCTGCCCCCGGGCACATAAACTCCTACACGTCCGACCGGTGTGATTTTTTGGCCTAGGATAACACCATTTTTTGGAGGCAAATCAAAACCTTTGTTTATTTGCTTACGGTGGTACTCTTCTATGTTTGCCGCAGCGCGCTCCATAACTCCTATAAGCTCAGGTTCTACTTCATCGATCGCATTATCCATTGTGGACTCCGGTAGCTCAAAACTGTTTAATATACATTCGTCAAATCTCTCTGTATATTCCCTCAGCGCTTCGTCACCTCGTTTGATGATATTTGCTATCACCATCGCAACAGCAGTTGTGATCGTCGCTGAATCAACGGTTTTCTGCACAATACCGTCTTTTTCAAACTCACTTGATTTGATGATCTTTATCATCTTAATCCCCCCATTTTCTCCGGTTTGATCGTTTCTAAAGGTTTTCTGCTATTTTGACACAAAGTTTTTCTATCTCTTTATGATTGAATTTATAGCTTACTTTATTTGATATCAGCCTGGCACTTATATCCACGATATGTTCTATCGTTTCCATTTTATTTTCTACTAACGTTTGTCCGGTCTCTACTATATCTACAATAACATCGGACAGTCCAAGCAGCGGCGCTAGTTCTATTGAGCCGTTAAGCTCTATGATGTCGATTTCACGACCTTGTTTTTGAAAATGATTTCTCGCTATGTTCGGAAACTTCGTTGCAACACGTTGGGTTTTATTTGAGCTACACGGATTTTTACCCACTTGCGCAGCAACGCTCATATTACACTTTCCTATGCCCAAATCGAGCAGTTCGTAGACATCAGGTGAGTATTCAAGCAAAATATCCTTGCCAACAATACCGATGTCGGCTGCTCCGCGTTCGACGTATTTTGCAACATCCGAGGGTTTTACCCAGAAGTAACGTATACCGGCCGTTTGGTTCTCGAAAACAAGTTTGCGGCTTTCTTCACGTATTTCCGGACATCCATAGCCTGAGGCTTCGAATATATCATAGACTTTCTCGCCGAGCCTGCCTTTTGGCAGAGCTATTTTTATGGTTTTTTTATCCGGCTCCGTGGTTTTATCCGGCTCCGTGGTATTATCCGGCTCTACAGTATCAAGCTGCTCAAGCATGTCGAGATTAACGGCAAAACCTATTGCGTTCGCTTTTTTTCCAAACTTATGAAGAAGCTCATCGTAACGACCTCCGGAAAGGACTTTTGCAGGAATTCCCTCTATGTAACCCTGGAAGATCATCCCGTTGTAGTAGCTGATATCATTAACTATTGAAAAGTCTATGTTGATGTCTCGTTTTAAACCAAGCTCATTTAATGTGTTGTTTAAATCCTTAAGCTCCCGAAGTGCCGAATCTGTTTCTTCATTAGTGCTGATGCGTTGCAGTTCGTCTTTGACCTTATCATAGGGACCGTAAATCTTTGTAAGAGCCGTCATCCTGTCAAAAAAACCGTCGCTTGTTTTGTACTCCTCACATAGCGCTTTTAAGCCGGATGTATTTTTATCTCTTATACACTTTATTGTTTCGTTTTTCTGCTCCGATGTTAGTTTTTCGCTTTGTAGAAGCCCGCTAAGGTATCCCATATGCGACACATCAATTCTCGTGTACGGACTTATGATATCAAGGCTTCTTTGTGCGAGCAAAAGGACTTCACCCATTATGCCGATATCGATTTTTCCTATACATTCCAAACCGACTTGCATCTGCTCTTTAAACATCGTTCCGTCGGATCTGTATACATTTTCGTTGTAATAAAGCTTTTTCAGTTCGTTGTCGTCACTTGAATATTTGACAATTGATAGGGTGACATCGGGACGCAGTGCCATAAGTTTTCCGTTTTCACCTGTGAAGGTAAGGATTTCTCCTGATGGCAAAAAGGCTTTGTTCTCTGCGTAAAGTTCGTATTCTTCAAACCTGCTCATTCTATACAGAGTATATCCATACTCACTGTACAGAGTTCGAAGTTGCATTATGATCAACTCTTCGTATCTTAGAACTTCTTTAGAATACTCCATAAATAGAGTCTCTCCCGGGTTTTATTCCTAACAACCAAATGATTATACCATAATTGTGAACAAATTAAAACTAAAATATGAACAAGAAAAAAGAAACGTTACCTATCAAGGTAACGCTTCATATTTTGACTTTATTTTGCAAGTGTTATTGTATATCTGTATCCATCAGTGCGGCTACAATCTCCGGATGGAAAAAAACATTGTTCGCTCTGTCAAGCAGCCCGAACGGCTGAGTCCAGCCCCATTCAAGTTGCTCGACGACTCCCGAGCGGTAGTTGTCCCACCAAAAACAGGCGATTCCTTTTGATCTTGCATATGTTACATAAAATCTTGCCCATGCAACTCTGGCTGCGGTGTTATCTCTGTTGATCGCTCCCATCTCCCCCATAACGACCGGGATTCCGTTACTTACAAAAAGTTCATATGCAAGATCCATAGGTTCGGTGATAGGTTGAGTATCTCGCGGGTTATCAATGCTCCACTGTGTCCATGTGCCTTCATCACTTGTTCTGAGAGCAAACTCCCATGGTGTATAAACATGAAGTGATACTGCAAGCCTGTTATCAACAGTATCATTCGGGATGACCAATCCTCTTTGCGCAACTTCAGCTCCTGAGGCCGCATATGTCGGTACTATCAACACACGATTAGAGTTATTGCCTCCGCTCTTTCTCACCGTGTCCACGAATATTTGATTTAAAATATTGAGATTGTCGCGCTCTTCTTCCGTGCCGCCACTCCACTGCGCTGCACTTCCGATCGTCCTGGGTTCACCAAGACCTTCGAAAGCCAACCTTTCGTCAAAATCCTTAAACGCATCGGATATCTGCTCCCAGATTTTCACTAAAGCAGCTTTAGACTCGTCCATTTGTTCATCGAGCAGTTTAAATATCTCTTCTTCATGATGCGTGTTAAGTATCACCTGCATATTGCTTTCGAGTGCGTAGTTAACTACCTGTTTTATCCTTCTCATCCAATCCTCGCGGATGTTGTTATCTTCGTCTGTAGCCTTGTACCAGGTGACCGGGATACGTACAGCATTAAACCCCGCTTCCTTCAGCGTCGCAAAGTTCTGTGCTGTAGTTAAGTGGCGCACCCACCTTGTTTCCATATCTCCTACCGACATTTCCGGACTTCGTCTGTTTTCATGTGCATCAAATGTGTTGCCGAGATTCCATCCGACGGTTACATTTGATACCCACTCGGCGGCTGTTAAGCCATCTGCGGGTTCAGTTGATGTTTGGCCGATATTATTATCGGTGTTTTGCTCAATCTGTCCGTCTTGTATATTTGAGTTTTCCGGTTGCTCGGTTGCACTTAACGAAATGTCGCCTTGCGACTCCGTCGTATTATTGCCATCAGCAATAACATCCGGTTCATCTCTGATATCAGAGAACACCGGCAACCTTATTAATACCAGGACAGCTATAACTGCCAAAACAATTGAAAGTATGATTAAACGTTTCTTCACTGTAGTATACCTTATTATTTTGCCCACAAGGGTATGATTTTGCGTTGTTCTAACGACGAATGCTATTATATCACAAAAACCGTTAATAAAGAAAAAAGCAGTTGTTTAACACGTATGTACGATGTTTGACAACTGCTTTTTTGGGGGGGGGGATAAACGATTGTTATTTTAGTACCGATAAGTACTTTGTCAGGCATTGACAAAGATCATTCATTTCGAAGGGTTTGCCCAGATAATCCACTATACCTCTATCCGTGTAGTTTTCTCCGTAATTTAGTTTATTATCTGCAGTAAATGCAACTATCGGGATATTATCGTCTATTTCATTTATTTTCGTAGAGGCTTCAATACCATCCATGCCGGGCAGAAAAATATCCATGAATACTAGATCAAATTGCTTATTAGCTTCTTCGTCTGAGGCTCTGCATACATCTTTCTTATGAAAAGGCGCTCGCTTCTTCACCATTTTAACAGCGTCTTCTCCACTCATTGACACTTTAGGCACTAATCCCACATCCATAAGATGCTCACAAATATATATTAAGTTCAAAGGTGTATCATCACAAACCAGTACTTCACCGGAAAAATACGATTTATCTGATCCGGTTATGATTTCTTCCATTAAACTCACCTCTCTATAACGGGCTTGATCGATCTTTTAACTTCACTTACTTTTTCTATAAAGATTATCCTTATGTCGGTCCCTGTTTGCAAAAAAGTATATTTGCATTACTAGTGGTTGAAAAACCATTTTAGCAAACTATGGACATCAAAGAAACAACAAACGAATGACAAATAGAAAAAAGCAAAAAGCAAGATGTTTGGTGGTCTTTTTAAGCAAGACAACCCTTCTAAAGCAAAAAACGCTTGTTACTATTTGTTGTCATTTTGTTGTTCTTCGTGTGATATAATAACTAAATTGATGTATTTTGTTGTTGTTTTTTAGGGCAGAGGAAAGGGATTTTTATGCACAAAAGCAAAGTGTTAAAAACCATAGCATGTTTTCTGGCTATGAATGCGGTACTTGCTTGTTCGAGTGATATATCATCCATAACATCAAT
>Ga0123356_10008706_pt1 | contig 10064 bp, 10 predicted proteins | sample TergutEmb28metaG_2_FD_92546 | JGI IMG/M metagenome (GOLD analysis project Ga0123356, IMG submission 92546) | Embiratermes neotenicus P3 segment gut microbial communities from Petit-Saut dam, French Guiana - Emb289 P3 | ecosystem: Host-associated > Arthropoda: Insects > Digestive system > Gut ... | reverse complement strand
TCAAACTCAATGAGCATGGCTTGGCCCAGCCGGGTGATGAGCGGGCACGAGGTGTACCCGGTGTATAGCGCGTCCGACTGTTTGCCAGCGATTTCGGCAACCAAGTGGGCAACGGCTACCGGCACTTGCCATTTTACGCTCGCCGCAGTCTTGCCTTTCGGTACGCCAGCGATGTCGCCCACGCCGAAGACATTAGGATAGCGCAGGTGGCGCAGCGTCCCTTTGTCCACTTCCATCCAACCCTCATCGACCCATACGCCTGTTTTCCAAGGCAATGGGCTGTTGCGGACTGCCTCGGGCGCACGCATCGGCGGAATGACGTGGATAAAGTCGTAGTTTTGTTCTTCGGCACCTTCGGGAGTGTTGAAAGTGGCGATGCGGCGGCCCGGGTCGATGGCCTTGAGCACACGGTCGTAGTTGATCTGGATGTTTCGCTCCTCGTACAGCATACGCACTCTCTCGGAGACGATGGGCACGCTGAACAACACCTTGTTGTTCGAGTTGTAGACAACTTCGGCCTTGCCGCGTTGGCCGCGCCGCTGGAGGTAGTCTTCCGTGATGAAGGTGTACTTGAGCGGTGCGCCCGCGCACTTCATCTCCGTAGCTGGGCGCAGGAAAACGCCTCTGCCACCCTTGTCGGCGAAAGCCGACATGGCTTGCCATGTGGCCTGTGCGCCCGCAGGGCTGTGGTAGATGCTGCCGATGCCTTCCTTGCCGATCAGGGCTTCGTCCATCCCTTCGATTTCGCCGTACTCCAGCGTCAGGCCGGTTGCCACAATCAAGTAGTCGTAGGCGATGGACTGCCCGCTATCCGTTACGACCTTGTTGCCTTCCGGGTCGAATTCGGCCACCCCCGCCTCAATGAGTTCGACGCCGGGAGGGATGTACTCGGCGGTTTTGGATACCGTGTACTCCTTGGGTCTGATGCCCGCGCCCACCAGTGTGAAGCCGGGTTGGTAGAAGTGATCCTTGCGCGCATCGATCAGGGTGATCTTCGCGCCATCGAGCGTCTTGACCAACTGGGCGGCGGCGCTCAGGCCGGCGGCTCCTGCCCCGGCAATGACGATGTGCGCTTGCGTTCGCGTTTTGTCGGCTGCGACAGCGCTGCGAATGTTGAGACTCGCGCCCAGCGTACCCGCCGTAGCCGCAATGAGAAAGGCGCGACGCCGGTTGGACGGCAGATGGAAAGCGTTGTCTCTTGTATCAGTATTGTCGTGTTTCATTGTATTCCTTGGTGATGTCGTTGCCCCTGGAAAATCCACTTCCCTCCCCCAACGGCGAATGTGAGAGAAGATGCCGTATCGCGGGCGCGAAAAGGGGAACTAGCCAGTATAGACCGAAATGGCTTTTGCAGTCTGCATCATCTTCCAGGTATGGAAGCCGCCGTTCAGGCTGCGTACAGACTGCCCCTGCTGCTGCAAATAGCGTTGCCCAATATAGCCGCGCAACCCAGCCTGGCAATACACAATGAGTGGTGTATCTTTTGGAAACTGCGCTTGTGCGCGCAATTGTGGCAACGGCAGGTTCTCTGCTCCTGGAATCTGACCCTGCTGCAATTCTTCTGGCTGACGAAGGTCGATCAGGGTCGCCCCTGCCGATATTGCGGCATCCAGTTCTTCCGGTTCGATGAGTGAAGAAAGCCCGACAATAACGTTCTGGGCAGCCATCCCGGCCATATTGACCGGGTCTTTGGCCGACCCGTAAGGCGGCGCATAGCTCAGTTCCATCTCTGCCAGGTCATCGACGGTCATTTGCGCTTGAATGGCGGTTGCCAATACGTCGAGCCGTTTATCCACGCCGCTTTCGCCAACGGCCTGCGCGCCGAGTACGTGTCCTGTCTTTTCGGAAAACAGCAGTTTGATGCTGACCTGTTTTGCGCCGGGATAGTAACCGGCATGGTCATTGGCATGGATATATATCTTCCGGTACGCCATGCCCGCCGCTTTGAGCGCCCTTTCGTTCAAACCCGTCGCACCTGCCGTCATCTCGAACAGTTTGCAGATAGCCGTTCCCTGTGACCCCCGATACGCAGCCTGCCTGCCAAAAATGGCATCGGCAGCAATCCGCCCCTGTCGGTTGGCTGGGCCAGCCAAAGGCAGGATAACGGGATTGCCATTGACGACATGCTTGACCTGAACTGCATCGCCTACCGCATATATAGCCGGGTCGGAGGTTTGTTGCTGCGCGTTAACCGCAATCGCGCCACCAACACCCAGTGTCAGGCCAGCATCCAGAGCCAGTTTATTTTCCGGGCGCACCCCTATTGCCAGTACCACCAGGTCGGTTTCGATTTTAGTGCCGGAGGCCAGCACCAACTGCAATTGCGGATTCGGCACGATGGCTGCCAGGCCATCTCCGATGTGTAACTTCACCTGTTGCCTTTGCAGCGCTTCAAGCAAAGGAGCGGTCATTTCCGCGTCCAGCGGCGCCAGTATCTGCAGGTCACGTTCGATCAGCGTGACTTCCAGCCCCCTATGCCGCAGTGCCTCAATCATTTCCAGGCCGATAAAACCGGCACCGACGACACACACCCGGCGTACCTGGGAATTCAGTGCCGCCAGCATCTGATCCATATCGGGCATATTACGCAACGTCATCACGCGCGGATCGTCGATACCCGGCAACGGCGGTCGTATCGGCGCTGCGCCGGGAGCAAGGATCAACCTGTCGTAATGCTCGATGTATTCCCGTCCGAGAAGATGATCCCATATCATCACTGTTTTCGTCGTGCGTTCGATTGCCGTGACTTCATGTTGAGTACGTGCATCAATATTGAACCGCGCACGCAGGGACTCCGGCGTATGCAGCAGCAGCGCATTACGATCCACAATCTCGCCGCCAATGTGATAGGGCAGGCCACAGTTGGCAAAAGATACATAAGGGCCACGTTCCAGTACGACGATTTCGACGTCTTCACTTAAACGCCTTGCCCGTGCCGCAGCCGATGCGCCACCGGCCACACCGCCTACGATCACTAGTTTCTTGGTCATTTTTGTCTCCTTAGATTATTTCTGTATGAAGCGAAGCAACTGCATGCCAGCCAGCATTGCAACGACAAAGACGATTGCTTGCGGAATCCCCATTGACAGCGATACCAGCGCGGGGCCTGGACAGACGCCAGCCAACCCCCAGCCAATGCCAAACAGTGCGCTGCCAACGAGCAACTTGCGGTCGACCTTGCTAGCCGCAGGAAGTTGCATTGGCAGCTTCAATAACGAATGTGCCTGTCGCTTGGCAATGGCAAACCCAACAACCCCAACGGCGATGGCTCCAATCATGACCATTGCCAAAGAGGGGTCCCAATGCCCCGCCAAATCGAGAAATCCTTGTACTTTGGCGGGATTTGCCATTCCTGAAAGAAGCAAGCCGATACCGAAAATTACGCCCGATAGGGCCGCAGTCAAAAAAGTCATCTCACCCTCCGATCAAGTGACGGGCAACGAATACCGTGACGAACCCCGTCCCCATGAAAGCCAGCGTTGCTACCAATGACCGCATCGATAGGCGCGACAAACCGCAGACGCCATGCCCACTGGTGCAGCCCGACCCCAACCGGCTACCCACGCCAACCGTGAACCCGGCAATCAGATAGACAGGCCAGCCCAATTCAAACTGTACGGCGGGCAACGGGGAGAAGAAGCTGTACAGATAAGGCGACAACAGCAATCCAACAACAAACGCCAAACGCCACGTACCTTGCCTGACATCAAAGAGCTTGCCCACGATGCCGCTGATGCCCGCAACCTGCCCATTCAGCAGGATCAGCATCGTTGCCGCCAAGCCAATCAGCATACCCCCCGCCAGCGATTGCCAGAGGGTGAAATGTTCCCAGTCAATAATCATGATTGTACGTCCGTTTCATTGCAATACAGCGTATAGAGCGTGTTGATCACGGCAATGGCCGTCTCGCCAGCCATGCGGTAGTAAACCTGTTTGCCTTCCTTGCGTGTTGCGACCAACCCGGCAAGGCGTAGCACCCCCAATTGCTGCGATAAGGTTGGTTGCCGGATTTCCAGCATTTCTTCCAGTTGCCCAACGCTGAACTCTTCCTGGGCAAGCTGGCAAAGCAAGAGCAAACGGTCTTCATTGCTCAGCAGTTTCAGCAGAGACACGGCTTTTTCTGCTTGGGCTTTCATCTGCGGCAGGGTTAATTGGTGTTTATGCATAAAATGTATATTGACTATATATTTTTATATAATATCAACTTATAAAATGTTTGGCAACATGACTTTTTATACGCGGAGAAAACAGGTGTGTACTCATAATGAGCAGATCATGCAGGCATCCCGCCTCTAGCCCTGGTGGCGGGAGTTGTTACCAACCCGCTGAAAAGGAAATGACATGAATATTTTCAAGAGAGACGCCACGCTGCACAACTTTCATTGGGAAAACCTGGGTGATATCAAGGAAGGCCGTGGTGATCTCGGTGAGGAGATGCCAGTTCTCGTGTATCGGCTGATGCAGTACACGATGTTGGACGTTCTCACCAAGGATTTTGGTGCTGACAAAGCCAACGAATACTTTGTACGTGCCGGGTATCTGGCTGGTGAGGAATTCACCAAAAACACCATGGATATCTCGGTAGATTTCGATACATTTCTTGCAAACCTTCAAAAGGCGCTCCAGGACCTCAGGATCGGTATCTTGCGTATGGAAGCCTTAGATCCGGAAACGGGCAACATCGTTCTCACGGTAGGTCAGGACTTGGACTGTAGCGGTCTGCCCATCACCAACGAGACTGTATGCAATTATGACGAAGGCTTTATCGCGGGCATCCTGTACGCCTACACTGGCAAAAGGTATTTCGTGAAGGAAGTCGACTGCTGGGCTACCGGAGACAGGGTTTGCCGGTTCAACGCATCCATCGTTACTGCATAGCGACACCTGGCTGGAAACAGAGCAAGTGTGACAGAGAAGAAAACGCTTACGACCGCTGAAAAGCTCTTCGTCTATTTGCGCGATGTTTTGTACTATCCAAACCGCGCGCAGTTAGACTGTGCTTCCTTGCCCGAAGACTTCCAGGAATTCGGGCAGGGGTTCGTTTATTTTGCGGAAATGCTGAAAGAGGCCAGGACATTGGCCACAGCGCTTTCCCGTGGCGATCTCTCTTCCCCGTTGCCAAAGCCCGACAATGAACTGGCATCCAACCTGAAGTCCCTGCATGCCACCTTGAAACATCTGACTTGGCAGACCCGGCAGGTGGCAAACGGTGACCACAAGCAGCGCGTCAGGTTTATGGGCGACTTTTCCGAAGCCTTCAATGAGATGGTCGTCCAGTTGAAGGAGCGCCAGGACGCCTTGTTGGGCGAGATAGAGACCATTCAGAGGCAGCAGCGCGACCTGGAACGCAGCAACAATCTCTTTGAAATCATTACCAGTCGGCTGTCCGAATGGATCGTCGTGGTTGACCGGAACACTGGCGAGCGGTTTTTTACTAACCATCCCGTCGAAAAGCTTTTGAACAATGCCTCTTTCGAGCCAAGGCTTTATGACATTCTATTGAGTCACATTCAGCACTATGATGAGAATGACGACAAGAAGTTTGAGGAATTTTCATTGGCCGACGATGGGGTGGTTCAGTGGTTTTTGGCTACTTTTTATCCCCTGCGTTGGTATGGGCGCGACGCCGTGGCGGCCGTGCTGGCGGACATCACTGCCAACAAGATCGAGATTGACAAGTTGGAGGGGGTTGCCTACCGGGATGCGCTGACCGGTGTGTATAGTCGGCATTACGGCATGAAACGGCTAAACGAATGGATCGATCAGCAGGTTCAATTTGTGGTCTGTTTCATCGACATGGATCGGCTCAAATACGTCAATGACGTCTTTGGCCACGCGGAGGGCGACCGCTATATCCTGCAAGTGTCGAAGTTGTTGCATACCTTCTCCGAAGGTTGCTGTCTTTGCCGACTTGGTGGGGATGAATTCATGATTCTTGCTGGCGGCATTGATCAGAAAGCAGCAGAAGAAAAACTGGAAACCCTGCGGAACACCCTCGTCGCAGAGGTGTTGACGACGGAAAGCGGCAAGTCCTTCAATGGCAGTATGAGCTTTGGAGTCGTCGAGGTTAAGGCGGACAACACGCTGCTGGCTGGCGACATCCTATCCCAGGCGGATGAAAAAATGTATTTTTACAAAAAAGCTCATCGGATGGAGCGCTGTGGCACGCTTGGTTGACGGGCTTTGTGGCTGACCTGTCAAGAAACCGTCAACGCGAGCGGCGGTAGTTGTGCCAGATCGGGGACTTCGTCAAGCGTCTCATCCATGCTGATTGGCGTGTCGTCACACGCCAGAAGGTCGCGCACGAAATTCGGCAACGCAAAAACCGCGCGATGGATTGCGCCGTTATAAAACTGAAGGTGGGAGAGACCTCGTGCGGCAATACGCACGTCCACTGCGGCTTCGCCTAACAATACCGGATCAAGCGTATCGGAAGCGCAAGCCATTGCCCAACAGGTGCCGTAGAGCGGAACGGTGACGAGGTAGGGGCGGACGATGGAAAAAGCGCATTGCAGCGACTTGATGATGCGGTTCATCGTGCGCGGGCGGTGAATCGGTGATCCAAGATGCAGGGAAACCGCGCCACCGGGGTTCAGTACACGCTTGCAGGATGCATAAAATTCAGCAGTATAGAGCGCTCGCGCTGGGCCAAAAGGGTCGGTGAGGTCAAGCACGATCAAATCGAAACACTCATCCCCGGATTCGATGAACGCCTTGCCGTCTGTAAAACGCACATCCAGGCGTGGGTCATCGAAAACGCCGCGATGGATTTGAGGCAGGTATTGCCGCGCCAGCGACACGACCTGTTCGTCGAGTTCGGCAAGCACGACACGTTTCATGCCCGGATATTTCAGCAACTCTTCGGCTGCGCCGCCATCCCCGCCACCGACGATCAACGCACTTTGCGGGTTGGGATGGGTGATACCGGCGATATGGATGATATTTTCGTGGTAGAAAAACTCATCCCGTTCCGAGGTCATGAAGCAGCCGTCGATGTACATGCCCCGGCCAAAAGCGTCGCTCTCAAAAATCTCGATTTTCTGATAGGGTGAATGCACGACGGCGAGCGTTTCCGTCGCCCGCAGGTAAAAGCCCATGTCGCGGTTCAATTGTTCGAGAAGATAACGATCCATGCGGGGTTTTATCTTTCGCTGCTATACGCGATCAATGCTGAAGGTGCGTGGGTTTTGCGGCGCGTAAGTCTGAAGCAGTGCGTCGAAGAGTTGGCGCGCTTTGTTGCGGTTGTCACTGGAGTAATTGCAGACGTAAACGTCTACCGTGACAAAGCCTTCTTCCGGCCATGTATGCAAGGAAAGGTGCGATTCGGCAAGCACGACCATGCCAGTGACTCCACTGCCGTCGCCAAAAGGGTGGAAGACATGCGCTATGGCTGTTAGGCCAGCGTCTTCAACAAGCTTTAGGCAATGCTGCTCAATCCAGGCAGCATCAAGCATGCGATTAGAATCGCAACGGCATTCAAAAAGATCCCCAATCAAGTGCAACCCCGGTAATTTCGGAGCCTGCGACAGCGGGGGCTTTAAATTTAGGACATTTGCATGCATTGGTCTCCCCTAAACCTAAAAAAGTTCGATCGATAAGTTTAGCCCAAATTCATCGTAAATGTGAAAAATACACGCTATATTCCCGTAAGTTAGGCTGAATAAAATGTTGTATTGCGACAATTTTGCCTTCTAACGCGAAACGTCGATAATTTTCAAAAAACTCATTCGTCATTTTTTTCTTCCGCCGTTTTATCCTCACCGCCCCTTTCTGCCCGTTTTCGCACCAGATTGATATGGGCTTTCAAGGTATAAAGCATGTCGGTAAAACGCAGCGGGATCGGCATCCGGTTGGCCGTTTCCTCAATGATGTTCAGCCGTTTGACAAGTTCGCGGCGCGCTTCTTCATTCGGGCTCCTGCTTAGATCCTGCTCCAGAAACTTGAGCTCGCCATAGACCCTGCAAAGACGTGCGTGGATCCGCCAGTGGTAGAGCGCAGGCGCAAACCGCACGAGCGGCAGCAGTAGAGTAAGCAGGGGGATAGCAAGGATCAGGAAACGCTCCATCAGCACCGCAACCCAAAAAGGCATGTACCGCTGCATGAAGGGTGGCCCGGAAGCGTAAAAACGCTCGGCAGCAGGGGATAACTGGAAGTCGCTATCCTTGTAGGCGGGAAACTCACCGCGCACCTGGAAGAAACCACTGCCGCCGTGAATCTCACGCATGGCAGCAAGCATCAGGGTTTGCAGGGCAGTATGCAACTCTTCGCGGACGACCAGGTTGGCAGTGGCCGCAAGCAGTTCGGTATCTTGCGGCGGATAGTCCCTTACCAAGTCAATTACGCCTTCTGGCATTGTGATGCGAAACAAATAAGGAAACCGGCGGTGATAAGCCTCTGCCTGAGTGAAGCTCATCAGGCGCACCGTTGGTGAGCGTAGCAACACCTGCACCACCGGCGCTTCTGGGGCGGCGATTACAAAAAGCGCGTCCAGTTGTCCCCGTTGCAGTGCCATGGCAGCTTCCATTTCGTCCATCGGCATGAGTTGCACGTCTTGTTCGCCCAGTTCATTTGCAGCCAGAAGGCGGTTGGCCAGTGCGCGGGAACTAGTGCTTTCCTGAATGATCGTGATTTTGCGCCCTGCCAACTCGGAAAGTTTTTTCGGCATACGGCTGCCACTCACAAAGACCCAGAGCGGTTCATAAAAGGCGCTTCCCAGCGACAACAGATATTCCGGCACCCCGCCTGAGTTTTGCCTGTTCGACGCACTCCCGCCTTGTACGAAAGCAATATCCGCTTCTTGATCACGTAACCTGCGAAAATTTTCGCCCGACCCTTGCGAGGTTTTCAATTCGAGGGTAACGCCGTTTTTGGCAAAATATTCCTGATACTGCTTGGCAAAGGCATGATAAAGGCCATCCTCCCGCCCGGTACTCATAACGAGCTTTTTGGGAGGCGCGGGTTTTACAAAATGGAACGCCAGCAAAAAACCAGCCAACACCAGCACCAGAAACGGCCAGTAAGTTGCCAGCGCCTCACGCCAGACGAGATAGCGTTCCCGTGCTTTTTGGCGTAGGCGGCGTTTTTGTCTGCTTTCATCCATGCGTAAAACCCCACCGGCATGCTGCAGATCGGGATAATCTGGTTACATCCCTGATTTGACAGCTAATTTATAGCCTTCGTCAATTCGTCGAAATTCGTGCTTAACTGTTCGCGTCTAAAAAGACGCTGCGGTACGAGGTGTAATAGCAGAGAAAGAACATCGGCCAGGTTATCAGCAGGCCAAGCCCGAGCGGGATTGCGCTCAGAAAAAGCAGTACGCCCATCACGATGAAGAAAAAGATTCCGGGCAGGATGTTTTTGCGGCAGGCGAAAAAACTCATTTTTATCGCTGCGAGCGGCGCGATGTTGTGCATCATGACCAGCGCAGGCGCGAACCACACCGCCATGGCGTAGGCGATTGCGGCGGCAAACATGATGAGAATCCCAACAGATGCCATCCCGCCTCCGGCCACCACTCTCGTTGGCGTGCTGGCACCTTCGATTATCACGCTGCCGAGAAAGGTACCCATGATAGCCACCAGTGCGAGCGAGAAGCCCAGGCTGAATAGGCCAAGCACCAACAATGGGCGGGTCTGGTGCATGAAGGCGGCAAAAAAATTGCCAAGAGAAAAAGCCCCCTTCCGCTGGAACTGGCTACAGGTATGGATTAGACCTGCGATAAGCAGAACCAGGATGAACGGTACGATGAGTTGAATGACGGAGGGAAGAACCTTCGGCAGCAGGAAGGCTGTACCCACGTAAATGAGTGCAAAAAGTATCCACTCTCCAGGTTTTTTCTTGAATATGTACCAGGCACTGGAAATCCACGCCAGACTATCCCCCGGAGAAACCGAACGGCCACCGGGAATGAAGGTTCCTTCCTTGCTGGAACTGGAGACCATGTTCGCGGTCGGTGTTTCATGGGGAGGAGTGTCTGGCTGGTTGCTGTCTTGATGATCCATTAACTTTTCCGTGAAAAGCCAAGGTTTCGGAAAGCGGGCGGGTTGTCACCATTCCTACACCCC
>Ga0123356_10008705_pt1 | contig 10064 bp, 7 predicted proteins | sample TergutEmb28metaG_2_FD_92546 | JGI IMG/M metagenome (GOLD analysis project Ga0123356, IMG submission 92546) | Embiratermes neotenicus P3 segment gut microbial communities from Petit-Saut dam, French Guiana - Emb289 P3 | ecosystem: Host-associated > Arthropoda: Insects > Digestive system > Gut ... | reverse complement strand
TCGAGACGCTTGGGACGTTCATCGATAGGTCCTACACCGTCTTCCCAACGGTAACCTGAGACAAAGTTGCCTCCCGGATAGCGGATGATGGGTGTGTCAAGCTCTTTGACGATAGCTGCCACGTCACCTCTGAAGCCGTGACCGTCGTCAGAGGCATGTCCGGGTTCATAGATTCCTCCATAAACACAGCGACCCAAATGCTCTACAAATGAGCCGTAGAGCTTTGGATCGACATCACCGATCTTGAAAGATTTTTCCACTGTAACTCTAGCTTTTATAGTATCCAAAAAATCAACCTCTCTATATGAAATTCATATCGCCGATCGCTGTATATTTAACGTCAAAATTATACATTGTTTGTTCATAATTGTCAACACACAATGGACGATTTTCCACTCGAAATCGACAAGATAAATCTGATATTATTGACATTGATTCTGACACCAAATATAATGGCTGAGAATATCAGAAGCGCAGGTAAAAAATTTTATGATATTGGCATAATACCAAACTTGTGGTATTATGTGAATGGATTTACCATTTATATGATCGAAAGATCATTTTTTCTAAGAATAGCAGGTGAGTTTTTTGAGAGTAGAAAGTTCTGCAATTACACACGTTGGCTTAGTAAGGAGAAGCAACGAAGACAATTACTATGTAAATGGCAAGTATAAGTCTGTTGGCGGCGGCGCTGCCGAAGGCTACGCTGATAATGTCCAACGCAGATCATATGTTTATGCAGTGTGCGATGGTATGGGCGGAGAGAGTTTCGGAGAACTTGCATCAATGATTGCAGTTAAGACTCTTTCGGTTTACCAGGAAACAGATTTGAGACTTACAGTATTTGAGTATGTCAAAAGAGCGAACATGCACATTTGCAAAGAAATGGATAAGTTTAACGGCGCCAGGATCGGTACAACACTGGCTCTTCTATATATACGTGACAACAAAGCAACTGCGTTTAACATAGGAGACAGCAGAGTGTATCTGTTACGGAAAGGTGATCTGTATTTAATGACAGAGGATCATACCGAAGCGCAGCGAATGGTCGAAATGGGTATGATAAGCGAAGATGAGGCAGAAGTACATCCGGCAAAGAACAAACTGACACAGCATCTTGGGATTTATCCCGATGAAATGATGATAGAGCCTTTCATATCTCAGGAAGTAAAACTCAAAAAAAATGATGTCCTTCTGGTGTGCAGCGATGGATTAACTGATATGATCGATGCAGATGAACTCAGGGAAATCCTGACGATGGATAATTGCAATACAACAGACGTTGCAAAAGAACTTGCAGCAACAGCACAAGCCTATGGTGGCAGAGACAATACAACAGCAGTTGTAATAACTGTATATTAATTGACTGCGTGACATGCTCCCACCACGTTAAAAGATGCATATATAAAAACTCCGCTTCCCGAAATGGGCAGCGGAGTTTCTTTCATTAAAGTCACTCAAACTTCAAGCTTATATCCATTGCCTTTACAGAGTGCGTCAGCGCTCCAATCGATATGAAATCAACACCTGTTTCTGCAATTGTTCTCAGGTCACGTTCGCCCATATTGCCGGATGCCTCTGTCAGAACATGACCGGCTACTTTTACAGCATCAGACATGACCTCAGGTGTCATATTGTCAAGCATTATTATATCAGCTCCGACAGCAAACGCTTCTTTGACTTGCTCGAGATTCTCTGTCTCAACTTCTACTTGAAACGAATCCTTTAATGAGTCCCGCACTTGCTTAACTGCATTTGTAATCCCGCCGGCAGCTTTTATATGATTATCCTTTATCAAAACACCGGTAGCCAGATTAAACCTATGATTGATACCTCCGCCGCACTCCACAGCGTATTTTTCGAATACTCGCAGTCCCGGAGTGGTCTTACGTGTATCAAGTATTTTAGCTTTAGTACCATTCACTTCACGGACAGACTCGGCTGTACGTGTTGCTATTCCTGACATATGCTGCAGAAGATTTAACGCTGTTCGCTCGCCTGTAAGAATAGCGCGTGAAGGACCTGATATCGTTGCTATCGTATCACCGGCACTAACAGCGTCACCGTCAGAAACGAGCGTATCTACATGCACAGTCTCATCAAGTATCTTGAAGACCCTAGCCATGACATTTAGTCCGCTGATAACACCGGCTTCTTTGGCGATAAAGGACCCTTTTGAAACTGCGGATTCCGGTACGCAGGAGTTTGTCGTGATATCACCGGTACCGACATCCTCTTCAAGAGCCGCTTTCAGAAAATCATCCAATCCATCAAAAATAAGTTCGGTCATAGTACTAATCCTCCATGTAGTGGGAACCAATGCTTTCAGGGCGTTTAAGAGCCGCCTCCAAAATCGCTTTTGCTACTGTTGCTATATTAAGTGTCTCAATATATAAGTTGCTTTCATCAAAAATCGTTTCCAGAAGGTCGACGATCTCACTAATACGTTCGAGCGCGTGTATTAGCCCTGCTGCACTCCTTATAACATAACAATACTCACTCATGAGCTGCTGTATCGTTTTTCGAAGCACAGTATAATCAAGTGTCTCATGCGGTCTGGATGGTAAGGCTATTATTGTCGCTTCAAGAGTTGAAAGCGACACATCAGTTTTACCCGCAAGATTATTTACATGCAGTGCTGCACGACGACCAAAGACCAGACATTCAAGCATAGAGTTTGAAGCAAGGCGGTTGGCGCCGTGAACACCGGTGTTTGCAGCTTCACCGCAAGCATATAGACCTTTAACAGCCGTACATCCGTTTATGTCAGTCTCAATACCGCCCATCAGATAGTGCTGAATCGGGCTGACAGGGATTTTATCATAAGCGATATTTATCCCATGGTTCAAGCATTCATTGAAAATAGTGGGAAAGCGTTTTCTTAAAAACTCTTCGGACTTTGATGTGATGTCTATATAAGCATGGTTTTCACCGCTTCGCTTCAGCTCCCTTACTATTCCGCGTGCCACGATATCACGCGGCGCGAGTTCAGCGAGCTCATGAACATCAACCATAAATCGCTCTCCGGCTGTATTTACAAGCAAACCACCTTCACCACGAACTGCTTCTGAAATCAAAAACTCACTTCCATTGCTGCTTTTGTCCCATAGACCTGTTGGGTGAAATTGGATAAACTCCACATCTGTCACACGGGCACCTGCACGAATAGCGGCAGCAATACCGTCACCCGTAGCAACAGGCGGGTTTGTAGTGGAAGTATAGAGCTGTCCGATACCGCCGGTTGCAATGATCACAGTACCTGTTTTAATAAGATGAAACTCATTGTCATTATATCTGACAACAACACCCGTTATTCTGGCGGTACTGCCGTCATTAGTACCGCTGTTTTCGGTAAGCACATCAAACAGACAGGTGAATCCGCTGAAGGTGATGTTCTTACGTTCAGCAACTATAAATGAAAGAGTCCTGATCGTTTCACGCCCTGTTGCGTCACCACCGGCATGTACAACACGGCGTTTATTATGCCCGCCCTCACGGGTAAAATGAAACTCACCGTATTCGTCTAGATCAAAAGGTACATTTAACTTGACCAGGTTCTCGATATCGGAAGGACCTTCGTTTACCAGAATAGTAACAGCCTCCGGATCGCCTTGCCCCGCACCTGCAACTATAGTATCTTCAAAATGCAGCTCGGGAGTATCATCCGGATTTATCGCAGCAGCTATACCGCCTTGAGCAAGCCACGAACTTGAGCAATCCATGTTCTCCTTTGCAAGAATCAAACAACTAAGGGACTCATCAATATTAAGAGCTGCATAAAGCCCCGCAAGCCCTGCACCGACGATAACGACATCATATTCAAATGTTTTTGCGATTTTAGTATCGCAACTGATTGCATACTTCAAAAAACTTCTCCTAAAACAAAAATATTCCAACTGCTGCGCTTATTGCGAGAAAAACAATTGGATGTAATTTCTTAAATACATTTGTAATAACGAACAAGACCACCGCTAAAATAAGAGCTCTGTAGTCAAAAAGATGCATGTGCTCGCTTACTAAATCACGTAGCTCAACACCAAAAATAACTAAACAAAACACGGCGATGCCGGCAGCAGAAATCAAACCCAGAGAAGCAGGGCGTAAGCCGTAGAGCGTGGCCTGCACAAGACTGCTTTCTTTAAAGCGCACCATAAGACGAGCAACGATCAGCGCTATGATCACCGATGGTAAGACCAAGGCAAAAGTAGCAACGACACCACCGGGAATACCTGCAACCGTAAAGCCAACATAGGTAGCCATATTAACGCCGATGGGACCGGGAGTTGCTTCGGAAATCGCTATCATATCCATAAGCTGAGTTGGAGTAAACCAACCGGTGTTTTCGCCAATTTGTTGAAGAAACGGTATCGCTGCAAGACCGCCGCCAAAGATTAGAAGACCGGTAATGAAAAACTCATAGAATAATTGTAAGTATATCATTCGGCACCTCCCGGGGAATCATCCTCCGAAGATGCTTCGAGTCTTTTGCGTATCAACGAAATCAAAATGCCACAAATACCTGCTGACAAAACAAGCAGCGCAACAGGGAAGGAAAAGAACACTGAAAAAAGAAAAACTGCAATAAAAATCAAACCGGCTGCCAAATCAACAAGAGCATGCTTGCGCAGCTTTAAAACCGCATTGATAATCAAAACGCTTACGCACACACGCAAGCCGATAAAAGCCTTCTGAACGATTTCGATATGAGCAAAATTAGTAAGAAAAGCAGCGATAAGCATGATAATAATAAGAGAAGGGAGCACGACACCCAGAGCGGCGGCAACCCCGCCAAGCACGCCTTTTTGCTTATACCCAACAAAAACAGCTGTATTTGCAGCAATAATACCGGGCAGACATTGACCGATAGAAAAAAGATCGGTGATCTCCTCCTCAGTCACCCACTTGTTTTTTTCGGAAAGCTCACGCTGAAACATCGGCAGCATAGCATACCCGCCCCCGAACGTAAAAGCTCCTATATACGAAAATGAAAGTAACAGCTTTAAATACATGAAAAAAGTATATCAGAATTGATTTCAGTAGACAAGAAAAACAAAGAGAACATGATGTTCCCTTTGTTAAGAGTTACACAGATTAGTTAAGATGTAGACAAGCGCCACGGTCAGTCCGTTGTAACTCATTTCTAAGCGTAGCCATGGACGGTGGAGCGACGAGAGTTATGCACAGGATGTGCATACGAGCGAAGAAATGCAGTTGCAATGACTGACGCAAGATGGCGCACATAAAAAGTCAAATCCCTTTAAAGCTAAAAGTAAAGCTCAGCTTCTCATCTGTTGGAAGCAGGTACTCCTCGTGAGTGCGGGCGCCCCAGCTTTGATCACCTGCAATACCCATTTGACGCAAATTCGCACGCACGACTGTATAGTGTACCTGCGGAAGCTCATAGTGATGCATGGCGCTCTCGAGCTCATGCGGAGTAAAAGGCAAAGCAGAAAACTCCATCTCATCACCGGAGAAAACAAACCCTCTGCCCGAAGCATCAGTAAGCCTTGCATACCTGACACCGACCTTATTTCCGCACTCCTGAGGCACCAGATACTTAGAAACATTATCAGCAACCTTGTTGCGGAAAATACCAAGCCTTGCACCTGTCTCACGGTCAATGTAGCTCTCCTCGGGACCCATGCCATACCACTCAAGGTTCTCATAATCAGCATCAAGCTTAAACATCATGCCAAATTCCGGCATAGGAGGCAGCCCCTTCGGCTCGCATTTCAAAGTGACGCTTACAGTCCCGTCACTTATAACGGTATACTTGACCTCACACTCTGAAGCCGGAGTCGTCGGAAGATGATATGTAAAAGTCACCACAGCCGAATCAGCTACTTTTTCTACAACAGGATCGCCCATAGGAACACGATTCGATTCGGGGGGCAGGACAGTAGAAGCATAAAGACTGGCAGCTTTCCACTGAGAGTAGCGGAACGGCATCAGGTTTCCGACATCATTGTCGTTAGGAGCGCGCCAGAAGTTTGGCTTTGGAATGCCGTTTACCATCTCGCGACCTGCGTACTTGTACGAAGAAAGCCCACCTTTTGTTTTAGAGAACAGCACTGAGAAGTTCTCGCCATGAACGCCAATCGACTGGGTACCCTCAACAACCTTAAGAGGAGTACAGCAAACAGCCTCAGAAAGCTCATCCTTATTGATCACATTTACTACATACTGCCCGAATGCGACCTCATAACCGCTGTCTTCCCATAAAGTAGCCGTATTTAAGTGGAAAGAAACCGTAATCGCATATTCGCCGGACTCTTTCGGAATATCAAACGGCAGGGGATACTCGGCACTTGAAAGAGGAGCGACATCTGTTTCAATATATTTGCAATCTATCTCAATACCGTCACGCTCCAGAATAACGCAGCAGCAATACTCTGAGGTGGAAGTAAAGAGATTCTTATTGGTCACAATGACTTTGTCAGCATGGACATCAGCAACGATCGTCTGATAGTTATACTTAACGGTTTGCAGCTTTGGAGAAAGTCCCCTGTCACCGTATAAAATACCATTCCCGCAAAAGTTGTAATCACACGGACGGTCACCGAAATCACCGCCGTAAGCTTGGAAAAACTTACCGTAACGATCTTTCTTAAGAAGAGTCTGATCGATGAAATCCCAGATGAAACCACCCTGATAATGCGGATGCTTGGACATAAGATCTATGTACTTATGTAGTGTCCCGCCCGAGTTGCCCATAGTGTGCAGGTATTCGCACATGATCATGGGCTTATCTGTGTTTTCCGTAAGGAATACATCCAAATCCATTGGCGATGTATACATCTGACTGTACATATCAGAACTGTCCGGAAAACGGGGATCCCAGAAAACACCCTCATAGTGAACAAGGCGCGTGTTGTCAAGGAAACGGAAGCGCTCCGCCATTTTAAGGACATTAGAACCACCCCATGACTCGTTTCCGAGCGACCAGATGATAACACTCGGATGGTTCTTATCACGCTGATACAGATTATCTACGCGATCGATGACAATATCCAGCCAATCCGGATTGTCACCCGGAAGAGCGGCATCCAGCCCCAGCTTTGATGTAGAGATATTATGCCATCTGCCGTGGGATTCCATATTAACTTCGTCGATAACATAAATCCCGTAGCGGTCGCAAAGTTCGTATGTATATGGATGATTGGGATAATGCGATGTGCGTAAAGCATTTATATTAAAACGCTTCATGGTTATGATATCGGATTCCATTTGTTCTCTGGTAATTGCCCGTCCCGTTTCACAAGAGAACTCATGTCTGTTGGTGCCAAAAAACTCAATGCGCTTTCCGTTAACATGCATGACATTGCCGAAGATTTCAAATCTGCGAAATCCTACATCCTGTACAACGATTTCGCTCAACTCTCCCTCATCATTTCTGACACGCAACTCCAGCGTATATAGATTTGGCTTTTCAGCACTCCATAGTAGCGGCGACTTCACCGGGAGGTTGACTTGCGTATCGCAGAAAAGCTCTATGCTAGCAGCAGCGATAACCTTAAAATCTTCATCGGAATCACAGCAAAAAGCATCATCATATAAGAGCCGCGCATCAACCGTACCTTTTACATCTTCCGGAAAAGACATGGAAACACAAAGTGTAGCAGCACTATAATCATCATCAAGTTGAGTTTCGACCTTTAAGTCAAGGACATGTACCTTAGGTGTAGAGAAGAGGAACACATCACGGAATATACCGGAAAACCGGTAGAAGTCCTGATCCTCGATCCAACTGCCTGCAGTAAACTTGAAGACTTGAACTGCAAGTTTGTTCTCTCCGGCAACCAGATGATCAGTAAGCTCAAACTCTGACGGAGTAAAACCATCAAGCCCGTATCCTATATAGCTGCCATTGAGCCAAAGAGCGAAACCGCTCTCAACCCCTTGGAATGATATGAATATATCTTCTCCTTGCATATACTCCGGCACAGTAAAGTACTTGACATAGCTTGCCGTAGGATTAAAACCTTCAGGTATCTCACCCGGCTCTATATCATCGATACCGTCCCAGGGCCACTGCACGTTCACATACTGCGGTTTATCATACCCTTGCATTTGGATATGACCGGGTACTTTGATATCATCCCAGCATTTACAGTCTAAATCCTTATTATAAAAGTCTTTCGGAGCAAGTGCGATATTAGCAGCGTAGCTAAACTTCCACACCCCGTTCAGACAGTGCAGAAAACTGCTGCAGTTCGCCTTTGCCTCGACGTCATCGCGGTAGTATTTATGACTTGACCGCGCGTCAAGACGGTTTTCTCTGAAATAACCGGGGTCTTTGATTTTTTCGTAATTAAAACTCATTTGATCTTTCCTTCCAAAATCTATTTAACTGCTCCGACAATGCCTTCAGCAAACTGTCTTTGCAAGATAAAGAATATGATAATAGTGGGGACAGAGGCTACAAGAACAGCCATCATATTAACGCCATAATCCATTACGTAACCCTGCAGCAGATTCGCTATAAGCATTGGCATTGTAATACTGTCGAATCCGGGTGTCATTATCAGTCGCGGCCAGAGAAAGGTATTCCATGACGCCAGAAACTGGATCGTAAAAGCAGCGGCATAAGTCGCTTTCATTGTTGGCATAAACATTCGTACAAAGATACTCAATTCACTTAAGCCGTCAACTCTTGCGGCTTCTATCATCTCATTCGGAAATGCGCGGGCGGATTGACGAAACAGCATGATCAAAAACGCTGATGATAACATTGGAAGCATAAATCCTAATGTTGTGTTCATAAGACCCATGTTCGCGACTAGGCTGAATAACGGTATCATTACGGCTGCAAACGGTACCATAACCGAGACAAGTAGGAATGCCATAAACCTGTCCTTTGCTTTGCTGTGGAAAATCTCGAATCCGTAACCAGCAAGAGAGCATATTATTACTGACACTACAGCGACACTAAGAGCATTTCTGGTCGAGTTCCAAAATGCTTGGCCGAGAGGTGCCTGATCAAGCAGGTTTTGAAGATTTATTAGAAAATTAGTGCCGGGGAGAAGAGAGCCTCGTAAAATGTCGCGATTTATATTTGTAGCAGAAACGATCATCCAATACAAAGGGAAGACAGATAAAAAGGCAGCAACGGTCAAAAAAGCGTATTTAAAAACTCTTGCAACTTTACTTTTTACCATCTCTTATCACCTACCTTTATTTGTATCAGTCCCAATATTGCTGCTATTACAAAAATCAGAAGAGCAACTGCCGAAGCGTATCCAAGATTTGGCGATTGCTGGAATCCTGTGTTAAACACGTGAAGCGCTATTGTTCTGGTAGCAATTCCCGGACCTCCGTTAGTTATGTTGAAGGGTTCGTCGAAAAGCTGCAATGTACCGGTGGTCGACATGATTGCCGTTAGAAGTATCATTGGACGAAGAAGTGGAAGTGTGATTTTTCGGAACTGCTGGATTACGCTTGCTCCATCGATTTTCGAGGCTTCGTAAATCGATGGGTCGATCTGCTGTAATCCTGCTAAATAAAACATCATGTTATATCCTGTCCACCGCCACGTTATCCCGAGTATGATTATCATTCTTGCAGACCATGTATTATTTAGATAATTATATGGCTCACTGAGGATTCCTAAGTTTACTAGAATTACATTGATAATACCATCGAGTGCAAACATTTGCCGGAAAACAAGCGAATATGCCACAAGTCCGATAGCACAGGGGAGAAAAATCGCAGTACGGAAAAGACCCCTGAGCTTCAGCTTCGGGTCATTAAGCATTGCAGCAAGAATCAGACCAAGTAAAATCATAATAGGAACCTGGACTATAAGGAATAAAAAAGTATTGGTCAATACCATACGTAAGTGCGGGTCGATCAGCATCCTTTCGAAGTTAAGAAAACCGGCAAACTCCATATTTTGCCCGGCACCTCTGTACATAGACATACGAATCGCTCCTATGACAGGATAAAAACTCGTAAGTATTATCAAAGCTGATGCAACAGATAAAAATAACCATCCGATAAGACCGCGTTTTCTCGACATGGAAAAAAACGGTTTACGTCCGGTTGCAAGTTCGGATGTTTCCAAG
>Ga0123356_10008704_pt1 | contig 10065 bp, 17 predicted proteins | sample TergutEmb28metaG_2_FD_92546 | JGI IMG/M metagenome (GOLD analysis project Ga0123356, IMG submission 92546) | Embiratermes neotenicus P3 segment gut microbial communities from Petit-Saut dam, French Guiana - Emb289 P3 | ecosystem: Host-associated > Arthropoda: Insects > Digestive system > Gut ... | reverse complement strand
CCGGGCGGCGGCCGCTTCTGCTCGTGCACCGGTCGCAGGACTTCTGGCACAGGGCGGCGCAGACGCCGCCTGCCTACTGGACGGACTGCTTCGAGATCAGCTTCCACGGCGAGCTGGAGGCGGCCCGGCAGCAGCTGCCCGGGGATCTCGCCCAGGTGGCCTACATCGGGGACGTCTTCCCGGAGCTCACCGGCTGGGGACTGGGGGCCATCAATCCGCGCCGTCTGATGCGGCACCTGGACTACGAGCGAGCCATCAAGAGCCCGTACGAGCTCGCCTGCCTGCGGGAGGCGAGCCGCCTGGGTGCCCTGGGCCATCGGGCGGCCGCGCGGGCCTTTGCGGCGGGCTGCTCCGAGCTCGAGATCGAGCTCGGGTTCGTTGCCGCCTGCGGGCAGCGGGAGCAGGACCTGCCTTACAACCCGATCATCGCGCTCAATGAGGGGGGAGCCACCTTGCACTACCAGCTGCTCGAGCGCGAGCGGCCGGCCGAGGCGCGCTCGCTGCTGATTGACGCCGGGGTGGAGTTCGCCGGCTATGCCTGCGACATCACACGCACCCGCACCTTTCCGGACCGCCACGGCGATTTCGCAGCGCTCATCGCCCTGATGGACCGGATGCAGCAGAGCCTGTGCGCGCAGGTGCGGCCAGGGGTGGACTGGAGGGATGTGCAGACCCGGACACACGAGCTCACGGGCGAGGTCCTCAAGGAGGCTGATCTCATTCGCTGCGGCGCCGAGGAGGCGGTGGCCACCGGAGTCACCCGCGTGTTCTTCCCGCACGGGGTAGGCCATCTGCTCGGCCTCGAGGTGCATGATGTCGGGGGCTTCATGCGCGGGCCGGATGAGGGCGATCTCCCGCCTCCGGACGCTCAGCCCTTCCTGCGTCTCACCCGGGTGCTGCAGCCAGGCTTCGTGGTCACGATGGAGCCCGGCATCTACTTCATCGACTCGCTGCTCAACCCCGCGCGCGCCGATGCGCGCGCGGGGGCGATCAACTGGTCACGGGTGGATGCGCTGCGGCCCTACGGCGGTATCCGCATCGAGGATGACCTCGCGGTCACGACGAGCGGCTGTGAGAACCTGACTCGAGCGGCCTTCGCGCAACTCGAGGCGGGCTAGCGCTTGCGGATTAGCGGGGATTAGCCCGCTTCCTTCGCGGCCGGCCGGTCCACGAGCTGCATCAGGGCCATCGGCGCGGAATCCCCCGGACGAGGCATCATGCGCAAGATGCGTGTGTAGCCGCCGGGCCGCGCCTTGAAGCGGGGACCTAGGTCGGAGAACAGCTTCTCGACAACCTCCGCATCGCGCAAGCGGGCGAACGCGATACGCCGATTGGCATGGCCGTCGGTCTTCGCCAGGGTGATCAGGGGCTCGACCACGCGCCGCAGCTCCTTGGCCTTCGGCAGGGTCGTGCGGATCGTCTCGTGCTTGAGCAGCGAGACGCTCATGTTGCGCATGAGCGCGTGGCGGTGCGAGCTGTTGCGCGAGAGCTGCCGGCCGGAAAGTTGGTGACGCATGTACGGAACTCCCGCTTAAGGATTCAGATGACGTCGCGATCGTCGTCGTGCTTCAGGCCCGGTGGCGGCCAGCCGTCCAGGCGCATGCCCAGCATCAGGCCATGGCTCTGCAGCACTTCCTTGATCTCGGTGAGGGACTTCTTGCCCAGATTCGGGGTGCGCAGCAGCTCGACCTCCGTGCGCTGCACCAGGTCCCCGATGTAGTGGATATTCTCGGCCTTCAGACAGTTGGCGCTGCGCACCGTGAGCTCGAGCTCATCAACCGGACGAAGCAGAATCGGGTCGAACTGCATCTCGGAAACCTTGGCCGCCGTCTCCTCCTCACCCTGCAGGTCAACGAACACCGACAGCTGGTCCTTCAGGATGCTGCCGGCGCGGCGGATGGCTTCCTCGGCGTCGATCGTGCCGTTGGTCTCGATGTCGATGACCAGCTTGTCGAGGTCCGTGCGCTGCTCGACGCGCGCCGCATCGACAGAGTACGTCACGCGCCGCACCGGTGAGAATGAGGCATCCAGCTGCAGCCGTCCGATCGGGCGGGTCTGCTCCTCGAAGGCCGCGCGGGCAGCCGCCGGGCGGTAGCCGCGGCCACGCTCGACGCGCAGGGTCATGTTGAGCTCGCCGGCCTTGGTCAGGTTCGCGATCACCAGATCCGGGTTGACGACGTCAACGTCATGGTCCGCCTGGATGTCTCCGGCCACGACCGGACCCGGCCCCTTCTTGTGCAAGCGCAGCTCCGCGCTCTCGCGCGAGTGCATGCGGATCGCCACCGACTTCAAGTTCAGCAGGATGTCCACGACATCCTCCTGCACGCCCTCGATGCTGGTGTACTCGTGCAGCACGCCATCGATCTCGACCTCGGTGATGGCGCTACCGGGCATCGAGGAGAGCAACACGCGGCGCAGCGCATTGCCCAGCGTGTGCCCGAAGCCCCGCTCGAAGGGCTCGATCACCACGCGCGCCTGGCGCGGCGCCACCGGTTGTACCTTCACGACGCGGGGCTTGAGGAATTCTGATACGGTTGCCTGCATGGCAGTCTCACCTTGCCGGTGAGCTCGCACCGGCGCAAAAGACGAAGCTTGAAGACGGCTGCGCGGCGCGGCGCTTGCGCACCGCGCGCGAGTACTCCGGCCAGCCCCTTGAACCTAGTAAGACTGGCTCAAGGGGCGGCGGCCTATCACTTCGAGTACAGCTCGACGACGAGGTTCTCGTTGATGTCGGGCAGGATGTCGTCCCGGCCCGGTGCCGACTTGAACACGCCGCGAAGCTCCTTGTCGTTCACCTCCACCCACTCGGGCAGGCCGACCTGCTGCGCGATGTTGAGGGCGTTCGCGACCCGCAGCTGCTTGCGCGCCTTCTCGCGCACCTGCACCACGTCCCCGGCCTTGAGCTGGTAGGAGGCGATGGTCACCGGCTGCTCGTTGACCGCGATCGCCTTGTGTGCGACCAGCTGGCGCGCCTCGGCGCGCGTGGCCGCAAAGCCCATGCGGTACACGACATTGTCCAGGCGGCACTCGAGGAGCCGCAGCAGGTTCTCGCCCGTGGAGCCGCTGCGGCGGGCCGCCTCGTGGTAGTAATTGCCGAACTGCCGCTCGAGCACCCCGTACATCCGGCGCAGCTTCTGCTTCTCGCGCAGCTGCATGCCGTAGTCAGAGAGGCGAGCGCGGCGCTCACCCTTCAGTCCGCCGGGCGGCACCTGGAGCTTGCACTTGTTCTCCAGAGGCTTGACGCCGCTCTTCAGGAAAAGGTCGGTGCCCTCGCGGCGTGCGAGCTTGCACGTGGGGCCGGTGTAACGCGCCATGACTTCAGACCCTGCGCTTTTTCGGTGGACGGCAGCCGTTGTGCGGGATCGGCGTCACATCCGAGATACTGGTGATCTTCAGGCCGCAGTTGTTCAGCGCGCGCACCGCTGACTCGCGCCCCGGGCCCGGGCCTCCGACACGGACCTCGACGTTCTTCACGCCGTGCTCCTGTGCTGCGGTGCCGGCCTTCTCGGCCGCCACCTGCGCTGCGAAGGGGGTGCTCTTGCGCGAGCCCCGGAACCCGCAGCCCCCGGCGGTCGCCCAGGAGAGCGTGTTGCCCTGCCGGTCGGTGATGGTCACGATCGTGTTGTTGAAGGAGGCATGCACGTGCGCGATCGCATCGAGCACGTTCTTGCGTGCCTTCTTCTGCTTCTTGGCCCCGCCAGAGCCCGCCGCGGCGGCGCCCTGGGAGGCTTGCTTCTGCTCAGCCATTAGCGAAATACCCTCATCTGTCGGTCGCCGCTCATCAGGCCTTGCCCGGCGGTGCGTTCAGCTTGACGGCCTGCTTGCGCGGACCCTTGCGCGTGCGGGCATTGGTGCGGGTGCGCTGGCCGCGCACCGGCAGGCCGCGGCGGTGACGGATGCCCCGGTAGCAGCCGAGGTCCATCAGGCGCTTGATGTTCATGGAGACCTCGCGGCGCAGGTCACCTTCCACCGCAAACTTCGCAATCTGCGAGCGGATGGCGTTCACCTCTGCCTCGGTCAGATCCTTCACCTTGGCAGTGAGACTCACGCCGGCTGCGGTGCACACAGTGCGCGCCCGCGCCCTGCCCACGCCGAAAATGTGCGTGAGCCCGACCCAGACGTGCTTGTTCATCGGGATGTTGATGCCGGCTATGCGGGCCATCGTGCCTCTAGCTCCTCAAGCGCTCCAGGGAAACGCGCCATCATACACGAGCTTTCCAAGGAAATCATCCCTGGCGCTGCTTGTGGCGCGGATCGGAACAGATGACATAGATCACGCGCCTGCGGCGCACGATCTTGCAGTTCTTGCAGATCTTCTTGACTGACGGACGGACTTTCATGGTGCGGATCTCTAAATCTTCTCGCGAACGGTGGCTGCTTCAGCCTCCCGAACCGGTGCGGCCATAGCCCAGCAGGTTCGCCTTCTTCAGCAGGCCCGGATAGTGATGCGACATCAGGTGAGCCTGCAGCTGGGCCATGAAATCCATCACGACCACCACCACGATCAGCAGCGAGGTGCCGCCGAAGTGGAACGGCACACCCTGCGAGGACGCCAGGATCTCCGGCAGCAGGCACACGGCGGTCACATACAGGGCGCCCCAGAGCGTCAGCCGTGTGAGCACGCGGTCGATGTAGTCCGCGGTCTGCTGGCCGGGACGGATACCCTGGATGAAGGCGCCAGACTTGCGCAGGTTATCGGAGGTGTCACGCGCGTTGAACACCAGAGCGGTGTAGAAGAAGCAGAAAAAGATGATGAGCAGCGCGTAGATCACCAGGTGCAGTGGCTGACCGTAGCCCAGCGCCTGGGAGACCTCCAGCATGAAGTTCGAGATCGGACCCTGCGCATTGGTGCCGAACCAGGCGGTGACCGTCGCGGGGAACAGCAGCAGGCTCGAGGCGAAGATCGGCGGGATCACGCCTGACATGTTGAGCTTGAAGGGCAGGTGGCTCGACTGGCCGGCGTACATGCGCCGCCCCACCTGCCGCTTGGCGTAGTTGACCGTGATGCGCCGCTGCGCGCGCTCGACGAACACCACGAAGGTCGTGGTGCCCAGCACCAGGAGCAGAAGCACCAGCGCGAAGGGCGGGTTCATCGCCCCGCTGCTCACGGCCTCGGCCGCGCTGTCGATCGCGCCCGGCAGCCCCGCGACGATGCCCGCGAGAATGATCATGGAGATGCCGTTGCCGATGCCGCGCTCGGTGATCTGCTCGCCAAGCCACATGAGGAAGAGGGTGCCGGTGGTCATTGTGATCGTGGCGATGAACAGGAACTGCCAGCCCTCGATCAAGGTCATGTGGGCCTTGACCAGGCCCCCTGCAGCTGCGAAAGACTGCACGGCAGCGAGTCCCACGGTGGCATAACGGGTGTATTCCGTCATCTTGCGGCGTCCCGACTCGCCCTCCTTGCGCAGCTCCATGAGCTGCGGGACGACCATCGACATCATCTGGATGATGATCGAGGCCGAGATGTAGGGCATCACGCCCATCGCGAAGATGGACAGGCGCGAGAGGGCACCACCGGAGAACATGTTGACGACCCCGAAGATCGTGTCCGAGTGGTCCTTGAAGAACTGCGCCACCTGGGCCGGATCGATGCCCGGGACCGGGATGTAGGTCCCGATCCGGTACACGACCAGGGCGCCGATGAGGAACAGGACCCGGCTGCGAATCTCGCCGAAGCGCGCTGCCTCGCTCAAGGCAGTGGCTGGATTGCTGAGCGTTGTGTTCGCCACGTGCGTACGTCCGTAAGTGAAATGCTTTAGGAGCGTGAGCTTGCTTCAGGTCTCGATCTTGCCGCCGGCAGCCTCGATCGCTGCGCGCGCGCCCTGGGTGACCGCCACGCCCTTCAACGTCACGGCCTTCTTGAGCTCCCCGGCGAGCACCACCTTGGCACGCTCGGTAGCCGCTGGAACGATGCCCGCTTGCTTCAGGGCGTCAAGGTCAATCACCGCCGCCTCTACGCGGGCGAGATCATCCAGACGAAGCTCGGCGCGGGTGCGTGCCACCGCGGAGCGGAACCCGACCTTGGGCAGGCGGCGCTGGATGGGCATCTGGCCGCCCTCGAAGCCCACCTTGTGGTAGCCGCCCTTGCGCGCGCGCTGGCCCTTGGTGCCGCGTCCGCAGGTCTTGCCCTGCCCGGCGGAGGCACCGCGGCCCACGCGCAGCCGCGGGCGCTTGGCTCCCGGGGCGGGCTTCAGGGTGTTCAATCTCATGGCTGGTCCTCGTTCATGTGCGCCAGGCGCTCAAGATTCAAGGGGCGCGCACGCGGCCCCTTCAGGTCTCCTCCACCTTCAGCAGGTGGCAGGCAGTGCGGATCATGCCGCGGTGCTGCGGCGTGTCGGCCACGAGCACGCTCTGGTGGAGCTTGCGCAGGCCCAGGCCCCGCGCCGAGGCCGCGATGTTCTTCAATTGCCCGTGCAGGCTCCTGACGAGCGTGACCCGGATTGGCGCCTTGGACGACATGATGGCTCTCGCTGGGCTCTTAGCCTGTGATCTCTTCGAGGGTCTTGCCGCGCTTCGCTGCAATCTCCTCCGGAGACCGGATCTGCGCCAGCGCATTCATCGTGGCGCGCACCACATTGATGGGGTTACGCGAGCCGTAGCTCTTCGCCAGCACGTTGCGCACACCGGCGCACTCGAGCACGGCGCGCATGCCGCCGCCGGCGATGACCCCCGTGCCCTCGGAGGCCGGCTGCATGTACACGCGGGTCGCCCCATGAGCGCCTTTGACCGCGTAGTGCAGGGAATCGTTTCGTAGCGCGACGTTGATCAGATTCTTGCGCGCCTGGGCCATGGCCTTGGAGATCGCCACCGGCACCTCGCGAGCCTTGCCGAAGCCAAAGCCCACGCGACCCCCGCCATCGCCCACGACGGTGAGCGCAGTGAAGCCGAACTGACGGCCACCCTTCACCACCTTCGCCGTGCGATTGACCGCGACCAGCTTCTCGATCAGCTCATCCGCCGACTGGCCCTTCTCCGCTCTTGCCATGGCTTACCCCTTAAAACTCGAGGCCCGCCTCGCGGGCCGCATCGGCGAGCGCTTTGACGCGCCCATGAAACTGGAACCCGGCCCGATCGAAGGCCACCTTGCTGACACCGGCCGCACGGGCTCGCTCGGCGATGCTGCGGCCGACCGCCTTCGCGGCCTCGACGTTACCGGTGAACTTGAGACCCTGGCGCACCGCCTCCTGCAAGGTGGAAGCCGCCGCGAGCACCTGGGCTCCCGTGGCATCGGTCACCTGGGCATAGATGTGCCGGGGTGTGCGGTGCACCGTCAAGCGCGCCACGCCCAGATCCCGGATACGCGCCCGGGTCTTCAACGCGCGACGCAGTCGCCGCTGCTTCTTGTTCGTGCTCATTTTTTCTTGCCTTCCTTCAGGGTGATCTGCTCGTTCGAGTAGCGCACCCCCTTGCCCTTGTAGGGCTCGGGCGGGCGCAGATCCCGGATCTCTGCAGCCACCTGGCCGACCTTCTGCCGGTCGATCCCCTTGATCAGGATCTCGGTCTGGGACGGGGTCTCGATCGTGATTCCCTCCGGAACGGGGAAGTTCACGGGGTGCGAGAAGCCCAGGGTCAGGTTCAGAACCTTGCCCTGTACCTGAGCACGAAAGCCCACACCTACCAGCTCGAGCTTCTTCTCGTAGCCCTTCGTCACGCCCTTGACCATGTTGGCCAGATGGGCACGCGTGGCGCCGGCCCGCATGCGGGCAACGCCCGGATCGGCATACTGGATCTCGAGCGTCTTCTCCGACTGCACGACGGAGACACCGGGGGCGAGCGGCAGGCTCAAGGAGCCCTTGGCACCCTTGATGGTGATCAGCTGCGCTGCAACCGTGGCCGTGACGCCGGCGGGCAGCTCGACCGGGGCTTTCGCTACTCTGGACATGATGGTCTTTCCGGAACTCTTAAAAGTGAGCGGGTGCTAGGCGACGATGCACAGCACCTCACCGCCCTGCCCGATCTGCCGGGCTTGCTTGTCGGTCATGACACCCTTGGGCGTGGAGACGATCACGGTGCCCATGCCACCCAGGATCTTCGGCAGCTCGTCCTTGCGCCGATAGATGCGCAGCCCCGGACGGCTCACCCGCTCCAGGCGGTCGATCACCGGCCGGCCCTCGTAGTACTTCAGTCCAATGATGAGGGTCGGCTTGCCGTTGCCGCCATCCAAGCGATAGTCGGCGATGTAGCCCTCATCCTTCAGCACCTTCACGATCGCGGTCTTCAGGCGCGAGGAGGCGAGCTGCACTTCGGATTTACGGGCCGTCTGGCCGTTACGGATACGCGTCAGCAGGTCTGCGATCGGGTCGGTCATGCTCATACGGTGCGCCCTCTCACCAGCTCGCCTTCGCGAGCCCGGGGATTTCCCCGCGGTTCGCGACCTCGCGGATCTTCACGCGCGAGAGCCCGAACTTGCGGTAAACACCGCGGGAGCGACCCGTGATGGCGCAGCGCTTGCGCTGCCGGCTCGGGCTCGCATCGCGCGGCATCGACTGCAGCTTCGCCTGGGCCGCCGCCCGGTCCTCCGGGGAGGTGCGCGGGCTGCGGATCAGCTCCTTGAGCGTCGCGCGCTTGGTCGCGTACTTCTTCGCAATCCTGGCGCGACGCTTCTCGCGCTCGACCATGTTCGTCTTCGCCATATGCCTACTTGCGGAACGGGAAGTTAAAAGCCTCGAGCAATGCTCGGCCGTGACGGTTGTCCTTCGCAGTCGTCGTGATCGTGATGTCCATGCCTCGGATCTGGTCGATCTGGTCGTACTGGATCTCGGGGAAAATGATCTGCTCCTTGACGCCCAGGCTGTAGTTGCCCTGGCCGTCGAAGGCGCGCGGTGAGACCCCGCGGAAGTCACGGATACGCGGCATCGCGATGTTGATGAGCCGGTCAAGGAACTCATACATGCGCACACCACGCAAGGTGACCTTGCAGCCAATCGGCAGGCCCGCGCGGATCTTGAAGGAGGCGATCGCCTTGCGGGACTTGGTGATCAAGGGCTTCTGGCCGGTGATCTTGGTGAGGTCGCCGACGGCCGCATCCATCACCTTTTTGTCGGCAACGGCCTCGCCCACGCCCATGTTCACCGTGATCTTGGTGATGCGCGGCACCTCCATCGGATTGCCGATCTCGAGATCCTTGCGCAGCCGCGGCACGATCTGCTTGCGATAAATTTGTTGCAACCTGGCCATGAAAGATAAAGCTCCGCGTAAGGCGCCTTCAGACCTCGAGCATCTCGCCGTTGGACTTGAAGTAGCGCACCTTCTTGCCATCCGCCAGGCGCTTGAAGCCGACCCGGTCGGCCTTCTTGGTGGCGGGGTTCACGATCGCAACCTTCGACACCGGCAAGGGCATCTCCTTCTCGATGATGCCGCCCTGCTGGCCCACGTTCGGATTGGGCTTCTGGTGCTTCTTCACACGATTCACGGCCTCGACGATCACCGTGTCGTCATCCAGCACGCGCAGCACCGTGCCGCGCGCGCCCTTGTCGCGGCCGGCGAGCACGATCACCTGATCGCCCTTGCGGATCTTGTTCATCTACAGCACCTCCGGTGCCAGCGAGATGATCTTCATGAACTGCTGCGTGCGCAGCTCGCGGGTGACCGGCCCGAAGATGCGCGTGCCGATCGGCTCGAGCTTGTTGGTGAGCAGCACCGCGGCATTGCCGTCGAAGCGGATCAGGGAGCCATCGGGACGGCGCACGCCGCGCCGGGTGCGAACCACCACGGCGTCGTACACCTCGCCCTTCTTCACCTTGCCGCGCGGGATGGCGTCCTTGACGCTCACCTTGATGACATCACCCACCGTCGCGTAGCGCCGGCGCGTGCCGCCCAGGACCTTGATGCACATCAGGGTGCGTGCCCCGCTGTTGTCAGCGGCATTCAGCATTGTGCGCAGTTGAATCATCGCTCTACCTGCCTGCCGCCTTCTCCAGCACCGTCACGAGGCGCCAGGACTTGCGCCGCGACAGCGGCCGGCACTGCACGATCGCGACGAGGTCGCCCTCGTGCGACTCGCCCTTCTCGTCGTGCGCCAGTAGCTTGGTCGTGCGGCGGATGTACTTGCCGTAGGTGGGG
>Ga0123356_10008703_pt1 | contig 10065 bp, 12 predicted proteins | sample TergutEmb28metaG_2_FD_92546 | JGI IMG/M metagenome (GOLD analysis project Ga0123356, IMG submission 92546) | Embiratermes neotenicus P3 segment gut microbial communities from Petit-Saut dam, French Guiana - Emb289 P3 | ecosystem: Host-associated > Arthropoda: Insects > Digestive system > Gut ... | reverse complement strand
TCTCGTCGAACGATTCAATGGCCGCATCGCCGATCTCATCGCCCAGACCCGATTCCACAGCGCAACCGAACTGGAGCAGACGCTGTTGAACTACGCCAACGTCTATAACTGCCGTATCCCACAACGTGCCCTCGGTCATCTCACGCCTCTGGATTCCCTCAACACCTGGTATGACAAATCACCTTCCCTGTTCATCAAAAACCTAAGAATCTCACGGGTCTTGACAGTCAGGCAGTCTCAAGGTCAGGGTGGCCATTTCATTGCTCCTTCAAAAAATCTTCCGGTGAAACCAGCTTCAACTTCGGAAAGCGCAGTTCCATCGCGCGCAGGTCGCGCAGGTTGCGTGTTACAACATAGCGCGCGGCGCCGGCTACAGCCAGTTCCACCAGATGATTGTCCGCTTCATCCGGCAGGTTGGGACGCCACAGGTAGTACACCCGTGTCCATTCGCAGCAGGAGAGGAATATATCCAGCAGTTCTTCTCTTTCCTGCGTACCCAGGCGACAGTTGTGAAACAGGGCCGCGCGCCCGAGTACATCTTCATACTCGGCGAGCAAGGCCGCGCCCATCAGCGGGATACAGCGTTCCTGCAAACATGCTTCGATAACTTTGCGGGAGGCGCCGACACCCATACAGGCGCCAATGAAGATATTGATGGCAACGACGATTCGCATAGCCACATGGTCGCAAAAGTGCCACCTTGATGTTGGCTGACGATGTGGGCGTGATGATGGATCACCCGGCGCGGTTCGAGGACAGGTTTTTCCGGTGGCTGGGTGAGGGGCTGAACTTTTTTCACCAAGGCGCGAAGCGCGACACAACCTGTCGAGGCCATCTCCGATACTGGGGTTATCCGGGGCAAGCAACTGAACGGCCTTGGGTTGAATTTCAAACCTTGTATGAGGAGATTTGCCATGAAAACGATTGATCTTGTCGATTTGCGCAGGCTTCAGCAGGAGATTTGGCTTGGTACTGGTACCTTGCAGAACCAGCTTGCGCTGATTGCGCGTCGTACCGGTTGCGAAGAAAGAATGGCCGTGCTGAATTGCATGGTCGTTGGCGGTGAAAACTGGCTTCAGCGGCAGGCAAAGCTGCTCATGCGCACGGCGCGCGTCTCGGCCTTCAAGAAGTTGAAAAAGGAGTTCGAGGAACTGGAGCAGCAACAGGAGCGGGCGTTCGCCCGCGCCGCCGAGGTGCTTGAGGCTTACGGCAAGCCGGTACCCATTTTTTCGAGCTTGCTTTGGAAAGCGCGCGCCGATGAGGACACGAGCCTCGACAATGAGAAATGGTGCGACAACATGGATGCCGCGCTGGATCGGCTTGAGGATTGTTTCGATGACACCATGCGGCAAACCAAGAAATATGGCGAGGTGCTGAAGGAGATCGAGACGCAAATCGTGGGTGCCGACACACAAAGAGATGAACCGACCCAATCCGCAGCTACGACTGAGATCGAGAAACAGATCGAGGGCGCCGACACCGTGGCCGGCGAGGTTACTGACGATGACAGCCGCAGAGTCGAAGTTGATGCCGACGCGGAGCTTGCTGTCCAGTAGCGTGGTTTATTGTTCAAGCGCTTGCAATCCTGGATGGCTTCGGCGCTTCGCGCCTCGCAGTGACGAGGCGCGGAATGGGCAATGGGCAACGTTCAAGGTCAGGTCAACATCCGGGAAGACGCCCCCTCTCCCCCAGCCCCTCTCCCGCCAGGGGAGAGGGGAGATTTTGCCCTCCCCCCTCGCGGGGGAGGGTGCCCCGAAGGGGCGGGAGAGGGGGTGGTGGATGTATCTGATTGAACCAAAATTGCTCTAGTCCCGCCAGGGGAGAGGAGGGCGTTATGTCAGTACTTGAATCAAGACCGTGCTATGACTGCTGGCTGACGATGCGGGTGCCGGCGATGCGGTCGTGGAGGAATTGGCGGTCGGGGTCGAGCAGCGCCCACAAGATGCCGATGCCGCACAGCAGGATGCTCGGCAACGCGGCGAGATAGCGCAACACGGCTTGGAGCGGGCGCGGCGGGCCGCCATTGGCGTCGATCAGGCGTAATTTCCAGGTTTTCATCGGCAGGGTCTGGCCGCCGTGCAGCCAGAACCAGACGAAATAGAGCATCATCAGCAGCAGCAGATGCAGCCACAGCAGGCGCGGGCTGATGTCGAGGCCCATGCCGGCCAGCAGAGTCTGTGGCAGCCAGAAGCCGATCAATAGCACGGCGAACACGACCAGGCCTTCGTACAGCATGCTGGCCAGGCGCCGGCCGATGCCGGCGAGCGGCGCGCCGCTCAGGGCCGGGTCGAAGATCGGTGGGGCGAGGGGTCGTCTTTTAGCCATTCGATGAATTCGCGGTCGATGAAGGTTTCGGGCGGCAGGTCGTCGGCCAGCTTCAGCATCGAATCCTGGACGATGTCGAGGGCGGTCTCCTCCTCGTGCACAGCGAACATGGCTTGCTTGAAGGCGCGCTGTTCGACCGATTCGAGAAAACCGGAAAGTTGTCGGGGTGAAGCCAGAAGGTTTCGTCCAGTGAAAGCCGGGTGGGCTGGGGGTTGTGCCGGCTAACCTTGACCGGAAATGGGCGCTCGATTAAGCTTAAACCCTTTTGGCAACAGCTTTTTGGGCTCAAGAATGATGATCAGCGGTGCGGAAATTGTAATCAGGTGCCTGCAGGAAGAAAAGGTCGATTGTGTTTTCGGTTACCCCGGCGGGTCCGTTCTGCACATTTATGACGCGCTGTTCAAGCAGGACGAGGTCAAGCACATTCTGGTCCGCCACGAGCAGGCTGCGGTTCATGCCGCCGATGCCTATTCGCGCTCGTCGCAGAAGATCGGCGTGGCGCTGGTGACTTCCGGTCCCGGCGTGACCAACACGATTACCGGCATCGCCACCGCCTACATGGATTCCGTTCCGATGGTCGTGCTGTGCGGTCAAGTGCCGACGCAGTACATTGGCCAGGATGCCTTCCAGGAGTGTGATGCTGTTGGCATTTCCCGGCCCTGCGTCAAGCACAATTTCCTGGTCAAGGATGTCAAGGACCTGGCCGTCACCATCAAGAAGGCTTTCCATATCGCCGCCACCGGCCGTCCCGGGCCGGTCTTGGTCGATATCCCCAAGGATGTCACCGCCCAGATGGCCGAGTTCGACTATCCGAAGTCGATCCAGATGCGCTCCTACAATCCGGTGGTCAAGGGCCATCTCGGCCAGATCAAGAAAGCCGTGCAGGTGTTGCAGGAGGCTAAGCGGCCGATCATCTACTCCGGCGGCGGCCTGATCCTCTCGGATGGCGCCGAGAAGCTGACCCGGCTCGCCCGCCAGCTCAACTTTCCGGTCACCAACACGCTGATGGGCCTCGGCGGCTATCCGGCCACCGACCGCCAGTTCGTCGGCATGCTCGGCATGCACGGCACCTTCGAAGCCAATAACGCGATGCATTACGCCGACGTGGTTCTGGCCATCGGCGCTCGTTTCGACGACCGCGTGATCGGCAATCCCGAGCATTTCGGCGAAGAAAAGCGGCGCATCATCCACATCGATATCGATCCGTCGTCGATCTCCAAGCGTGTCCGGGTCGACGTGCCGATCGTCGGCAACGTCGCCGATGTGCTCGACGAAATGCTCAAGTTGACGAACGGCGGCTTCAAGACCAATCCGGAAGTGGCCGACTGGTGGAAGCAGATCGACGAATGGCGAGGCCGTAAGTCGCTGACCTATCGCCAGAACGAGCGCATCATGCCGCAGTTCGTCGTCGAGAAGCTGTACGAAGTCACCGGCGGCGACGCCTTCGTCACCTCCGACGTTGGCCAGCACCAGATGTTCGCCGCGCAATACTACAAGTTCGACAAGCCGCGCCGCTGGATCAATTCCGGCGGCCTGGGCACCATGGGCGTCGGCTTGCCATACGGCATGGGGGTGCTGATGGCCAACCCGGAGGCGCAGGTTGCCTGTATCACCGGCGAAGGTTCGATCCAGATGTGCATCCAGGAAATGTCGACCTGCAAGCAGTACGGTTTCCCGATCAAGATCGTCAACCTTAACAACGGCATGCTGGGCATGGTCCGCCAGTGGCAGGAGATGTTCTATTCGAAGCGCTATTCCCAGTCCTATGTCACCTCGCTGCCCGATTTCGTCAAGCTGGCCGAAGCCTACGGCCATGTCGGCATGCGCATCGAGAAGCCGGAGGACGTCGAGCCGGCGCTGAAGAAAGCCTTCACCGAGCACAAGGACGATCTGGTGTTCATGGATTTCATCATCGATCCGACCGCCAACGTCTTTCCGATGGTCGCCGCCGGCAAGGGCCTGACCGAAATGATCCTCGCCGAAGACCTGTAAGCGGGGAAGGAACACACTATGCGACACATCATTTCCATCCTGATCGAAAACGAATCGGGCGCGCTGTCCCGCGTCGCCGGGCTGTTCTCCGCCCGCGGCTACAATATCGAATCGCTGACCGTGGCACCGACGGAAGATCCCTCGCTGTCCCGGATGACCATCCTGACCTGGGGCTCGGACGACGTGCTCGAACAGATCACCAAGCAGCTCAACAAGCTGGTTGATGTGGTCAAGGTGGTCGATCTCTCCGAGGCGCCCCACGTCGAGCGCGAACTGATGCTGATCAAGGTTCGCGCTACCGGCAAGGACCGCGATGAGATGAAGCGCATGGCCGACATTTTCCGCGGCCGCATCATCGACGTTACTGAGACGACCTATGTCATCGAGTTGACCGGCGCCAGTTCCAAGCTCGATTCCTTCATCGCCGCGCTCGATGACGGCCTGATTCTCGAAACGGTTCGTACCGGCGTTTGCGGCGTCGGCCGCGGCGACCGTATTCTCAAAGTCTGACTATTTGCTAACTCAAAGAGGATTTCATGAAAGTTTATTATGACAAGGACGCCGATCTCTCCCTGATCAAGGGCAAGAAGGTCACCATCGTGGGTTACGGTTCGCAGGGCCACGCGCATGCCCAGAACCTCAAGGACTCCGGCGTCAAGGTCACGGTTGGCCTGCGCAAGGACGGCGCGTCCTGGAAGAAGGCCGAAGCGGCCGGCCTCAAGGTCGAGGAAATCGCCAAGGCCGTCAAGGGGGCCGATGTCGTCATGATCCTGTTGCCGGACGAGAATATCCCGCAGGTGTACAACGAGGAAGTCGCGCCCAATCTGAAAAAGGGCGCCGCCCTGGCCTTTGCCCACGGCTTCAACGTGCATTACAACCAAGTCGTGCCGCGCGGCGATGTGGATGTCATCATGATCGCCCCGAAAGGCCCAGGCCATACCGTGCGTTCCGAATATCTCAAGGGCGGCGGCGTGCCGTCGCTGATCGCCGTTTACCAGGACCAGAGCGGCAAGGCCAAGGACATCGCCCTGTCCTACGCCGCGGCCAATGGCGGCACCAAGGGCGGCGTCATCGAGACCAATTTCCGCGAGGAAACCGAGACCGACTTGTTCGGCGAGCAGGCCGTGCTTTGCGGCGGTGCCGTCGAGCTGGTCAAGATGGGCTTCGAGACCCTGGTCGAAGCCGGTTATGCGCCGGAAATGGCTTACTTCGAGTGCCTGCACGAACTGAAGCTGATCGTCGACTTGATGTACGAGGGCGGCATCGCCAACATGAATTACTCGATCTCGAACAACGCCGAATACGGCGAATACGTCACCGGTCCGGAAGTCATCAACGCCCAGTCGCGCGAAGCCATGCGCAACGCCCTGAAGCGCATCCAGAGCGGCGAGTACGCCAAGATGTTCATCCTCGAAGGGCGCACCAACTACCCGAGCATGACGGCCCGCCGCCGCCTGACCGCCGCCCATCCGATCGAGCAGGTCGGCGAGAAGCTGCGCGACATGATGCCGTGGATCAAGAAGAACAAGCTGGTCGACCAGTCCCAGAACTGAGTGCTTAACGGCTCGACGATGCGTCGTTGTTCGCGCTTGCCGTACTAAAGTACTGTCTGCGTGCTCACGCCTAGCCTCGTCTTCGCTTTGGGCGGTGCAGGAATCTGCACCGCCCAAGTTGTTTGGGCGCTCGATCCCGGCGAGGGTGTATTCTTCCCCTTTCGCTGCCTGACTCGCTTATTGGATATCCATGACCGAACTCAAGCCCCGCAAGACCCTGTTCAATCCTGAGCTCAAGCGACGCGGCATTTACGTATTGCCCAATCTGTTTACCACGGCGGCGCTGTTTGCCGGTTTCTTCGCCATCGTTCAGGCGATGCAGGGCGATTTCGAGCGGGCGGCGATGGCCATTTTCATCGCCATGGTGCTCGATGGGCTGGACGGCCGGGTGGCGCGTCTGACCAACACCCAGTCGGCCTTTGGCGCCGAGTACGATTCGCTGTCCGACATGGTCAGCTTCGGCGCGGCGCCGGCCCTGGTGATGTACGAATGGGCCTTGCGCGATCTCGGCCGGCTGGGCTGGATCGCCGCCTTCGTCTACTGCGCCGGGGCCGCCCTGCGTCTGGCGCGCTTCAATACGACGCTGGAAGTCATCGACAAACGCTATTTCCAGGGCTTGCCGTCGCCCGCCGCCGCGGCGCTGGTAGCGGGCCTGGTCTGGGTGATGGTCCTGGCCGAGGTGCCCAGCCACGACGTTCGCTGGTTGGCCTGGGGGCTGACCCTCTTTGCCGGCCTGACGATGATTTCCAATATTCGCTACTACAGTTTCAAGGACGTGAACCTGAAGAAGAGTGTGCCTTTCTTCGTCATCGCCGCCATTGCCCTTGGTTTCGCGCTGGTCGCCTACAGCCCGGAAATCGCGCTGTTCTCCTTCTTCGTTGTCTATGGTCTGTCCGGCTACGTGGTGGCGGCCCTTGGCCTCATCAGGCGCAAGAGTGCGGACAAAATCGCGTGAATTCCCGGAGTGCCCCATGAACAAGCAACACCTCGTCATTTTCGATACCACCCTGCGCGACGGCGAACAGAGTCCCGGCGCCTCGATGACCAAGGAAGAGAAGATCCGCGTCGCCCGGCAACTGGAGAAAATGCGCGTCGACGTCATCGAGGCCGGCTTCGCCGCCGCCTCACCGGGCGATTTCGCGGCCATCCAGGCCATCGCCCAGGCCATCCGCGAGTCCACCGTCTGTTCGCTGGCGCGCGCCAACGAAGCCGATATCCTGCGCTCCGGCGAAGCCATCAAGCCGGCGGCATCCGGCCGCATCCATACCTTCATCGCCACCTCGCCCATCCACATGGAGAAAAAACTGCGCATGACGCCCGATCAGGTCGTCGAGCAGGCGGTCAAGTCGGTCGGCTGGGCGCGGCGCTTCACCGACGATGTCGAGTTCTCGGCCGAGGACGCCGGGCGTTCCGACATCGATTTCCTGTGCCGCATCTTCGAGGCGGTCATCAAGGCCGGCGCCACCACCATCAATGTCCCGGACACGGTTGGTTACGCCATCCCTTTTCAGTATGCCGAAACCATCCGTCGGCTGATCGAGCGCGTGCCCAATGCCGACAAGGTGGTGTGGTCGGTGCATTGCCACAACGATCTCGGCCTGGCCGTCGCCAACTCGCTGGCCGCCGTGCTGGCTGGCGCCCGTCAGGTCGAATGCACCATCAACGGCCTCGGCGAGCGGGCCGGCAATGCGGCGCTGGAAGAAATCGTCATGGCCGTGCGCACGCGGGCGGACATCTTCCCGGTCGAGACGCGCATCGATACGACGCAAATCGTGCCGGCCTCCAAGCTGGTGTCGCAAATCACCGCCTACCCGGTGCAGCCGAACAAGGCAGTGGTCGGCGCCAACGCCTTTGCCCACGAGTCCGGTATCCACCAGGATGGCGTGCTCAAGCACCGCGAGACCTACGAAATCATGCGCGCCCAGGATGTCGGCTGGACGCAGAACAAGCTGGTGCTCGGCAAGCATTCCGGGCGCAACGCCTTCAAGACCCGCCTGGCCGAGCTGGACATCGAACTGGACAGCGATGAGGCGCTGAATGCCGCCTTCGCCCGCTTCAAGGAACTGGCCGACAAGAAACACGAAATCTTCGACGAGGACCTGCACGCGCTGGTTTCCGAGAAACTCGTGACCCCGGAGCAGGAGCACTACAAGCTGGTCTATTCGCACGTCTGCTCGGAAACCGGCGAAATGCCGCTGGCCACCGTCATCCTCAATGTCGGCGGCGTCGAACACAAGGCTCAGGCCGGCGGCGGCGGGCCGGTGGATGCCACCTTCAAAGCCATCGAAAGCATCGCCGGCAGCGGCGCCGAATTGCTGCTCTATTCGGTCAATGCCATCACCACCGGCACCGACGCCCAGGGCGAGGTGACGACGCGGCTGGCCAAGGGCAAACGCATCGTCAACGGCAACGGCGCCGATACCGACATCGTCATCGCCTCGGCGCGTTCCTACATCAATGCCCTGAACAAGCTGCATTCGTCGCTGGACAAGGTGCGGGCGCAGGGGGATATCTGAGTCGTGTTGTCTAATTTCTATTATGCATAGAGGGATCAGAACGTATGAGATCAAAGGTCATTCCAGTACTCCTCCTAACCTTTGCTTTTAGTAGTGCCGTCGCGGATGAGGCGTCAAAGCTTGCGAAGCTGAGCGAGTTGATGCGTGTCCAGGGCCTTACTCAGATGATTGAGCGGCAGCAAACCTATTGCCGGGATCAAGCGAAGTCCATCGGACCGAAAATAGTCGGTGAGTTCAAGAAGCAGGTGCCAGAGGCGGACGGAGCCGTGTGGCAAGAGATCGAAGCCGCCTACCAGGCATTTGTGGATACGGCGGAACCGAACTGGACAGTTGAGGAGGCTGTGGGCATCTGGGCTGAGCACTACGGAGCGCAGCTTACGGAAGCTGAACTGGACCAGATTCTCATCTTCTATAAGTCGCCGATAGGCCAGAAAGATATATCCGCGACACAGAAGGCTATGCCCAGTTGGTCAGCCTTCTTCGCGGAAAGAAACCAAGAGGTTCTGGACACGGCGCTGAATGCGTACGTTGAGCGTCTCACTGCCATTGTCCAGCGTGCGCGCGCGGCCAAGCGCGGTGCATAATTGTCGATGGTCACCCGATTCACAAGGCCAAGCTCGTCAAGACCTTTGTCGAGTCCCAGGCGGGCCGGCTCAAACTGTTCTACCTGCCTCCTTACTCGCCGCATCTGAACCCCGACGAACAGGTCTGGAGTCACGTCAAACGGCAGGTGGCCCGGCAATGCGTCCAGTCCAAGGACGAGATGAAGCGGCTGGCACTCGGCGCCCTGCGCCGAATCCAGAAACTGCCAGAACTGGTGAAATCCTTCTTTCGCCAGCCCGAGTGCCAATATGCCGCTATGTGACATTGTTTATGAAAAGGTTAGTGGCCTTCAATATTACGGAGCCTTTCAACTCGGAGGAGAAATTCGATCAATATGTGTAACCGGCCTTTTTTTCTGCCAGAACTGGTTGTCATTGCAATATTCTTCAGCAACCATGTTTTCGGCGATACGATTTATCGTTCAATCAGTCCAGATGGCCGGGTGATATATAGTGACCAGCCGCCCTCCACTGGAAAAATTGAAAAGGTGTATTCCTTCGAAAATCTACCTGCGTCGCCTGTTCCTGAAGCGGTTGAGCGCTATCGAAAACAACTGGAAAAAGGTATGAAAGATCGCCACCCCGCAACTACGACAACCGGCACTCAACTCTATTCAGCCACTTGGTGCGGTTACTGTCGAAAGGCAAAAGCCTACCTTGGAGCGAGGAGCATCCCTTACCAGGAGATCGATATTGACACTTCAGAAGGAAAACAGGCTTTCGTTATGGCTGGCGGAAGCGGCGGGATCCCGCTTTTGTTGTCGAATGGGAAACGGATTCAAGGATTTACCGATTCTGCTTACGACAACTTCTTTCGGTAAGGGCCGTAGGCTGGATGAAGCGTAGCGTAATCCCAGCGATTGAAGTTGGGATTCCACTTCGTTCCATCCCACCGGAAAATGCCGGCTATCCCAAATGCCAAACAGCAGGGCGATTGCACTTAAACGTCATACAACGATTTACTAACCTTTTCATAAACAATGTCATATAGCGGCATATTGGCACTCGGGCTGGTGAAAGAAGGACCTCACCAGCGCTGGCAGTTTCTGGATTCGGCGCAGGGCGCCGAGTGCCAGC
>Ga0123356_10008702_pt1 | contig 10066 bp, 6 predicted proteins | sample TergutEmb28metaG_2_FD_92546 | JGI IMG/M metagenome (GOLD analysis project Ga0123356, IMG submission 92546) | Embiratermes neotenicus P3 segment gut microbial communities from Petit-Saut dam, French Guiana - Emb289 P3 | ecosystem: Host-associated > Arthropoda: Insects > Digestive system > Gut ... | reverse complement strand
TATGGATATTCACATGCCTGTAATGGACGGATTGGAAGCTTCGTCAAAAATAACAGAGCTGGGAATTAAAACGCCTATTGTTGCTTTAACCGCAAATATTATGTCCAATGACATGGAGATATACAAGCAGCGGGGAATGTATGATACTCTCGGTAAGCCGTTTACTTCGCAGGAATTGTGGAGCTGTTTATTAACTTATATTCCCGCAAAAAATTATTCTGTTGTAAATGAACAGCGCGAAAACACAGCAAATGAAAAATTGCAAAACCAATTAATAATTCAATTTGTTAAAAATAATAAAAACAAATATGAAGAAATTATTAACGCTATTAGTGATAGTGATATAAAACTGGCGCACAGACTGGCTCATACTTTACGCGGTAATGCCGGACAATTGAAAAAAACAGAATTACAAAAAGCAGCCGCAGATGTAGAAAAACAGCTTAAAGACAATATAAGCGATGCAGCTTCAGAAAAAATGAAACTTTTAGAAAAAGAATTGAATGCAGTATTAGCGGAGCTTGAACCTTTAGTTAATGAGATACCGCCTGCTCAGACAGGAGAGCTGTTAGATATTGCTGCGGCTAAATTACTGCTGGATGAACTGGAACCTGTATTAAAGGCAGGCAATACGAAGAGTCTGACATATATAGACAAACTTCGTTCGATTCCGGGAACCGAGGAACTTATTCAGCAAATAGAAGGTTTTAAATTCAAACCTGCGATAGAAACTCTTGCAGAGTTAAAGAAAAAACTAGGTTAACAGGAAGGAAAATGAGAGACTTAGTAAAGACAAATCTTGATGTTTGCACAGGCTGCAGCAGATGTGTAAGAAATTGTCCAATGGAGACAGCAAATGTTACATACCTCGATGAAAACGAAAATATAAAAGTCAAAGTAGATCGCACCCAATGTATTGTCTGCGGTATCTGCGTTTACGCCTGCAAACATGACGCGAGATATTTTGCCGATGATACCGAACGTTTCTTTAACGATTTAAAAGCCGGTATTCCTATAACTCTCATTGCGGCGCCTTCGGTTCAAATTAATATTCCTGAATATAAAAACCTTTTTACGTATCTTAAAAAAAATGGTGTTGGAAAAATATATGATGTATCGTTTGGCGCCGATATTTGCGTATGGGCAACAATAAAACATATAGAAAAGTCAGATAAAGCAAAAATTATTAATCAATCATGCCCTGCGATTGTTTCGTACTGCGAAATGTACCGGCATGATTTACTAGAATACCTATCGCCCATACACAGTCCGATTGCCTGTACTGCAATTTATTTAAAAAACTATTTAAAAGTAGACGGAAAAATAGCCGTACTTTCACCCTGTGTAGCAAAAGCAAACGAATATGAATCAATCGGAATACCTCATTATAATATTACTTTTAAAAAATTACTTGAATACTTAAAAGAAAATAATATAAAACTTCCCGCAGAAGAAACTGATTTTGATCTTAGCGGCGCTTTGGGTTCTTTGTTCCCTGTGCCGGGCGGATTAAAGGAAAACATTGAATTAATTACGGGAAGAAATATCAGCGTGTATAAAGCGGAAGGGCCTTCTGTATATAAAAAATTAAACACTTATGCCGATACGCTTGTTGAATTTCTGCCGGATGTATACGACCTGTTAAACTGTATCGATGGATGCAATGTAGGAACCGGCTGTTCGCACGAACAAAGTATACTTAAGATTGAAACTGCGATGAATGATCGCAGAAATGCGGTAACACAAAAGTTTGACGCTGATTTTTATAAAAAGTTATATAAAGAATATGATGATACATTTGACTTTTCGCATTTTAAAAGAACGTATCGTCCGATTGATACAGAATTAACTCAAATAACCGAAGAAAAAATACAAGCCGCGTTTACGCTGTTAAATAAAATGACGCGCGAAAAACAAACCGTAGACTGCGGCGCCTGCGGCTCGGATAGCTGCCTGGGTATGGCAAGACGGTTAGCGTTTAAAGTTAATATTCCTATGAATTGTATTATGCGCGATATGGAAGTTATGCGCGAAGCAGAAGAACGCACTAAAATTATGATAGATTCCACGCCTATGTGTGTCAGTATCTGGACCAGGGATTATGAAATAATCGATTGTAATCAAGAAGTAGTAAACTTATTTGGATTGTCAAACAAGCAGGAATATTTTGACATGTGGAGTACAAGGTTTACGCCGGAGTATCAACCTAACGGAAGATTATCGTCAGAAATGGCAAAAGAACTGATAGACGGCGCTTTTGCGGAAGGATACCGCAAATTCGAATGGACTCATCTGGACAACAATGGAGAACCGCTTCCATGCGAGGTTATACTTATCCGCGCAGATTATCAAAATGATTATACTTTAGCGTGTTATGTAAGAGATTTAAGGGAACATAACAAACTAATTGACGAAATGCGCAAATCAGAAATTGCAACAGAATCAAATAAAGCAAAAAGCGATTTTTTAGCGAGTATGAGCCATGAAATTCGCACGCCGATGAACAGCATAATCGGCTTTTCCGAACTAGCGCTTGATGATAATATCCCGAATAAAACCAGAGGTTATATTAGCAATATTCTTGAAAATTCAAAATGGCTATTGCATATAATAAATAATATTTTGGATATTTCAAAAATCGAATCGGGTAAATTAGAATTAGAAAACATTCCTTTTGATATGCACGAATTATTTACCGCCTGCCGTTCTATAATTAGCGCGGAGGCCGAAGAAAAAGGGCTTGCATTGCATTTTTACGCAGAACCTTCTCTTGGCAAAAGGCCTCTGGGAGATCCGGTCAGGTTGCGCCAAGTGCTTACAAACCTTTTATCTAACGCTGTGAAATTTACAAGCTCGGGTATTATTAAATTATACGCGGCAATTAAAGAAGCAAACGAAAATTCTATTACCATGACTTTTGAAGTAAAAGATTCTGGGATTGGAATGACACCTGAACAAATCGACCGTATTTTTGCACCGTTCGCGCAGGCGGAATCGGGCACAACACGAAAATACGGCGGCACTGGTCTTGGACTTGCAATAACAAATTATCTTGTTTCAATTATGGGTGGAAATCTCGTTGTAGCGAGTACGCCGGGAGTCGGAAGCAAATTTAGTTTTGAACTTACTTTTGATACAGTTGAAATAGAAAAAGACGAACAGCTCGAAGCCAAAATCGTATTAAAAGAATTAAAAAGACCGACTTTTGAAGGCGAAATTCTTCTGTGCGAAGACAATACTTTTAACCAACAGCTTATTTGCGAACATTTAAGCAAAGTAGGATTTAAAACTGTTGTAGCAGAAAACGGTAAAATAGGCGTAGATCTAGTTAAAGAGCGCGTTAAAAAAGCACAGAAGCAGTTTGATCTTATTTTTATGGATATGCACATGCCTGTAATGGACGGTTTGGAAGCGGCGGCGAAAATTATTGAACTTAAGACTGACATCCCCATAGTGGCATTAACAGCGAATATTATGCTGCAGGATCGCGAATTATATAAAACAATAGGCATGGTCGATTATCTTGGCAAGCCGTTTACATCGCAGGAATTGTGGCTTTGTTTAATGAAATTCTTTACACCCAAAGCATGGAAAACGGAAAATAAAGCCCAGAATGCAAAAGCCGAAGATGAACTGCGCCAGAAGTTGATAATAAATTTTGTACTCAATAATCGTAATAAGTTTAATGAAATAAAAGATGCTGTAAACACAGGCGATATAAAACTGGCGCACAGACTGGCTCATACATTACGAGGCAATGCCGGGCAGTTAAAAAAAACAGCTTTACAAAAAGCAGCCGAAGATGTAGAAACACAGTTTAAGAACGATATAAGCGATATTGAATCTAAAGAAATGAAAATTCTGGAAAAAGAATTGAATGCGGTAATGGCGGAACTTGAGCCCTTAGCTAATGAGATACCGCCTGCTCAGACAGAAGAGCTGTTGGATGATGAAGCAGCAAAATTATTGTTGGAAGAACTAGAACCTATATTAAAAACCGGCAATACGAAGTGTCTGACATATGTCGACAAACTTCGTATGATTTCCGGCAGTGAAGAACTTATTAAGCAGATAGAAAGTTTTAAGTTCAAACCCGCGGCGGAAACTCTTGAAGAGTTAAAGAAAAAACTAGGTTAACGGGAAGAAAAAATGAATAGTATATTGATTGTAGATGACGATTCCTCTAACTTGCTGGAACTAAACAGCATACTAATGACCGATTATATTGTGTATGCAGTTAGTGATGGAACATCTGCGCTTGAAAAAGCGAATGAGTCTCAAATAGATCTGATATTGCTTGATGTAATCATGCCTGACATGAGCGGCTTTGAAGTTCTTGCCGAACTGAAAAAATCTGATAACACAAAACATATTCCTGTGATTTTTATAACTTCACTCAGCGAAGAAAGAAATGAGAGCGAAGGTCTTGCTTTGGGAGCTGTTGATTATATTCGTAAACCATTCACCCCCGAAGTTGTTAAATTAAGAGTCAGTCAGCAAATTAAAATTATTAACTTGCAGCGGGATTTGGAACATGCGGCCGCCGCCGCCGATGCAGCCGCCAAGACAGCTGAAGCTGCCAATAAATCAAAATCATCGTTTTTAGCAAACATGAGTCACGAAATCCGAACGCCCATGAATGCAATAATGGGTGTCACCGATATATTAATGCAAAATGAAACTCTGGCTGACGATGTGACAGACGGATTGGAAAAAATTTATGCTTCCAGCGAAATGCTTCTTGGTATAATTAACGACATATTGGATTTCTCAAAAATAGAAGCGGGCAAACTTGATATTATATTAGCGCCGTATAAAGTCGCCAGTATGATAAATGACGCTGTTCATTTGAATATGATGAGGATTGGCAACAGGCCAATTAAATTTGAGCTAAAAATAGATGAAAATATTCCGGCAAATCTTATAGGAGATGAACTTCGAATTAAACAAATATTAAACAACATACTTTCTAATGCTTTTAAGTATACTGATGCCGGTAAGGTGACAATGACAGTTAAGTATGAGTCTGATTCAAAAAATCGTCTTGTGTTAACTGTAAAGGATACCGGGCATGGAATGACACAGGATCAATTAAAACGATTGTTTGATGAATATTCACGTTTTAGCGAAAATTCAAAACGCTCAATCGAAGGCACAGGATTAGGTTTATCTATTTTACACCGGCTGGTAAATCTTATGGATGGCGAGGTTCGTGTAGAAAGTGAACTTAACAAAGGTACAACCGTAACTATATGGCTGCCGCAGGCTTCGGAAGGTTCTGAAATTTTAGGCATTGAAACCGCAGTAAATTTACAGAGTTTTCGTACAAATTATATTGGGCACAGGGAAAGAGCAAGAATTAAACGCGAACCAATGCCGTACGGCAGTGTCTTAATAGTAGATGATACAGAAACGAATTTATTTGTTGCTGTAAAACTAATGAATTTTTATAAATTACAAATTGAAACAGCAATTAACGGGCAGGAAGCAGTAAAAAAAGTAAAAGTCGGAAAAGAATATGATATTATTTTTATGGATCATATGATGCCGGAAATGGATGGTATAGAGGCAACAAAACAAATACGTGAATGGGAAGCCAAACAAATTCATTCCATGAGTTTCGCCGAACCTCCCAGCGAAGCTTCTAGGGCAGGTGAAACTCGAAGTGATATGCGTAAGCATATCACAATTATTGCATTGACAGCTAACGCAGTTGCAGGACAGGCAGATATTTTCCTGGAAAATGGTTTTGATGATTTTATTTCTAAACCACTAGATGTACACCATTTAGATTCTATATTAATTAAACATATACGCGATAAACAATCACCTGAAGTAATCGAAGCTGCACGTAAGCAGTATTTTAATGCTGATACCGATGTTAATAATGATATGCAGACGAATATGGATTCTATGCTGTTGGAATCGTTTGTAAGAGATGCACGTAAAGCTGTGGTTTTACTGGAAGAATTTCTATTAAAATCTGATTTTGAAAATGAAGAATCCTTACGTAAATACACCGTATGTGTTCACGGAATGAAAAGTACACTTGGTGTAATAAATGATTCACGATTATCCGAATTTGCAAACAAACTGGAACAAGCAGGACGGGATCGTAACATTAGCTTAATAAAGGAAGAAACATCCTGTTTTATTAATGATTTACGTTTATTACTTAAAAAAACAGAATCCAAGCAAACTGTTAATAATGCAAATGATACCGATGATTTGCTTGATAAATTATTAGCAATAAAAGAAATATGCTCAAACTACAACAGAAAAGGCGCTTTGGATAAAATTGCCGAGATTAATAGTTGTTCCGAAAAAACAAGAGCGGTATTAAATAATATAATGGAAAATGTGCTTCACAGCGATTTTGAAAAAGCCGAAAACTTGGCAACGGAATATATTGCTGAATTGAGGAAGTAGGTTTAAGTACAGGTATACTACACAGCGACTTTTGGGAACTCTTTTAATGAGCTAAGTTTAATCTGACGAGCTTTCCAAAGATCAAGTTTTACCTGCATTGCAAGCCAGCTTTCGGCGTTGGTGCGGGTAACCTTAGCTATTCTAAGCGCCATTTGCACAGTACAAGCAGATTTTTCATTTACCAGTTCCGAGAGCGCCTTTCGCGTTATCCCCATCATTCGGGCTGCGTCTGTAACAGTTATATTTAAAGGGATTAAAACATCGTGCAGGAAAACATTTCCAGGGTGGATGGGTTTTCGTGTTTTTTGCATAGGTAGCTCCTTGAGTTTAATTATATCGAATTCGATATAATTAAAACAGCACGCACGCTATACAAATGTCAAGTAGTATGATATAATTTCAATAAGGAAAAAACATATGAGTAATATTACAAACAACGAAAACCCTGGAATAAGCACGTCTTTTTATAATGATATAAAAAGCATTATAATCGATTCAAAAAATGCCGCTATTCGCAGCGTAGATTTTCAACGTGTTCTTATGTACTGGCGGTTGGGAGAACGTATTTTTGTTGAGGAACAGCATGGCAAAGATCGAGCTGAATATGGGGAGTATCTTGTAACCAGTCTTTCAAAACAGCTTGAAATTGAGTTTGGAAGCGGTTTTGGTATACGGCAATTGGAACGATCCAGACAATTCTATCGTTTATATCCAATTACGTCCGCACTGCGGACGCAATTGAACTGGTTTCAGTACAGGTTGCTTATTAGCATAGAAGACGACTATAAACGCGAATATTACGAGCTTGAAGCCGTTAATAATGGCTGGACAGGTCGTGAGCTGGAAAGGCAAATAAATGCTGCACTTTACGAACGGTTGCTAATCAGTAACGATAAAGAAGCTGTTTTGGCAGTTGCACGAAAAGAACGTATACCAGAACACCCTGCAGAAATCATTAAAGACCCGATGATATTGGAGTTTCTAGATTTAAAACGCCATGCATCATACTACGAAAAAGATCTTGAATCTGCCCTAATTACCCACTTGCAGGATTTTTTGCTTGAAATGGGAAACGGATTTTCGTTTGTTGCAAGGCAAAAACGATTACTAGTAGAAGACGATGAGTTCTTTGCCGATTTGGTTTTCTACAACCGCCTTTTGCGTTGTTTTGTTGTTGTAGAAATCAAGATGCAAAAACTAACCCACCAGGATTTGGGTCAGCTTCAAATGTATGTTAACTATTTTGACCGCTTCGAAAAACTGCCTGATGAGACCCCGACAATTGGAATATTGTTGTGTACTGCCAAGAACGACACTTTGGTAAAAATTACTTTACCTGAGGATAATGCTAGTATTTTGACAAGCAAATATCAGCTGTATTTACCTTCTGAAGAAGCACTGTTGGGAGAAATTAAAGGTGTTTTGGAATTGGCGGAAAGTGGGGAAAAATAAAAGGGTCAAGGCTTCTTTAAGGTAACCTTTAATATTGATGATAGCCAATCGGTTGCTAATCGGTTGCTAATCGGTCGCCAATCGGCTGCCAATCGGCTGTTACAGCCGATTGAATGCAAGCGATAAACGAGCGATAGAAAAAATTAGTGATAAAAGATAAACTTACTATATTCTAGAAACAAAAGGAGAAACCAATGAACATTACCGTAAGAAAACCGACCGATGATGAAAAACTCGAAATGAGTAAACAATCTGTGTGGGGATGTGAAATATCAGAATTTGACTGGCATTACGACAGTGAGGAAATATGTCTACTTATCGAAGGAGAAGTAGTAGTTTCCTATGAAGGCGGCAGTATTTCCTTTGGAGCAGGAGATTATGTAGTGTTCCCAAAAGGTTTATCCTGTGTTTGGAAAGTAATAAAACCTGTTAAGAAGTATTATATTTTTAAGTAGAAAACAGCATAGAATGAAAATCTTACAAATCACCAAAAACAAAGAACAATACATGGATTTATTACTCATTGCTGATGAACAGGAAAACATGATACAAAAATATCTAAACAGAGGAGATTTATTTGCGCTGTATGATGATGATTTAAAAACTGTCGCTGTAGTTACAATAGAAAATAACGACACATACGAGATAAAGAACATCGCTACTTATGAAAAATATCGAGGTAAAGGATATGGCGGTAGTATGATTAAATATATAATCCAGCATTATAAAAACCAGTGTAAGGTATTAATTGTTGGTACTGGAGAAAATGAAAAAATATTATCATTTTATAAAAACTTGGGGTTTACATATTCTCATACGATTAAGGATTTCTTTATTGATAATTATGACCATGAGATGTTTGAGGATGGAGTACAGCTTAAGGATATGATTTATTTGAAGATGGGGGTGTAGGAGGGTTTTCTGGGTGAATGGGTTTAATTATACTGAATTCGGTAGGATTAAAAAAGGCTCAGAATTATGGGGTACGCTCCAATCGCGTCCTCGCCATAATCCTAAGCCTTATTTTCATTATATAAGTAAAAAATAATGGAGTCAATGCATATTTACAAATAGAATTATAACGTTTATTTCAATATTTAAGTTGTATGCTCAAAAGCACCTTTTCTTCGATGAAGCTCCAGATTTTAGTGGAGAACCTGTAGTGGTTGAGGAGCCACAGAGGGTTTACCAGTTTAAGAAAATAGCTTAATTTTTCATTTTCTTGACTTAATTAATAAAAAAAGGAGGGCGTACCCTCCTTTTCCCACGCTTTACAGCGTCATTTTGTGACACACCCTTACGGGGGTCTTGTTAACATACCGACCTTTTTTCTTAATAAACTGTAAAATCATTGTATAATATGATATAATGCTTGTCAATACGTATATTTAAAAAGGAGCTTTATATGTGGCGACTGGCACTTGATCTAGGGACTAATTCAATTGGCTGGGCAGCTTTAAGGCTAACAGATACCAAAACACCTCAAGTTAATGACATTCTTGATATGGGTGTACGTATCTTTACCGATGGTCGAGAGGCTAAAACAGGAACACCTCTTAATGAAGCACGACGCAACGCACGGCAAATGCGGCGGCAGCGGGATAGAAAAATACGTCGCAAAAAGGCTATGCTTAATTTTCTTATTAATAATAAATTAATGCCAAGTGAATGCGAAGAAAGACATGAAGTTGCTTTGTTAGATCCATACACACTTCGATCTGCTGCATTAGAACGTAAACTTAAACCTTTTGAACTTGGTAGGATTTTGATGCAGTTTTCTGTGCGCCGAGGTTTTAAATCTGGACGCAAAGGGCAACAAACAGAAGACAATGCAGAAAGAGAAGGGATGCTAGGTGGTATCAAATCTCTTGAAACTGAATTAAATGGACTTACTCTTGGACAATGGCTTTGCAAACAGAGGGAAGTAGGTAATTCTGTTCGTTTCAAAGCAATAATAGAAAAAACCAAAATTATTTATTCTTTTTATCCTTCTAGAGAAATGTATGAATTTGAATTCGCAGCAATCAGGAAAAAGCAAGAAGCATATTATAAAGAATTAAACTGGGATAGGCTTCATTGGTTAATTTTCTTTCAACGTCCGCTTAAGCGACCTGAACGGGGACGGTGTCAGTTTTACACCGATGAAGATAGGGGTTATAAGACTTTCCCTTCAGCACATCGTTTT
>Ga0123356_10008701_pt1 | contig 10066 bp, 6 predicted proteins | sample TergutEmb28metaG_2_FD_92546 | JGI IMG/M metagenome (GOLD analysis project Ga0123356, IMG submission 92546) | Embiratermes neotenicus P3 segment gut microbial communities from Petit-Saut dam, French Guiana - Emb289 P3 | ecosystem: Host-associated > Arthropoda: Insects > Digestive system > Gut ... | reverse complement strand
GAGTTAAGCATTTCGATTGTTTCTTTCGCCATCATGGGGATATGCTCTAACTTCTTGATATACTCTTTGCCTTCTTGTGCCAAGAATATAGTAAGCTCAGAAATGTCAGCCGCATGGTCGCCAATTCGCTCTAAGTCTGTAATCATCTTCATGACAGCGGAAACCAACCGCAAATCCCCCGCGACGGGTTGCTGGCGTAAGATGATTTTGAGGCACTGCCTCTCGATTTCTTTCTCCATGTCGTCAATCATGTCGTCGGAGTTCATGATGCGCTTCGCGAGGTCTATGTCTTTCTCGACTAACGCCTTGTTAGCGTCTCGAATTGCGACTTCAACCGTTTTCCCCATTTCTACCAAAGATTCGTTTAGATTGCTCAACTGCTCGTCAAATTTTGTTCTCATACTCATGACAATGCCCCCCTTATCGTAATATATTATTTATATAGTATATCACAGCTTTTACGCTTTGTCAACACATTTTTTGGCTTTTTTGAAAAAAATTTGTAAACTTACTTGCAAAAATTTCATGAGTGTGGTATAATTATGACAGCTAATGAAATGAGGTTCTAAAATTATGGCTAAAACTTACAAAAACAGAATTGCTGCGATTATAACCGCACTTGCACTGCTGCCTCCCTTAGTGTCTGTTATGTTGTCGCTGTCCGGCTGTGAAACGCCGATTGACGCTGAAAACTCACGGGGGATTGAATCGCCTTTCGCTTCATTTCGCGATATTCCCGAAGTAACGCAGAGCGAAATTGCGGCAATTGAAGAACTGCAGAGAAAATACACATCACTGTCTTTCGGAATGATTCCGTCAACAGAGCTGTTTTACAAATCAAACGGTGAACACGGCGGATACTCCGTGTTTTTCTGCGAGTGGTTGACACAGCTTTTCGGTATTGAGTTTATTCCGAAAAACCTTTCGTCTTTTGAAATCGCCGAAAGATTAGATAAAAATGAGCTTGATTTCACGGGGAATATGATGGCAACCCCCGAACGCCGCCTAAAATATCACCTTACCGACCCAATCGCAGAGCGGCAGTTCATCACTGTGCGAATCACAGGAAGCCCGGACTTCGCGGAAATCTTGGCACAGCGCCCGCTGAAGTTCGTATTTATTCAAAACACGCCTCTTGAAGAGTTTGTTGCCGCCGTTACTGACAGAAGCACCTATGAGGCTTCTTGGGTTACAGACTATGTGGCGGCATACGAGATGCTCAAAAGCGGTGAAGCCGACGCTTTCATCGCCGCAAGTATTATCGACGCTTACTTTATCGACTATGAAGATGTAGTGATTGAAAACTACTTCCCGCTGATTTTCAACCCCGTGTCTATGGCTACGGGTAACGATGAGTTTGAAGCAATCATTTCCGTGATAGATAAAGCCCTGCAAAGCGGCGCATTACCTTACTTGGCTCATCTGTACACTCGCGGAGAGCGGGAGTATCGCCTGCACAAAATTGAGAGGATGCTCACTGACGATGAACGTGCTTATATCGCCGCAAATCCTGTTATTCCCGTTGCTGCTTTTAATGTCAACTATCCGCTGAGCTTTTATAATCCCCGGGAAAATCAGTGGGATGGCATTTATTTTGATTTGTTAAAGCAAGTTACACACTACACAGGGTTGAAGTTCGAAGTCGCCCATGATGAACACGCGAACTTCGGTGACTTATTACGGTTGTTAGAAAGCGGCGCGGTGCGGGCAATCCCCTCGTTAGCGCGAAGCCCGCAACGGGAAGAAACCAACATTTGGTCACAGTATACGATTATCGACGAATACGCCGCCCTTATTTCCAAAGCAGATTTCCCTAAGGTAACAATCAATGAGATTCATCATGTGCGGGTAGGTGTTGCGGCGAATACAAGCCACGCCCGAATGTTTCGTGAGTGGTTCCCCCATCATACGCAAATCACCGAGTTCGATGGCATTGACGGGGCGTTAGAGGCACTCAAGAACGATGATGTGGACATGGTTATGACAGGTTCAAACCGTGTTCTGCATTTGACACATTTTCAAGAGTTGCCCGGGTACAAAATCAACCGTGTTTTCGGCGAACCCGTAGACACTCAGATTGCTTTCACAAGAGATGAGGTGGTTTTGCGTTCAATCGTCGATAAAGTATTCGGAATACTCGATGTTGAAGAAATAACCTCGCAATGGACTCAGCGAACATATGACTATCGTGCAAAAGTAATTGAAGCACAGCGTCCTTGGCTAATTGGGTTGATTGTGCTTTTGTTCCTCATCTTTGTGCTTGTTGTGATTATTCTTATTACAAAAAGCGGTGAAGGGGCGCGGCTTAAAACTTTGATAGACGAAAAAACATGGGAAGCCCGAGAAGCAGAAGACAATATGCGCATTGCCCGCGATTTCGCCGAAGATGCCAATCGCAGCAAGTCGATTTTCCTTGCTAATATGAGCCACGAAATCCGCACACCTATGAACAGCATCATAGGCTTTTCTGAGCTTGCCTCAGATGATGACATTTCCGCCAAAACCTCAGAATACCTCAAGAATATCAGCGATAATGCAAAGTGGCTTCTGAACATCGTTAATGATATTTTAGACAGTGCCAAAATCGAATCAGGGAGAGTTACGCTTGAGCAAATCCCCTTTGATTTGCAAGACGTAATCGAGCAATGCCGCATGGCGATTGAGCCGCAAACCGACGATAAGGGAATAGCTCTGCTTTGCGGGGCGGATTCGTTCTCAAGCCAATTCGAGGAGCAAGTAGGAAACAATCAGTTCAGCGGAGACCCTGTGCGGCTTCGGCAAATCTTCTCAAACCTGCTGAGCAATGCCGTGAAATTCACCGACAGCGGGACGATTAAACTCAATGTTGCCCTCATTGAACGCGACGACAGATATGCCCGTGTTCGCTTTGCCGTAAAAGACAGCGGAATAGGCATGAGCGAAGAGCAAGTTGATAAGATTTTCAAACCTTTTATTCAAGCAGACGAAAGTGTAACTCGGCGATTCGGCGGAACAGGCTTAGGGCTGACTATAGCCAAAGACCTCATTGAGCTTATGGGCGGTGTTCTTACAGTGAAAAGCACCCAAGGACAAGGCAGCGAATTCAGCTTTGAGCTGATGTTTGATTTGGTTGATTCGACGCGTGCTTCATCGGCGCATAAAATCATGCTGAGCGACCTTGAAAAACCGAATTTCTGCGGCGAAGTTTTAGTATGCGAGGATAATGCACTCAACAGGCAGGTAATTTGCGAGCATTTGAAACGAGTAGGGTTAGAAACCGCAGTTGCCTTTGACGGAAAACAAGGGGTTGACATGGTTGCTCAGCGCATGAAAAACGGCGAAAAAACCTTTGATTTAATCTTTATGGATATTCATATGCCTGTCATGGACGGGCTCGAAGCCACGCGCGAAATATTCGCACTCGGCGTGGAAACACCTATAGTCGCTTTGACTGCCAATATCATGGCGGGGGACTTGGAACTCTACAAAAACAGCGGCATTGTCGATTATTTAGGAAAACCCTTCACCTCACAGGTGTTGTGGAGATGCTTGCTCAAATACTTCACCCCGGTCAGTGTTACTGCTATAGACTCACAGAATCAGAGTAAAGAGAGCGAACAACTCATGGAAAAAGCAATGCTTTCCTTTGCAGAAAATAATCAAGAGGCTTTTGAGCAAATAAAAGCCGCCTTAGAAGGCGGCGACGTAAAGGCGGCACACAGAATTACCCACTCACTCAAGAGCAATGCGGCGCAAATCGAAAAGAATGCTCTGCGAAAAGCGGCAGCGCAGGCGGAAGAGGCTCTTGCCGGCGGTTCGAACTTGCTCACGCAAGCGCAGCTAAACGCCCTCGAAACTGAGCTGAAAGCGGTTCTCACAGAATTAGCACCCTTGGCAGAAAAGCACAATTCGCGAGAAATAAAGCAAATCACAGACAAGGCGGCAATCCACGAAATTCTTGCCCGGTTAGAGCCGATGTTGCGAGCAAAAAACCCCGGCTGTGAAGATATGCTCGATGAAGTACAGTCAATTCCGGGCAGTGAGAACTTAGTGTCGTATATGAAGAACTATAACTTCAAGGAAGCACTGCAAGCGCTTGAGGAGCTTTCTTCAACTCACAGGTGAAGCGAAATACCGAACCGACGCCTAACTGCGATTCGAAGGACAGTTCACCGCCCATGATTTCGATAATCCGCTTAGACAGAGCAAGCCCGATTCCTATGCCCCCTTGCACTCTGTTCGCGCTTCCGTTCTCTTGTTCAAAAATATCGAAAAGCTTCTCTTGTTTCTCCGGCGATATTCCTGCGCCGTTGTCCCGCACTTCTATCTGAAGTGTTATCGTTTCGGGGCTTTCCTGCCCGCCCTTTGGGCTTATCTTTTCTTTTGCTTTTAATATGCGAGCCGTGAAATTCACCTCTCCTTTTTCGGGGGTGAATTTCACTGCATTTCCGAGCAGGGTGGTAATCACTTGTTTCAAGCGGTTTTCGTCGCTTATGAATGTGGTTGAGAGGGCAGAGTCAATATTCAGCTTGAACTCTTGCTGTTTTTCAGCGGCGTTATACCCTATCGGCTTTAATATTTTCCGCAGCATCGCACCAAATTCGAAAGGTGCCTCATTAACTTTGAACGCGCCATACTCCATTCCCGATAAATCAAGAACATCGTTAATTAAACCCAGTAAATGCTTTGACGCTTTTTCGATTTGATAAATACACTCATCAGATTCGTCGCCGGTTTTAATTCGGGCGATTTGCGCCATTCCCATAATCGCGTTCATGGGGGTAATCATCTCGTGGCTCATTCGTGAGAGAAATTCGCCCTTCACGCGGTTAGAATGCTCGGCTATTTCACGCAGCTCCCTGTTGATTTCTAATTGGCGTTTTAATTCGTCGCGTTCCTCGAGGGTTCGCATATGGTTCACAAGCTCTATTTGGTTACGGATTCTTAACCTGACGATTGCTTTATGGAAAGGCTTCACAATATAATCCGCCGCCCCGAGTGCCAGCCCCTTCTCTTCAGCTTCACTGTCATCAAGCCCTGTGATAAATATGACGGGTGTATCCTTGGTTTTGTCGCTTTTTTTCAAAGCCTGTAACACCTCATAGCCGTCTGTTTCAGGCATAATTATGTCGAGCAGAATAACATCGGGCATGACACGCTGAGCCGTCTTAAATGCTGCGCGGCTGTCCCTTTCAATGTAAGTTTTGTAATCGCCGTCCAAGATATGAACAAGCTCCATGATGTTTGACTTCTCGTCGTCAACAATCAGAATACTGTTGCGAGTAACGTCCGCAGTTGTGTTCATCGGATATTCTCTCCCTTTTCTTGTAATTTTTTGAGGCACTTGTTTTTTCATTATAACATAGTTGCTTGACTTTGTCAAGCACGGCGACTTTAGTCGCCGGCGGCGCGAATGCGCCGCAAACTATGTTGCAATGTCCAGAGACATTATAACATATATTTTCAAAAAATGCAATACCATAATCAGTTTTGAGTATTGCATTTTCTGAAAATATATGTTATACTGATATTCATGTCAGTACTAATTAAACACGTAATTCCCGGCTCTCCCGCTGCGAAAGCGGGAATAGAAGCGGGAACGCGGCTCGTTTCGGTGAACGGGCAGCCTATAAACGATGTCCTCGACTATATGTTCTATGCCGACGATGGTATGGGCTTAGAGTTCGAGAGTTTTCTTATGTCTGAAAAACGGCACTGCGGGAACAAGTGTATCTTCTGCTTTATAGACCAACTCCCGAAAGACTCGTGCTTGGCAAAACCACTGCGCCCCTCCCTGCGATTCAAAGACGATGATTCACGCCTGAGCTTTCTGCAAGGCAACTATATCACCCTGACTAATCTGTCCGAGCAGGACATTCGCCGCATAATCGCCATGCGAACGCCCGTGAACATATCCGTGCATACGACTAACCCCGAACTCCGCAGTTTCATGTTAGGAAACCCCAAAGGAGGGCAGAGCCTTGAAACGCTGTGGAGATTCGCAGAAGCAGGGATTTCAATGAACTGCCAGTTAGTTCTCTGCCCCGAACTCAATGACGGGCAGGAACTCACCCGTTCTCTGCGAGATTTAACGCAATACAACTGTATTGAGAGCATCGCCTGTGTTCCTGTCGGGCTCAGCAAACACCGCGAGGGGCTGTACCCTCTTCGCGGGTTCACCCAAGACGAAGCGCGTGCCGTAATCGCGATTGTGGGCGGCTTCCCGCGCTGCTGCGCCGCCGACGAGTTCTACCTCACAGCAGAGCTGCGGCTGCCCCCCGCTGAATATTACGGGAGCTTTCCGCAATACGAAAACGGCGTCGGAATGATTTCGCATATGCGCGAGAAACTGTTTGAACAAATCCAACTGTCAATTGTCAATTGTCAACTGTCAACTGTCGTTACCGGAATGGCAGCGTTTCCTTTTATTTGCGAGGCTTTTTCACCCTATCCGAATGTCAACGTCGCGGCAATTCGTAACGATTTCTTCGGGGAGAGCATTACAGTGTCCGGGCTGTTGACAGGGGGGGACATAATCGCCCAGTTACGCGAATTTCCCGCCTTGGGCGAGGTGGTATTGATTGCTTCGACTACGCTGAACACCGACGGTCTGTTCTTAGACGATTTAACCGTTGCTGATGTTGAAAAAGCGTTAGGCGTAAAGGTGCAAGTGGTGAAAATATGATTTATCTTCAACTGTTCTGGGCTTTTTTCCGAGTCGGGCTGTACACTTTCGGAGGCGGCTACGCCATGCTCCCTATGATGGAGCGGCTGATTGCTCACAAAAAAGGCTGGGCTACCACTGCTGAAATCGCTGAACTCTTCGCACTCGGGCAGGTTCTCCCCGGGATTGTGTCAGTTAATACCGCGACTTTCATCGGCATAAAAGTAGGAAACGGAAAGAAAGGCGGAGTTTTAGGAGGCATAGCCGCGACACTTGGGGTAATCGCGCCGTCGCTGATTATCGCGACGACAGTCGCGGCGTTTTACGACGCTTTCATGAGCGTCGAGCTAATCCGAAACGCATTCTCGGGCGTTTTCATAGCCGCCTGCGCCTTAGTCTTAGCCGCCGTGTATAAGATTTTCCGCGCCTGTGTGCAATTGTCGGAAAAACTCAAGTCTTTGCTCTCTCTCACTTTACTCACAGGTTCCTTCACAGCGATTGTCTTTTTCGGCGTATCCCCTGTGTGGGTGGTAATCGCAGTCGCGCTGATTGCCCTTGCGACTTCACTTGTAAGGAGGCGCAAAGCAAAATGACTTTAATTGAAATCGTCCTTGAGTTCCTCAAAACAGGATTGTTCGCAGTGGGCGGAGGGCTTGCCGTTTTGCCGTTTCTTGCAGAGTTCGCCGACAAACACGGCTGGTACACCCTCGAACAGCTCCGCGAGTTCATCGCTGTTTCGGAGAGCATTCCCGGTCCCCTCGGCGTAAACGTCGTGATTTTCGCAGGATACGCCGCATTCGGCGTTCTCGGCGGAATTGTCGCGGCACTATCCCTTGTAACGCCGTCGGTGATAATCGTGAACGCCGTTTCCCGTGCCTTGAACAAATATCGCGAAAGCACAATCGTCGCCGACTTGTTTGCATTTCTTCGCCCTATGAGCGTCGGGCTGATTGCCGGGGCTGTGTTCCCGCTGATTACTGCGGCAATCTTACTCGAAACAGGCGGATTTAATATCACCGCAAGTGTCGTTTTTGTTGTTATGACTATATTCGTTTTCGCCTTAAACTTCGCTCACCTTCGCCTGACGGCTCGGTTCACTGCGCGGGGGCGGGGAAACCCCGCCCTCCTTGCCCTGCTTCGCTACCTTTCTCACCCCTTAATGTTTGTCGCGGCGGGGGCAGTGTTAGGAATCGTTTTCGGCGGGTTTTGACAATTGACAGTTATTTTTATCAATGAGGCGCGGGAACATCACCGCGCCATTTTATTTTTTTGCGAAACTGCTGTTACCTTATTGCACGACAATCGCCGTGAATATTCTCGGCTGTCGCGAAGACTGTGATGAAGCAGAGGTATTTCACTATGAATAACAAAAGCATGAAACTTTTACGCGCTGTCGGGCTGACAGACGATGACAAAATCGCGGCGCGACTCTCGACGACGGGCGGCAAATCATCGAAGCGCGAGTGGCGGGAAAATTTCCGGATTTGGGAATCTTTCTCTACGAACCTGAATACAGCTATTGGTTCAGTGTTTACACCGACCTTGAGGACCCCGAATTACAGTATATCACCTTTGACTATGTGGAAACATACCACAAAAGTTTTGAGTTTCAAATCAGGCTTTACAATGACAGGAGTATTGCTCCCGAGGATTTCCCGATGCGAAACCAAAGCGAAGTCGGTTTCTGTGAAGTATTGGTAAGAGCGGCGCATGACCACGTTGCCGAAGAACTCGGGTATACGGCAACGCGCATTGACATTCGCGAATGGCACGGCCTCCCTGTTCCGGGTAACGAAGTCGAGTATCATCCCTACGCGACTGTGTTGGTTACTCACCCGGACAGCGGCGATTCCACCGAAATCAACGTCTATTTCGCTTTGGTAAACGGCGTGTGGGTAGTCAGCCCAAATAGGATAGAGTGAGTGAAATAAAAAATCCCCCCCCGCCCCTCTCTGTGAGGGGCGGGGGAATTTATAAAAAGATTTTCAAACCCACCGTATTTTGACAAATTTCACGCTTTACATACTATATAATGATAACATAACCCGGCTTATATAGTCTAAAGTAAAGGAAAACAAAATCATGAGTATACAACAAGCTGTACATAGCTTCATCAAACAAAATGCAGGATTCTTCCGCTATCCCGGAGTTTTTATACTCGCGCTGATTGTCGCGAGTTCTGAGCTTTTCGGCGAAGCACTCGGCGGAAGCGGCGGCGCGATAACGCCGCTGGCGATTGCACTAATCGGGAGCGTTTCGGGGGCAGACACAATTTTCGTGTTTCTGGGCTCTCTTGCGGCGTTTTTGAGCAAAGGGCAGTTGTTCGAAGCCGCAACAACCCTCGCGCTGATGCTCGTTGTGGGCGGATTTCGCTTTTTCGTCGTCGGAACCGGCGCGTCATCGCCGCCTAAGTCTTACCGGCTGCTCGACCTGTCCACCGTCGCCCTTACTGTCTTGAGTGTCGGCACAATCGGTGCGATTACGGCGGCACGCCCCTCAGACATTGTTGCAGCACTCGTGGCTGCGCTTGCCTGCGGGGTTTTGGCGTTCGCACTCCTGACAGTCATGAGTTCGTGGGGGCGAAGGCGGCGCCTTGAGTTTGAATCAAGTGGGGTAAAAGAGCGACGCAGATTAGCCGACCTCGCCGCACACGGAACGGTAGGCGTGTTCGCGGCGGCAATGCTTACGAATCTGTCATTGGTGTATGAGCTTCCCGTAAATATAGCACTGGCAATCGGCGCGGCTGCCGCACTCGCGCTTATGAACAGCACCGGGCGAGTAGGGGCGGTAGTGGGGGCGTTGGCGGCGGCAGGGGCAGTCTGTGTCGCGCCGGAGTTCGCTGCAAGCGCGGTGATTTTCGCGGCGGCTCTCCCTGTGAGTTCACTTGCGGCAAAGTACGGCAAAGCGAGCCAAGGAACAGCCTTCGTATTCGCGGTAGTACTCGGAACAGCAGTAACAGGGCTTGACGCATTCGCATTGTCAACACTCTTGAGTGGGGCAGTAGGAGCAGTGCTGTTCATGGCGATGCCGCAAGACGCGGCGCAGGGGCTTGCGCTGCGGCTGTTCGGGAGCAGTTGTGCAGCAGCATCCGCCTGTGACCCGGATAGCACAAGCGCCTCAAGAGTCTCGGGGGGGGCACTGTACAGCGGCGGCATAAAATCAATGCCCGCCGAAATATTCGCACAGCGGCTTCGCTTAGCGAGTGACGCACTTTGCGACGTTAAATCCGCAGTCGAAAAAGCGGGGGAAATCTTGGACAAGCGCAACACCAAAGATGTTTCATGGGTTTATAACACAGCGGGCGAAACAGTCTGTCGGCGTTGCAAGTTCAACATGGTCTGCTGGGGTGAGGAATACAGCAACACCATAGACGCTCTCAACAAGATGACGCTCTCTTTGCGAAAAGGCGAGCCGCTGCGTGTG
>Ga0123356_10008700_pt1 | contig 10067 bp, 4 predicted proteins | sample TergutEmb28metaG_2_FD_92546 | JGI IMG/M metagenome (GOLD analysis project Ga0123356, IMG submission 92546) | Embiratermes neotenicus P3 segment gut microbial communities from Petit-Saut dam, French Guiana - Emb289 P3 | ecosystem: Host-associated > Arthropoda: Insects > Digestive system > Gut ... | reverse complement strand
GAAATCTCTGTTGCGATCCAACTCCAAACTGCGATCCAAAAAGACGAATCCTTTGGGTATTTGCGGCAGTTGCCGAATCGGTAGATACTCCTGCCAAACGGCTTGCGTTCCTTCGATACTTACGCCGAGCAGTTCCCAGAGCAAATTGATGTTCCCTTTTGGGGTCGGCATTCGCATCATCATCGGGTTGTTGCTCTGGCGCGGTTCAGCAGTTCCCGGCACACCGCGAACATACATGGGCAACGGGTCTTCAAAAATGACTGCCCGCTGTCCGTTCCGCAATGCATCAACGAAATGCAACATTTCCTGAAATCCCATCGCCGATGGTTGGATCGCAAGCAACACATCGAACGTTTCAGTAATTGGCTGTGCCGGATCAACATCGACAACGGTGTATTGCTTCTGCAACTCTTCGACAATGAGCCACGGATGTTGCATCGAAAAGGTCTGCATATCGAACCGACCAAAGATCGGAGCATCGGTTTTCAAGATGCCGATTCGCTTTTTCTGCTGCTCGACAACGCCGACCAGAGAACGGATAAGTTCGTACTCAACGGACAGCCCTCGATCAATAAAGGGGAGTACAAGCGTATCGAGACCGCTTCGGAATGCAACGCCGAGAAAGATGCTTGCGTGTTCCCTTCTGCCGCGTGAGGCAAAGGACACATCTTGCGGTCGGATGTCGAACCGCTGACTGGCAATCAAGGCGGCTTCGGTGTTCGGACGAATGTTGAAATGCCGACGAATGATGACATTGCTTCCGCATCGTGCTTCGATTTCATCGAGAATGGCAACGATGTCCATTCGGGTTTGCACGTGCGTTTCGGGAACATCAGGACTCAAAAACGCTTCAATGATGACCGGATTCTCCGGGTTGAAATTTCTTAGCAATCCAATCGTTTCCGGCGAAAGGGTGCTTAATTGCTCTTCGGTCAAATCAGCACGAATGTCATTGTGTCGAAACATGAAGACGAGACTCAATCCAATGGCAAGCAGGCAAACGGTGCGGACAGTAAAATGGCTCATGCCTTGATATTTTCGGGAAGCCGTCCAGTGCCGTCGCCCAATGAGGATCATACTCACGTAAAGCATGGTTGCCGTAATCATTCCAAAGTAAAATATGCCGGAAAAAGTTACGATACCGCGTCCGAAGTGTTCAAATTGGGAGGCGATGCTAAAACTTTTGAGCAGGGCGGCAGTGTCGCTGTGAATCGGGGCGGCATCTATCCATTGCAAAGCAATGAAGGGTGCGCAACAAATAGCACCGAGAATATACGAGACGGTCAGGTTGCCCGTCAGGAATGAGGCGACCATTCCGACGGAAATCATCGCCACGCCGACGAGCCAATAGCCGATGTAGGTGCAGAGGAAGAGTCCGATGTCGGGCGTGCCGAGGTATCGAAGAATCAGCAGGTTGCACACGAGCGAAAAGAGCAACGAGATGGTATAAATGCAAACGGCGGCTTTGAATTTGCCGAGTACGATGTCAAAATCGCTAGCGGGAATAGTGAGTAGCAGTTCGTCGGTGCCTTGCCGTCGCTCGTCCGCCCAGATTCCCATGGTGATGGCGGGAATGAAGACGAGCATAATGAGCGGAAACCAGCGGTTGAGTTGATCGAGGTTGGCGAGGTTGGCATTGAAAAAGTCGTCCGGCAAAAACGCCGCGATGGAACTGAGTAATACAAAAACGCAGATGAAGACATAACCCGTCGGATTGGAAAGATAGCCGACAAAGTTGCGTTTGAAAACGGAATAAAGGACTTTGGTGTTCATTGTAAGGAAAAGCGAGCCGCAATCGTAAGATTGCGAACCAACGTCCCCTCTCCTGTTGGGAGAGGGCTAGGGTGAGGGTTTTTCATTCACCCGCGTAATTCTACCACAACCGTTTGACCGTTGCAACGGGAAATAAGGCGATTTAGCCGATTCTTGAAAGTACCATAACAAGCGATCAAAACGGAGCCGAAGGCACGACCCTCCGGCTCCCAGGGACAATCACAAGAAACGCACGATGATTACCAGCCGAGGTCTCTTGGATTGAGTATCACACCGCTTCCTGGTCGAGCAAGCCGAACGAAGAGTGTCTTGTCCATGTCTTCACGCAAAGGACGCACACCGCCATCGACAAATGCCGCAACCACCACGCCGGGATGGGCAGATGAAGGGCGAGCCGTTCGCCCTCTTTCTGGAGATGCAATACTTGTACGTGCGCCCTCATTGATGAACAACGGAGAGCGAGTTGTGGGGTCGCTGATCGGTAAGTACGTCGGAACTTCACCGGTTGCAATGCTGGACAACGCGGCAGGAAAACAGAAACCGACAAGGGATTCCACATCATCGGGAAAATCAGAATTCCGCGGCAATATCTCGTACACTTCGTTCCGCATTTCACCTAACCAAGGCACAGGAGGCGGACCAGGGGAGCCAACTTGTGTAACGATCCAAAAGGCACGCCAATGCGTAGCCATCGGACTATTGGGATGTTCTGCCGTGTACCAAACCCAATGTCCGGCATTGACATTTTCTGAAAGCAAGATCGTCTGAGTTGTCCCATCCATTGATGCGATATTGTTCACCGATACCCTTGTTTCGCATTGGTAGGTGCTATCGACACCAAAAGATACATCTTCCCACGGTCCAATCCGGGCATAATGGTCAAAAAAGACAGTGTACATTGTTGCATCTCTTTGCCGCCGCTCCCCGCGACCATATTCTAACGAGCCGAGAATTCCCGAAGGGCTGGCTCCGATTTGGGTCCAATCGACACCATTCCATGATTCATAATGCCTTGTGGGAACATCTGCCAAACGGTTTTGTGGACCTGCATTAGCAACATAATTGATACTGTAATCTCCTGGAGTACTGGCACTGCCACACCGCGTTACCGGTATCGCCAACTCATACAAAATTGGTTCAACGCGACCAGCGCTGATTTGTGCCCAAGCCGTGTTCTGCTCAATGAACGGCAAAATGAATCCCACCCAGGTTAACCCTGCGATGTCGGCAGGACCGGGGGTTTCTTGTCCAGGTCTCCAATCTTTATAGGCGGAGGCGCGTAGCGGTGCCCGCAGAGGGGGAATATGCCCCTTAGTATCGTTATGGAGCAAAAGAGCCAAGGCAATTTGCCTCTGATTGCTGATACACTGCGCTCGTCTTGCGGCTTCCCGTGCTGCTTGAATAGCAGGCAAGAGAAGTCCTGCGAGAACGGCGATGATCGAAATGACTACGAGAAGTTCCACCAACGTGAAACCGGAATGATAAACCGTCCTTTTCATGATGTTCTACGGGTTAAGGGTTTGCCGAGAACGCCAACAAGATCGCTTTGCTCAAGACAGGAGCGATGCGTTCAATAGATGGTTCCTTCCCGCGGTCGAATGCGGTGCGCTAATGTATGCACTGAAGGTTTTCCACTGGAAATGCGCAGACGCTCCCTTTTCGGGAGTGCGTCACTTTCATTTCCAAAGGTCATCTTCACTCGGCAAAGCCGTTTCGACCGTGAAGCCAACCAACCAATCCGCCTCTCGGCGACTATTGAATGCTGACGAACTCTAATTTGATTTGTCCGGTTGCACCGGACTGTATTCCAACTACACGTGCATTGTACCATGCTTTTTGGACGATTGCAATCAGGAAATGGAAAAATAAGGTAAAAGTTAGCAATTTCGGCAATTCTCTTGCTGCACACTCGAAAAATTAGGTTTTCACTCACAAAAAACTTGTGTAGATACTATTGGCGTAAGCCCGCCGGTAATCCCATCTACCACAGCAATGATTGTCCTTTGTTTGCGGACGGCAAGCCCATCCGGGGACTGCGCCGGAGTACCGGCTATGTCCCCGGCTCTTTGGGGGAGTTGTTCTCAAAAATGTTCCGTGTCTATTGTAATCCGTATCGACCGGTGCTAGAATCGAGACCGTCCGCCTTAAACCGTGATGCCATTATGTCCACTTGGTTTTACTACGACAACAATGGTCAGAGACAGGGACCCGTTACCGGCGGCCGACTGAAAGGTCTTGCTAAAGCAGGATTGATCTCCCCGGAAACGACGGTCGAGACCGAAGGAGGAAAACAAGCCGCCGCCGGAAAGGTAAAAGGCTTAACGTTTCTTACTCCCGGACAGATACAGTCCCCGTCGGCACCGCCACCGCCAAAAGCAGTGCGGTCGCCGTCAGTAGCGGCAGCGGCACCAACAACAACACCGCCAGCGGAAAACGACCCGTGGGATTGGGGAATTCCTGCGAGCGAGGTCTCGTCTATTGTTACCAAAACCCAAGTAACGCCTTTTGCTCAACCAGCACGAGCAGTACCAGTAACCAAAACGTCCAATGCTAACAGAGAAGCACTTGTGTGTTGGATAGCCTTTGGCGGTATTTTTGCTTTGTTGCTCATTGGCGGCGGAATAGCATGGGCAATCCTTGCCACGTCATCTACCCCGCCCGACGTTCAGGTAGCCGCTAACGAGCAAGTAGGCAACAGGGAACAGCAACCGGAAGTCCCGCAAATTCCCGTCGCAAGACAAGCAGGAATCGGGGAGCGACCAACGGAAATCGCCCAGTCTATCGCCGCGAGGCAAGCGGAAATCAGGGAACGGCAAACTGCCACCCAGACTGCCGCTCAGGATCGAATAGAAGTCAGCAGGTTCCTTTCGGGACACCGGCTAAATACGACGAATCTGGGTGATGTAAACAAACGGATAAATCAAGAAGGAGCAACACTGCTTCATGAAGCGGCTGGTGCGAGTGGTGTTACAGTTGTCAAATTTCTCATTGACAATGGAGCAAATGTTAACGCGAGAATGAATAATGGTCTTACTCCGCTCCATTTTGCGGCAACAATCAATCAGAACGTAGAAGTAGCCGAGTTTCTTGTTTCCAAAGGGGCGGATGTCAATGATACACAAAATCCATTTGCTAGAACTCCGCTCCATGCGACGGCAGTGGGCGAAGAGAACGTAGAGGTTTCCAAATTTCTCGTTTCCAAAGGCGCAGATATTCATGCAAAGGATAACGAGGGCAGAACACCACTCCATTTGGCAGCGTTCAGTGGGTTCTTGGCAACTGCCCAATTTCTCGTTTCCGCTGGAGCAGATGTTCATGCAAAGGACAATGAAGACGGATCCCCACTCTTTGTTTGGGCAACTAACAACACCAAGAACACAACAGTTGCCGATTTTCTCATTTCCGAAGGCGTGGATGTTAATACAAAAGGCATTCTCGGTATTACTCTGCTCCACGCGGCGGCGGGTAATGGAAACATGCATACCACCCAATATCTTGTTTCCAAGGGGGCAGACGTTAATGCAAAAAATGACAACGACGAGACACCACTCCACAGAGCGGCACATACAGGAGGGCTTGCTGTTACCCAAATCCTTGTTGGCAGAGAAGCAGATATTCACGCAAGAGACATCTGGGGGGATACCCCGCTCCATAATGCGGCGTTGTCCGTGGACGCTGCGGTAGCCCAATTTCTCATTTCCAGAGGGGCAGATGTTAATGCCAAAAACGACAACGAAGAGACTCCACTCCATACGGCGGCACTCAAAGGGGGACCAGCAGTTGTTCAAGCCCTCGTTACCAGAGGGGCGGACATTCATGCAAAAGACCACTTGGGGGATACTCCACTCCACAATGCGGTTTTTGCCGAGAATGCTACGGCTGTCCAATTTCTTGTATCTCAAAGGGCTGATACGACGGCGAGAAACAATGAGGGCAAAACTCCGCTCGACATTGCAAGAGAAAACGGATACACGGCAATAGTGCAACTCCTTTCTGGTGGGAGTAGGGTATCGCCGTCGCCATCGGGAAATCGACCAAGTGCATTGCCTAACCGACCGAACGTGCCGCCACCGCCGAGTAATCGACCGAACACACCGCTTCCGCCAACCGTGCGACCGCCGATTCGGTAATCGGTTAAACGATGGCAGTACACCCAGATTCCTATCGTGATTGCGAGAACGATAGTTTCGATATTTGGTCTCTCGGTCCCGACGGAGTGGACGGCACAGCAGATGATGTCGGACACTGGATGGAACTGCGCGATTTGTGATGCGAGGATTGATTTGGTCGCTCCACGTTGCCGCGTTCCCGGCTTCCATTAACCGTCAGCAGAATTCATGACGGTTCTTGACATTGCGTCCGGTACAATCGCATGAATTTTGTACTTTCCCGCTTTAATGCCATGCCGAAATTCACATCGAGTAAAATTGCTCAAATACCTTATTTTCCAGTACGAAATGCTTGTTTTTGGGGCGCATTTTCACCATTCCTTCGTCAGGATTTTGCCAAAAAGTACCATTTCACACTGAAAATACAGGACTCCGAGCAACATCTGCAAGGGCTTACACCGAGTCGCATTTCGGGTCGAAAAACCGCTTTTCGCTCTGGAGATTCCAGCGTGAAACGAATCACGGACATCGTTAAAATACTCGACAATTTTCCCATTGTGATCGCGGAAATGAAGACGAGCATAGACTTGCTGCATCCTTTGCGGGCGCAATTTTGGCTCTGGCGAGTTCTACTCTACCAACGCCTCATGCAACAATTTCTGGAACTCTTTCGACTTCAATTCCTTCTTTTCGGTAAACTTGAATTGCAAAATGTCGTAAAAGGCGTTTTCGCCATTCACATGCGGATCACTGCCGATGTTGCGGATACGTCCCAACGGCACAGAGTTTTTAGGCACATAAACATCGACATACACCGCATCGACCCGCTTGGTGTGAACCACAACGTCGGGAATGACCCGTTCCGCCGCTGCCTCTTTGTGAAACGCCGTCCGACGGGATGCCGGTCGGTAAAACGGAACCAATACCTTGTTCGTCCAAACAATTCGCAAGTCCCCTGCAACTTTGCCAATCATCTCGAACAAGTCCGTGAGCAACGAAATGTCCCAACGCAATTTATTGCCGCCGATGAGTCCCCTCGGCAAACGATGCCATGCTTCTCCCAACACTTTCCACGGCATCAAATCGTTCGGCTTCAATTTGTCTGCTACGAAATTAGCAAACTCTTTGATGCCCATGTCAAGGAACTCCCAAAACTCTGGTCGGTCGATTTCCTTCCACGAATGTGCTTTGATTTCGATCTCCTGCCAGCGTCCTTTTGGTGTAACCCGAACTCGCGGCTTTGTGCCGTACAGGGGAATTTCTTCCATTTCGTTCAACGGCTTCAAGTCCAGTCGGGCAATCAATGCAGGCTTGTTGAACGTATTCTTCGGTACCCGGAACTTCATTTTCAGCAGCCACTCTTCCGCCGTAAGAGCGTGTAAAAACCAACCGAGTTGCTTTCGTTTGGCAGTAACTTCCACAACGCTTCGGTGGTTCCAATTTATCGGAGCGAACTCCTGCGATTCCTCTATTCGCCGGACGACTTCTGCCAGTATTTTTCCCTCCCATTGAATCGGCTGACCAGTTCGGCTCACCCGATCTTTGGTGTGCCAACGCGGACCGTCTGTCTCCCACGGCATTTTGGCATCTATGCCGAGTTCCCGAAGGTCGATCTTGGCTTCGATGACTGCTTCTTCCGATTTCGGCAAATCCCGTTCAGCAAACTTTCCTGCCTCGAATACCGGCAAGAGTGCCTGTGCCGTGTAGGAGAGAAATTGTTCTTTCTTCTTTCCCTTTGCTGCGCCTCGCAGGGCGGGGCGGCTAACTGCACCGTCTTTTTTTTGTTTCTCAATGAGTTCCTCCGGCGTACCGGCGAAGACGAGGTTGCCGCCTTCACTACCCGCTTCAGGACCGAGATCAACAATCCAGTCGGCATTTTTAATCACATCGAGATTATGCTCAATGACAATGACCGTGTTGCCGAGATCAACAAGCCGATGCAGTACGTTGAGCAGATTTTGCAAGTCGTCAAAGTGCAACCCTGTCGTCGGTTCATCGAGAAGATAAAGCGTTCGTCCCGTGTCTGGTCGGGCAAGTTCAGTAGCAAGTTTGACCCGCTGTGCCTCGCCGCCGGAAAGCGTCGGTGCGGATTGCCCCAACGCAATGTAGTCGAGCCCCACATCGCAGAGCGTTTGAATGTTTCGGCGGATGTTCGGAATGTTCCGAAAGAGTTCAACGGCTTCTCCGCAGGTCATTTCAAGTACATCAGCAATCGACTGGTCTTGATACAACACGGTCAGCGTTTGGGCATCGTAACGTTTGCCTTCGCAGGCATCACAGAGGATCCAAACGTCGGGCAGAAAGTGCATTTCGATTTTGAGTTGTCCCGCTCCTTCGCATTTTTCGCAGCGTCCGCCGGGGACATTGAAACTGAAACGCCGGGCAGAGTATCCCCGCACTCTGGCTTCGGGAAGTTGGGCAAAGAGTTCCCGAATGAGGTCGAATGTGCCGGTGTAAGTTGCCGGATTGGAAGTCGGCGTGAGACCGATGGGTTGCTGATCGACGCGAATGACTTTGTTGATCTGTTCGATGCCTTCGAGCAAATCATGCGTGCCGGGCTGGGTGTTTGCCCGGTGGAGCGTTTTGGCGAGGGATTTGTAGAGAATGTCGTTGACGAGTGAACTTTTGCCGCTTCCGCTCACACCGGTAACGACAGAAAAGGTGCCGAGCGGGAAGGGAACATCAATGCTTTTGAGATTATTGTGTTTTGCACCGCGTATGACGAGCCAATGCAGGGACTCCTTTGGGGTGTCTGCTTTGGCGGGGCGAGTAGGGCGGTTGACAAAACGCACGAAGGTCGGAAGGTACAGGTACAAAACGAGTCCCGCATTGTACCGCAAGTAGCAATAAACCGCAAGGGCAATTCCGGTGCGAATAGTTGAAATGGTGAAGAGCGGTGTCTCTTGTGCTTTGTCGCAAAAGCCCTAGAATATCGCCATGTCCGTTTATCAACAGTGTATCAATCCGGCGTGTGGGAAACAATTCGGTGTCGAAAAAATCCTGCATGCCTGTCCCGTTTGTGGTGAACTTCTTGATGTCGAGTACGATTGGAACAAAATTGTTCCACCCAAGTCGCTCCGGCACTTTGAGCAATTTTGGCAGGAACGTTCCCATCCGCACCGATTGAGCGGAGTCTGGCGATTCCATGATCTGCTCCCTTTCCTGCCATTGGAACGGTGTATCACCATCGGCGAAGGACAGACGCTTTTGCAACAAGCCCATCGGGTTGCACCGTACACCGGCTTGAAAAAAGACCGACTCTACCTGCAATACGAAGGTCTCAATCCGTCCGGCAGTTTCAAGGACAACGGAATGGCGGCGGCGTTCTCGCATGGAGCGTTCGTCGGTGCTAAAAAAGCGGCATGTGCTTCCACGGGCAATACCAGTGCGTCGCTGGCAATTTACTCTGCCTGTACCGGGTTGATGCAGTCGGTCATCTTCATCGGGTCGGGAAAAATCGCTTACGGCAAACTATCGCAGGCATTGGATTACGGGGCGAAAACAATCCAAATCCAAGGGGATTTCGACGACGCAATGGCAAGGGTACAGCAGGTCTCCAAAGAACTCGGCATTTACCTCGTCAACAGTGTCAATCCGTTTCGGTTGGAAGGGCAAAAGACGATTATGTTTCGCGTGTTGGAAGCACTGCATTGGGAGGTGCCGGATTGGATCGTCGTGCCGGGCGGCAACCTCGGCAATTCCAGCAGTTTCGGCAAGGCATTCATTGAACTGCACCGCTTGGGACTCATCAATAAAGTGCCGCGATTGGCGGTCATCAACGCTGCCGGTGCGAACACACTCTACCGCCTGTACGAACAAGAGGGCTTGCGTTGGAATGGCGGCAACTACGACAAAGCTCTCGCCCAAAAGTTTTTCGACCAAATGACAGCGGAAGGACGCAAGGCTTCGACGATTGCTAGTGCCATTGAAATTAACCGACCGGTCAACTTGTCGAAGTGTCTCCGGGCATTGGATTTTTGCAAGGGCGTTGTCCGGGAGGTTACTGAGCAGGAAATTCTGGACGCAAAAGCGCAAGTCGGTGCTGGCGGATTAGGTTGCGAACCGGCAAGTGCGGCGAGCGTTGCCGGTACGAAAAAATTGGTTGCCGAGGGCGTTATTGAAAAATCGGATCGCGTCGTTTGCATTTTGACGGGACACCAGTTGAAGGACCCCAATGCAACGGTG
>Ga0123356_10008699_pt1 | contig 10068 bp, 5 predicted proteins | sample TergutEmb28metaG_2_FD_92546 | JGI IMG/M metagenome (GOLD analysis project Ga0123356, IMG submission 92546) | Embiratermes neotenicus P3 segment gut microbial communities from Petit-Saut dam, French Guiana - Emb289 P3 | ecosystem: Host-associated > Arthropoda: Insects > Digestive system > Gut ... | reverse complement strand
TCAATGACTCATCCTGAAAAATACTCCGTCAACAATATCACCGGAACTCTAAACATCCTCAACTGCGCTGCCGCGGCCAATATCAACACCATAGTATTTTCATCGACCGCGGCCGTTTACGGCGAACCTAAATATGTTCCTATGGATGAGAATCATCCGCTGAATCCCGAAAATTATTATGGATTCACAAAACTCGAAATAGAGCGTTTTCTTGACTGGTACGATAAACTTAAAGGAATACGCTACGCGGCATTGCGGTATTTTAACGCCGCCGGCTACGACGCGAAAGGCCGCGTAACGGGTCTTGAACGCAATCCCGCCAATCTGCTCCCGATCATCATGGAAGTAGCCGCGGGCATAAGAGAAAAATTAGAAATTTTCGGCGACGACTGGGACACCCCGGACGGCACCTGCATAAGAGACTACGTTCACGTAAGCGACCTCGCGCAGGCTCACGCTCTCGCTCTTGAACATCTTATAAAAACGGGTAAAAGCTTCACGGTAAACTTGGGAAGCGAAAACGGAATAAGCGTAAAATCAATGTTAGAAACCGCCCGCGCCGTAACAGGCCGCGACATCCCCGCGGTAATGGCCCCAAGACGCGCCGGAGATCCGGCAAAGGTAGTAGCGTCCTCATCAAAGGCAAACGAGCTTCTCGGCTGGAAAGCGTCTTCAAGCGATGTAGAGACGCTCATCTCCAGTACGTGGAATATCTATCAAAAGCATTTCTGATAATCAAATGCCGCTCTGTCTGTGATTAGAGAGCACCCCTTCGGGGTGCGGAAAATGCAGAGAGGGGATCATGGATCGTGCATCGTTAACCCCGGGTTGAAACCCGGGGCTATCGATGTTGCACCCCGTTGGGGTGCGGAGAGACGTCGGAGACGTCTCTGATGTTTCTGCGATTTCAGTGTTTTTTCCGGTGTTTAGCCCCCTTGAGGGGGTTGGGGGTGATTATGTGGCGGGGCGTTGCGGGGTGTCCCCGCAGAGGGGGCAGCGGAAGACAAAGGGCGATAATGACGTGTTTTTGTCATTATCGCCCTTTGGCTGGAGCGAGGGGGAGACTTCCCCCCTTATTTTTTATTTTTTTTTACTCTTTTTTCTATCTTCCTACAAAATTCACAATCTGCCTGAGCACTATCTTCTCACCATTAGGCTCCGTTATAACAACGTGCACCATATAAGCGCCGTTGCCCACAATTCTGCCCCTGCGGTTAGTGCCGTTCCACGTATACTTTTGACGGGGCGGCCAACGCGTATTGTCGGTACCCTCAGTAATGTTCCCGCCCGGGCCCGATATGGCGACTATGTTACCCAACCTGTCGTAAATCCGCACCTGCGCGTCTATATTTTCCTGATGAGGTCTTGATGCGATAAATACGCTCAATTCACCGGTGTTGTCAGCGCCCCTTCTTCTGAAAGGATTCGGCCCCGCGCTCAGAGTATAAACGGTTGGCGGCGGCGGCGGGATAAAGACGTGATTTATAGTTATCTCCCCTGCGGCAAGATACCCGTGAGCGCTTGTGTACGCGGTACCCGGAAGCTGCGGTTCACGTATTGTAAGCCTTGGGTTAACAGGAACAGTTATCCCCTCGCCTCTGAAAAATATCCTGAGCGTATCGTCGTAAACTCTTATGAAATCGTATACGGGAGTTCCGCTTATGTCTATAAGATTCATATGACGCCAAATAACGGCGGTATCCGGCTCTAACTGACGAGCGGCTGACATAATCAGATTAACGCCGGTCGCAAGCCTGCCGTTCTCATTGTAAATAAAAGCCGCCGATGAAATCGGAACTGTTCTAAGCGGTTCGTATACGCGCGTAATAACGGTTGATTCTTCGTGGAACGTCCACATGCCGCCCCCCGTATCATACAGCGTATCATATTTTACCGCCATCGCCCTGAAGGTTACAGGGGGTGGTGCGGAGCCGGAAGCGCTAAATACAAGCGGCTGACCGGTGTACACCTCTGTTCCCATCCCAACAAAAGCGGCATCGGGCACGGAACCGTTTCTTGTATAATAAATTATTGATCCGACAGCGGGATTAGTTTCAATAAACGCGCCGACGCTGACCGATATTGATCCGGTAAAGATGCAGCTTCTCGGTTCTACCGTTACGTATAAACCGTTCGGCGGCGGAACTAAAGTGTCTGTATCACAAATTTCTATAGCGGGGTTACAGGTTGTGTCGGGCGGATCAACTATAGTAGTATCACCCGGAAGAGTAAATCTTGACCGCACCTGTGAGCCGATTGAATCTGTCCGGTAACTGGCAAGATCGGTATACGCGGTATTTACAATCACGCGGTTATAGGCGGTATCAACAACGGCTCTCCATCTAACCGTCAATGAATCATTCGCGCCGAGAGCGCTTTGCGGGATGTTCATGCCGGTTACCACGGGCCACGTTATAACGCCGTTAGCGTAAGTACCCGTAATAGCCTGCGGAGCACGCGAACCCGTATTAAACTGGCCGGTGATAGATCCGGGAATTAACGTTAGACCACGCGGGATAGTGTCGCGGATGGTTACTTCGTAGGCGAGGTCGGTGCGGGTTCGCCAACCGGTTATGGTTGCTCCGCCGCCGCCGCCTGTGCCTGTGTATCTGACTCCGGCATATCCCGCCTGCGTCCCTATGCCTGTATGAGTGGCGTAAGGGAGAGCCGCCGATGTATCACCTACCCAGAGAAGCAGAGTATCCGCCCTAAAAACAAATTTATAGTCAAGAGTTACAGATCCCGCGTGAGGACGCTCAACCATAAAGTCCCCGGAAACTCTTCCGTTTGAGATAACCGTACAAATCACCCCTGCCCAATCATGCCAGAAAGCAACCTCTACGCGGTTACCGCTGTTATCGCTTCTGCCGAAAATACGGAACACCGGACCATATGAAACGGTGTTAACGGTTCCGGTAAGCGTTACATTAGTACCGTAAGACGGAGTGAAATTCATATTCACATTAGAGCCGCCGAAAGTTATTGTTTCCCCGTTGCCGCTCACACTCAGACCGCTGCCCGTCCACTGGCTGCTTGACGTACTATTTGCCGTATACCCATGCGTCTGCTTGTACGCTATTGTGTAGGCGATAGTGTCTTGCGGTGAATAAGACGCCTTGTCGGCAGTTTTGTACATAGTTGTAGCGATGGGCGGCGGCGGCGGCAGTGAGTCGAGAGTTATTACCAAAACAGCGGTACCGGATAACGGAGATTCATTGTTACCGGAGATCCACGCGCGGTTGCGTATGGGAATCGGTGATACCGGCGGTGTTTCGGCCACTACGGTGTACTGTATTTTTCCGCCCTGCCCAACTAAAAGTTTATCGATTTCCCAAGAGATAACTCTTGTTGCCGGATTATACGTAGGCGCGATACCAAGCGGATTGGCGCCTACAAAACCCTGAAACGTTATACCCTGCGGAAGCGTGTCTCTTATAACAACATTTAAAACTTCACGCCCGGGAATCGGCCCGTTGCCAAATACCCTGCGCCATGTGTAACCGTCCCACTCTTCTATTAAAATATTATTCACGGTAACCGCCGCATTCGGTTCACAGAGCTTGCGGTGCCGCCTTGTCACAGGTCTGCCCTGATAGTCGGGATCATAGCTTTCGGTGAAATCCGGGCTTATCGGATAGCCCCAATCTTCCACGTTACTGGAACCGGTGTTGCCTGTGGCTTGCGGATTGTATGACCAGTCGTTGCCCCAATTGCGGTTTGTAAATGTGGAATTATGCAGCCGCCATACGCCCTTAAAGGGTTGAAAGAGTCCGCGCTTCACACGCATAGGTGAACCGAAGTAGGTTATAAGATGCGGGGTTGTAGTCGCCAGATGTATTGCACGGTTCGGATCGTGTACGTCCGCAGTTTGCACTATCAGGCGTTGGTTCCAACTGCCTCTGGAATCCTGACCCGGCGTGATCATATCGTGTCCAAGCCTGGTGTCACCGGTGGAAAAACCTTCGGCTATATCAGTGTTGATTCTCCACGCTTCCAGACTTGTGATGTTGTTGTCAAATAAAAAATATGAAATTCTATAGTTTCCATAGTCTATGTAAGCTTCATGCGCATCGTTAAAAAGTCTTATCATGAATGTATGCTGATCGGTCAGCGCCGGCTTTGCTAAGTGGCTGTATGAGAAATTAACTCCCGGCCGCCCGCCGTTAAGCCATCCCGCCTCCGCGCTGTTCTCAAAATCTATTGTAAAAGTCGCCGTCATTCCGGGATTCACAGTATCTCTGTAAACGGTGTGTTCTAACTGCAGAGCGCGCTTGGCAATATCAAAACCGTTTCGCTTCATCACAGAGGATATCACATTCGGATACTCGTCTGATACCCAACCGGTGCCGTTTGAACAGGTTATCTCTACACGGTTTTCATAGCGTTTTTGGTTTGCGTTTGGAACAAAAATTTTGAATGATACTGTTCCTTTTGTCGGATCTATGCCCGTTGCCGACCTGAAGCCCGGCACATTGCCTAATCTCCACTCAACCGCGTGCGACGCCTGATTGTATGTTGCCGACGCTCCGCCTGATCCCGCAACGTAAACAAAATCCTGATTCAGCCGGTTTGTGATTACCACATTTTCCGCATCCAACGCGCCGTAGTTGCGGTAGTCAATTGTGTAAGTTATCGTATCATTCTCAAACGCGTATGTTTTGTCAACATCCAAATAAACTTTCATGTTCGCAGTGCGCGTCATGTTTAGAGGAGCGTGGTGGTTTCCGGTCATTATCATCATACCCAAAACACGGAAAAAACCGTGAAAATAGAACGGTCTGCTTCCCAAATATCGTGTGTGCGGATCATTTTCGTCAAACGCACCTATCATACCTATGTTCCACTCAATCTCCATCTGCCGGTACATCTCAGCCATCAAATCGAAGTTCTGCGAGGTAACCGCGGCGGGTGTACCTGTGCCATGCACCCAGTTCTCTAAAAAAATGATACCCTCAGCACCCTGCGGCGAATATTGCGATTTGAGCATGGGCGGCCCCCACCACTGTCCGGCCCCTATCATCTCGTTGCAACCCTGATTCCACGGAGACTGCCGTCTGTCCCACAAAAAACGCGCGTAACGCCGTCCTACGTCTCTCATATAGGTGTTGGATCTGTCACGTACAACAACGTGCCTGACCGGATCCCATGTGTACTCAGGATTGCCGTGCCAGACGTAACTGAGTATGGTGCGCCACGGTGTGCGGAAATCTTCTCCATGCTGTTCTGATGTAAAATGAGGCGTAGTGTCATTGATCATGGTAACATTACCCGCAAACGGGATGTTTCGTTGATCTTGCTCGTAGTGCTTCTGTTGTAGCCATTCGCTTGAAGCCTCAGCACGTTCGAACTGAAAGATATTCCAAGCGTGATCGGCTCCACTGTTTTGCTCCTGATCCCGCTTCAAATATTTTGCGAATTGGCGGAAATATGACGGCGCAGTGTAGCTGATAAACTGAGTCCGCGGCCCGCGGGACTCCGCCATTCTGTTAGGGCTTATGCCTATAGACACTAAATTTGCCTGTGAACTTGACCAACCCGTAAGCTCCTGCCAACTGTCACCGCCCTTGAAATATCCGTCAAGCCCTATGCTTCCGCTTAAAATTCTTTCGCGGGCTAAATTGAAAGCCAGCGTATCGGTAAGTCCCTTGGCCACTTTGAGGAAATCGTTTTTGTAAGATATGGGATTACCGCGTGAATCGTTTATCCCCATAAGATCTCCCCATTGCATATGGGCGATCATAAGCGCCATTGCAACATCATAGTCACCATCCGCCGCGCTGTTCTCGTTACCATTCGCTCCTGCGTAAACGGTAGGAAGCGTACTGTAATTGTAAGGGAGTGTGCTTGTACCATCGCCATAACGTACTACATTGTTCATTCTGTGGTCATGAATCCAAAGCCACATCCCGTCAAAAGTGGCTTTGTCAGCCATCATGGCTGCGGCAAGCAATCCATAACCGTCCCCTTCCGAACAACCGCAGTCGGAGTGATACCATATATAACGTGTCCCGCTAACAGCCTCAACGCCTCTAACGGGAGTATACACCGCCCGGTTCATCATAATCCGGTAAGCGTCGCGGCCCGCCTGTTCAAGCTCCGCGTGCGTCACACCTGCATTCGCCGTTTTAGCCGCCGGATCACGGCTGAGCGCGAGGGTGCCAAGATTGTGCAGCGTATCGCCGTTCGGGTGCGCATACGGCAGAAACTGCGGGAATGGAAACGCAGGGTTACCCGAGTTTATGTGTATGGGTATAGGCGTATGCACAGTCTGAGCCACAGAAGTACCACTGCAAATCAAAACCGCAGCAAAGACAAACAAAGCGTAAACGCTCATCCGGCGCATAAAACCCTCCGTAATTTGGGCGTGTTAAATCGGTTTAATGTACAGCAATTGTAAAGTAACGGTATGGTACCGGAAAATACAATATATATAGATAATATATATCGATTTTAGGTTATGTGGTAATAAAACTTTTTGAAATGGGGCGAAAAGGTTTATTTGCGTACCTGTTTTGAGTACACACTCTCTATTTGTCCGCTACAATCGCCAGTTTATACCCCATTGGCGTCAGTATTTTAAAGAGCGTGTCTATCTGCGGCGTAGACTTCAAACTCTCTAACCGCGCAATGGCTGATTGCTTAACACCGGCGGCTTCCGCAAGCTCTTTTTGAGTCAAGCCCTTAGCTTCCCTTACCTCAATCAACTTGCCAATAAACTCAATTTCGAACTCAATTTTAGCACGTTCAGCAGGAGACACATTTTTGTCATTCATGTAGTAATCACGAAAACCCGCACTATTTTTCTTCTCCATAACTAACCGTTCCTTCTGATAAAATCGTTCATTTTTAACTTTGCCTTGTCAATCTCTTTACCCGGAGTCTTTCGTGTTTTCTTCACAAAGTGGTGCAACAGGATAAATCTGTTATTCCGCCAGTAGAAAAACAATACCCGGTGCGGTTGGGGCCGCAACTCCCATATATCCTCATCAATATGCTTAATATACGGCTCACCAACCCTCGTTCCATACGTTTCCAACGCTCTGATACATATCAGCATTTTTTGATACTGTATACGCATATTTTTGCTCGTTTGCGCCTTATCACGCAACTCAGATAACATATCTTTAACAGGTTGTCTGCCCTGAGCATCTTCGTAAAAATCTACATCAAACAAAAGGCCAACCCCTCTCTTTAAATATAACAAATTTGTTATAATATATCAAGAAAATAACAGAATAACAACAAAATTGTAAATCCGAGAGGTACTTAGAAACGTGAGTTATTAACCTACTTCATCATACAGGGCTGCCCCGTAGCTTCAATCACATCTCTCCACAGCGCGCTTTCGGGGTGTATGCGGTTGCGTTCTGAGATTGCGAGTTCTGCGGGTATGTGTACAAAAGCGTCGTTTACGTGGCTCACGAGCATTTTTGTTTTTCCGGCCATTGCGGCGTGTACGGCGTAGGCTCCAAGCCTTGCGCAGTAGGTGGAATCAATCGGGTTTGCGGTTGTCGCGCGTATCATGTAGCTTGGATCGATGTATCTCATGTTAACTTCCGTCTTCTTCGCCTTAAAGTAGCTTTTGATTCTCTCCTGTAAAAACAGCCCTATGTCGCCGAGCTTCTTGTTGCCTGAGGCGTCGTACTCTGTAGAGACAGCTTCAAGATGCTCCTGACCCGAGCCTTCGGCCACTACGATAACGGCGTGGCCGCGTTTTTCGAGTCTCTTTTCAAGGTTTACAAGCAGGCCGTTTTCACCGTCTAAATCAAAGGAGACTTCGGGAACCAATACGAAGTTAACGTCTCTTGTTCCAAGAGCGGTGTACGCGGCTATAAAGCCGGATTCTCTTCCCATGACTTTTACAAGTCCAATGCCGTTTACCGCGCAGCTCGCTTCTACGTGAGCTCCGTTTACCGCGCGCGCGGCTTCCGATACTGCGGTTTCAAATCCAAAAGATTTTTCAATAAAACTCAGATCGTTATCTATGGTTTTGGGGATACCGATGATTGACGCGTTGAGTCCGCGGCGCTCTACCTCTTCCGCGATACGCAGGCTGCCCCTTTGGGTGCCGTCGCCGCCTATCGTAAAGAGCATGTTGATGCCGTGTTTCTCCATTGTGTCAACTATCTCGGACGTACAGTCGCCGTAGCCTCTTGACGAACCGAGAAAGGTGCCGCCTTCGCGGTGTATATCTTTTACAAGATCGGGTTTGAGAGTTGTGAGTTCGTGGCCGAACTTTTTGAGAAACCCTCTGTATCCAAAGGGGACTCCCGAAATACGGTGCACTCCGTACTGGTACCACAGGGCCATAACGACCGCTCTTATCACATCGTTAAGCCCGGGGCACAGGCCGCCGCACGTTACTATGGCCGCGTGAACTTTTTCGGGTTTAAAAAAGATACGCTCTCTGGGCCCCGCTTTTTCTATCAGATGTCTGCGGTCAAAGGTTATCTTCTCTCCGTGCGCGGCTTTCAAATCATAGATTATGAACTCATCGTCGCGCACGTAGTTGGAGATCCCGCAGATACGCTTGGAAAGCGCAACAGGAGAGGACACTTTGCAAGCCCCAAGCTCTGAGATCACAAAATCAAACTTCTGTTCCATCGTATTCCCTTAACTTTCGATTATCTTGATTTTTCCGCTCTCTCCTCACCCCGGCGGGGTGAACGCTTGGTAACCCCGGGTTCCTTACCCGGGGCTCTGACAGGAGTCCCTCACATCCACAGAACCCCCCCCGCTCTGAGCTCTCTCACCCGGTGGACTCTCAGACAGGAGTCCCCGTACTGTGAGGAGGCTAGCGGACTAATCCGAAACAGCTTCCTTGGATGCGCGCGTTGCCGCTTCTCTTGAAAAAGCGAGCGCTATAATGGGAGTATCGTGATCGGCGGTGCTGTTAAGCACTTTTTCTCCGTGAGACATTACCTCTTTAAATTCTCTTAAGGCAAATCTTTTGATCTCTGTGGGTTTTCCCTCTACGTTCATCATAAATTCACCTTTGCGACCGTCTTTGAGGGCGATTTTTGTACCCCAGTCGTAGATGTAATCAATATCGGCTATGCTTATAACAACCGGTTCGCCGCCGTCAACTCTGATCATCATGGCGGGGAGAAGTTTGCGGACAGGGCCTCTTGCGCCTGCGCCGTTGCCTTCAATGTATCCGCTTGAAACTAACTGATAATTTATGCTTGCGGGAAAAGTAACCTGACCTTCTCCAGGAAAAGGCCGTGTGAGCTGCAGGTCGTAGTTACCCAAAAATATCGTCCAGAATCTCGCTTCTACAATTTTTTTGTCAGGGTCAATAAACCACACTTTTCTTTCGAGAATAGCGCGGTCCGCAAACAGAGAGGTTGCAATAACCATAATAAGAAGCGCCGTAAAAAAACCGGTTTTGCGTGCAGTACGATTCATCCTGTCTCCTTTTTTATGTGAGGATTAAATGTTATCATCTCCGCAAAGAAGATGATCTATTCAATATACGCAAAGGGGCGTTTGGCAGTCAACAGATAAACGTCAAAAAGCAAATCATCAATTGAGCGCGCTCAATCACGCACGCAGCGAACCGAATACCCGAAACTTTCAAAAATTACATCCTCAGACAGATCATTGTCATCATGGAATAACCCCCGATGGTAAGCGCCGTTATCATCCTTTGAGGCCGTCCACCAGTAGCCGCTCGTACCGGCAGCGTCAAACGCGCCGCCTGCGTTGCGGTAACCGCCGGGCAGGGCCGAAAAGCCGTGAGTATCCGCACCGCTGCCTTTACCGCCCCAACCGGATTTTGATTTCAGATTCCTGCCGGCGCCGTCCCACTGAATACCGGAATGTTCCGAGTTTTTTCTGCCGCCTACCGCCTGAGCCAAATTATCCCAATCCTCACGCGCAGGCAAACGCCATCCGGAAGGGCACGCCTTCTTCGCCGTATTCCAGTCATACAGTCTGCCGTATTTCGCGCAATTGGAACTGCTGTCTTCATAACACCAGGAGTTACCCGTCTTAAAGTCCAGATTTTCCGCCATCCACGTTTTATTGCCTATTCTTACCATCCTCATCGTCTTAACCGTATGGCGC
>Ga0123356_10008698_pt1 | contig 10069 bp, 7 predicted proteins | sample TergutEmb28metaG_2_FD_92546 | JGI IMG/M metagenome (GOLD analysis project Ga0123356, IMG submission 92546) | Embiratermes neotenicus P3 segment gut microbial communities from Petit-Saut dam, French Guiana - Emb289 P3 | ecosystem: Host-associated > Arthropoda: Insects > Digestive system > Gut ... | reverse complement strand
TCGCTGGGTACGGGATTTCTTGCGTTTATTGCCGGATTGCAAACTGTGGACAAAACACTTTACGAGGCAGCGGCAATAGACGGTGTATCAAACCGCTGGCAGGAGCTCTGGTTTATAACACTGCCCGCTATAAGACCGCAGCTTATGTTCGGAGCGATAATGCAGATCACCCAAAGCTTTGCGATAGCCGATGTTTCTTTGTATCTTGCAGGTAACCCGTCGGTCAACAACTCGGGAGCAACAATAGTTACGCATCTTCTGGACTACGGCGGTATCCGTTTTGAAATGGGTTATGCATCCGCAATAGCAACGGTACTCTTTATAATGATGGTCGGCACAAACAAGGCAGTCCAAAGGCTGCTCAAAAAAATCGGAGAATAATATGTCAGCAGGAAATAAATTACATAACAAGCACTATGTACTTGATCCCAAGGGGCGCCCAATCCGTTTGCGTGCGCCGAAGCACGGCAAGCTGAACCGAAGCCGCGCGGGCAACATGCTGCTGTTTATACTTATGGCTCTTTGCGGATTATTTATGGTTCTGCCGATAGTTATGATAGTAAATAACGCTCTTAAGCCGCCCGATGAACTGTTCCAGTTCCCGCCGAGGCTTTTTGTGCGCAATCCGACACTTGAAAATTTCGCCGACCTTTTTGTACTTATGGGTGATACGTGGGTGCCGTTTTCAAGATATATCCTTAACACACTCATCATAACGGGAGGCGGAGTGACCGGACATGTGCTGTTCGCCTCTTTGGCTGCTTATCCTTTGGCAAAACGCAAGTTCCCCGGTTCAAAACTTTTGTTTTCAATGGTCGTGCTGTCAATGATGTTCTCCTGGACAGTTACCCAAATTCCAAACTACATGATAATCTCCTCACTTGGTATCAATAATACATATCTGGCGCTTATCATGCCTGCATGGTCATTTGGGATAGGTCTTTATCTTATGAAGCAGTTTATGGAGCAGATACCGGATTCTATTATAGAATCTGCAAGAATTGACGGTGCCGGGGAATTTAAAGTCTTCTGGCAGATAATAATGCCGAATGTCAAACCTGCCTGGCTTACGCTTGCGATATTCCAGTTCCAGCAAATGTGGGGTAACACAGGCGGAATGTTCCTGCGCAGCGAGGAACTAAAGCCAATGCAGTTTGCCATGCAGCAGATCATGGCGGGCGGAGCTGCACGTGCCGGCGCTTCCGCTGCCGTCGCACTAATAATCGCCGCGATCCCTATCACATTTTTCCTCGTCTGTCAGACAAGTATTTTTGAAACCATGACAACCTCCGGTATGAAGGAATAGGATTTTACAATGCAAAAACGTATCATAACAATTATATTGATATTGCTGGTGCTTGTAACAGCGGTGCCGCTCCGGGCGGATGCCGATGATACTGTACCTTATGATACATATACATATGACTATTGGGAATACATCGTTTTTACTCCCGCGCCGTACATTCCCGGAAATACGATCTCGGGCATCACTTTGGAGATCGGTGCATTCAGTGACCCTCAGGGGATATTTGTTGCCCATGACGATGCTGTATATATTGCAGACACCGGCAACAGCCGGATCGTCATACTTGAACCCGATCTTTACACGGTACGCGACGTGATAACGACATTTAACAATAACGGCAGAGAAGACAGCTTTGACAAACCGAGAGGAGTCTGCGTGACAACAGACGGTATTATCTATGTTGCCGACACGGAAAAACGGCGCGTGATCGCACTTGACGGATTGGATGTGGTCAGAACGATCTCCAACCCGCAGTCCGAGATGCTCGGCGATAATTTCGATTTTGTCCCGCTTAAGGTGACAGTAGATTATGCAGGGCGTGTGTTTGTGATCGTGCGTAATATGTTTCAGGGAATAATGACATTTGACACGGAAGGTGATTTCATCGGCTTTTACGGAACAATAAACGTAACGATCACAATGTGGCAAAGATTCTGGCGTGCGATCTCCACTCAGGAGCAGCTTGCCAGGCAGCAGCTTTTTATACCGACCGAGTTTACGGGACTTGATGTTGACCCGGCAGGTTTTGTCTATGCATCAAATATAGATACAGCCGGTGAACAGGCGGTACGCCGGCTAAACCCGAAGGGTGAGGATGTAATACGCAGAGGTGTCAATGAACATGTCGGCGGAGATCTTTTAACATGGCAGCAATCATCGAGTGAGTTTTCCGGTCCTAGCAATATCATCGATGTGACATACAGGGGCAATGGTATGTATTCCCTGCTCGATTCCCGTCGCGGGCGGATTTTCACATACGATTACGAGGGCAATCTGCTTTATATCTTCGGTGGTATGGGGCAGCAGGCAGGAACATTCCGCCAGCCGACAGCGATTGCTGCACAAAAAGACAGAGTTCTTGCGCTTGACGCTGTAAGAAATGAGATTATAACCTTCGAGCAGACATTATACGGCGAGCTTATCAATAACGCAGTATCACTCAGGTACGACGGCGACGAAGTGAAAGCAGTCGAAATGTGGCGCGAGGTTCTTAAGCTCAACGAGAATTTTGAACTTGCAAACGCCGGCATAGGAAAAGCATATCTTTCGGCAGGTGACAACAGAACTGCGATGTATTATCTGGAAATAGGTATGGACAGGCAAAATTACTCCATAGCATTCAGACGCTGGCGTAATGATATCCTCAAAGAAAATATCGGATGGATCCTGACTGTGATCGTAGGCGGTTTATTCGGATATGTTATTATTCGGACGGTCATACGCCGCAAGCGCGGAAATGTTGAAATTAACGAGGGGGAGGCATTTGATGTCTAAGTACTTCTCACGTGAAAGATTCGGTTATATGTTCAGAGTTCTTACCAATCCCATCGACTCATTTTATGAGATCCGCTACAGGGATCAGGGTAGTGTTCCGCTTGCTTTTATTTGTGTATTTTTATTGTCCGCAATGTTTACGTTAAATCGTATTTTTGCCGGATTTGTTGTAAATGAAGTCAACCCGCGCACGATAGACGGCATAGCAGAAATGGGATCATTGTTTGTTCTTCTCGGGTTGTTTTGCGTGGGTAACTGGTCTGTAACAGTCCTAATGGAAGGCGAAGGACGAATGCGTGATATCGTTACGGTCGCAGGCTACGCAATGCTCCCGGTCGTACTTGCACTGGGTCCCGCTACGATTATAAGCAATGTAGTTTCAATAGAAGAAGCCGCATTTTACCAGATAATCATCGGTATCGGTATTGCCTGGACTGCAATTTTACTGCTTATTGGTGTTATGACGGTTCATAATTATACATTGCTGAAAACATTGATAACGCTGGTACTTACATTTATTACCATCCTCATACTCATTTTTATAGGTTTACTCATTTCATATCTGCTCAGCCAAATATACGGATTCCTTTATTCTATATATACAGAATTGATTTTCAGGGTATAGGATACAATTCATGAAATTCACAACAAAAATGCTATTGTGTATATTGACCGTTGTGCTCTTGATCACGGGTGTGTATCAGGGTTATCTTACGTTGCGCTACAGGATCCATAACGGACACCTGGAGGTGCTTGCCGATCACGTTCCTCCGGAGGATGGCCGGGCGTTTTCCGTTCTTGACGATGCTGCAGCCGATGTACCGGGGATGAAACTTGCTGCTGAAAGCGTACAGTTGCGTCTTTATGTTGATACAGAGACAGGAAACATTGCGGTATATGACAAACGAAGTGGAAATATTGTTTATGCCGTACATCCCGATGTAGAAAACGACCCGCTTGCGTCCGATCTAAACAAAAGCCTGTTAAAATCACAAATCTCATTGAGCTATTTCACTTCGGAAAGAGTTCCCGGACGGTTTAACAGTTTTGACCATGCAGTTGCCATGGGGCAGTTCAGACTGGAAACTATAGATAACGGGGTACGTGTGGTATATACGATCGGCGATATTTCCAGCCCTACAGGGATCGTACCGATATACATCACACCGGAGCGGCTTTTGCAATTTTTGGCACCACTCGAAGGAACACGAGCTTACAACAGGAATTTCTTGCGGTATGTTGAGTCCGAAACGGTTCCGGGGCACCTGGAACTTGTCCCTGCCGCTCGCACAGGCAGAGCTACACTCAGGGAGATGAATGAGGTCTTTGAATCGATCGGATATACAGCGGAGGATTTTGCAGCCGACATGGAAGGCGCGGGGGTTGAAGACGCCGTTCCACTCCATTTTGTAATACCGCTTGATTTTAAACTTGACAGGGACAGTCTTTTAGTTAGCTTAAATACCTCCGGTATTCGCGAATATGCAGGCGGCAGGATCGATGATATCCAGATGATGCGCGGATTTGGTGCAGGCGGAACGGATGAAGACGGTTATCTTGTTGTACCAAACGGTTCCGGCTCACTGATATATTTCAACAACCAAAAGACATATGCCGATGAATATATGCAGTTTATATACGGACAGGATCCGATGCTCAGGGAATATGCAACTCTCGGTAATGTTGAAGATGTGCGTATACCGTTTTTTGGAATCCAGAGCGAAAACCATACAATTTTAAGTCGTGTAGAATCCGGTGATGCCCAGGCTTATCTGACAGCCGGTATATCGGGTAAGTTCAACTCATATAATTATATATACACCGGGTATGTCCTCAGAGGAAGCCTGTCTCTTGCCATGTTCGGTATGACAGGCAATGAGTCAACATTACCCGTTGTAGAACGTGATATGCCGGAAATCAACCTGACCGTAAGATATACGCTTTTAGAAGAAGAAGGATATTCGGGTATGGCAGAACGTGCCCGTGAACTGCTCATAGAGGAAGGTTCCTTGAGTGCAGAGCTTCTGCCGCAGGACGATATTCCGTTTTATATGGATCTTGTAGGCAGTGTGATGGGGCAGAAGTTTTTTGCCGGTATTCGCTACATGGGACAAATACCTATGACAACATATGCTCAGGCAGCTGTGATCATCGATGATCTTAAATCAAGCGGCATAAACCGTCAGGTGGTCAATTATCAAGGGTGGTACAACCGCGGTTATTATCACGATGTCGCAGACAGGATCAGACCCGTACGTCAACTCGGAAGAGCCGGTGATCTCGAAAGCCTTGCAAGGGCACTGGAAGCAGATAACGGTAAGCTTTATTCCGATACGAACCTGCTGACATCACCGTGGAGTTCGCGCAGATACCGTTATGAGCTTGAATCCACCAGATACTACGGCGGAGGGATGGTCGGAGGTTTTGGTCTTATTAACCCTATTACCCTGTACAGTACTTTTTCACTCGGATATCTGGAGGTCATGTACAATGCAGTGAGTCCCCGTTTTTTATCGCGGTATACTGATGATTATATAAATGCTTTTTCCAAATACGAGCTTACAGGTACTTCCCTTCGTGATATGGGCAACTTCCTCGCTTCCGACCGCAGGCGTACAGGAGTGATCCACCGTGAACAGGCAAAGTATGTTACGGTACACAACATGGAAAAACTTTATGATGAAGGCAAACCTCTTATGATCACAGGCGGTAATATGTACGCTTTGCGTTATACAAGCGACCTTATCAATATGCCGCTTACTCACAATGCGTTATTTGTTGTCGATGAAGAAATCCCGTTTTATCAAATGATCATTCACGGACGTGTGGACTATGCGGGAATGCCGATAAACCTGTCGGCAGATTTTGACAAGGATGATCTTATCATCCGGCTTATCGAATTCGGTGCATCTCCGCATTTCACTTTTACATATGAAAGCGCAAACGAAATGAAATATACAGGTGCAAACTGGATGTACAGTACACGGTATGAAAATTGGAGCGCTACGGCTGCCGAGATCTATCATGCAGTCAATGACGCACTCGGTCCGGTTTCGGGAGCTGAAATAGTATCACATGAAATAATACCCGGCGGACTACGTGTAATTACATACAGTAACGGGGTACAGCTGATCATCAACCGCTCACAGCAGGAACAAACCCTCGACGGTTTAACCATTCCTGCTGTCGGATATGAAGTAAAAAAAACATGGGGGTAAGCAGTTGAAACTGTCATTGGCCAATAGAAAATCCATTGTGGGATTACTTTTTGTGATGCCGTTTCTTATCGGTTTTACTGCATTTATCGCATATGGGATAGTCACGACTGTCCGTATGAGTTTTTCCGATGTCATACTCGCCGGCGCCACCTCCGGTGTTGAACTGGTTTGGAACAACTTTGAAAATTATGTCTATGCTTTTACCGTACATCCGACCTTTCCTGAAGTGCTTGGCACCTCTATTCTTAATATTATTATTGATGTCCCGCTTATAATTTTCTTTTCTCTTTTTATGGCACTGCTAATCAACCAGAAGTTTCGAGGGCGTACAATAGTTCGTGCGATTTTCTTCCTGCCTGTTATATTAGGTGCCCCGGCTATCGCCAATGCTCTTGTATCGGCACGTGCAATGATGGTCGGCGGGGTCAGCCCGGCATCACCGGAGATTATGGCATCTGTTGGCGCAAACATCAATGTCGATATCAACTACATTCTATATATGTTAGGTGACATTGCGATCCCGACAGCGCTATTGGGATATATAATAGACGCTGTGAACAGGATCAACAGTATTATAATATCGTCCGGTGTGCAAATAGTTATATTCCTTGCCGCACTGCAGTCGATTCCCCCGTCTGTATATGAAGCTGCAAAGATAGAAGGCGCAACACCATACGAGACATTTTGGCTGATAACCTTCCCCATGGTGTCTCCCCTGATACTGACAAATGTGGTTTATACGATCATTGATTCGTTTACAACAAGCACTGCGGTCACTCTTTCATACAGCACGATATTTACCGACTATAACTACGGCCTCGGTTCGGTGTTCAGCCTTGTCAGTTCCCTTGCAGTATGCCTCGTACTTGTAATTGCATCTATATTATTAAGCAAGAGAACGTTTTATCATACGTAATAATATGTAAAACACATGGGAGAGAGAAATGAGCCTGAAAAGCAAAATACAAGCGATAAAAAATGACCCGACGCTGTCAAGCAAGCGCGGGCAAGCGGAGAGAACGCTGAAGTCATGGCTGTTTGCGTTGTTCCGTACTGTTCTTGTGCTCGGGATCTCCTATGTGATCCTCAGCCCGCTTATCGGTATCCTCGCCAGCTCGTTTTTTTCAACGGAAGACAACTACAGCCCGGTAGTCTATCTTATCCCGCAAAATCCGACACTTGAACGGTATGCGGTTACGATAATGCGAATGGACTACTTTAATGTGCTTGGAAGGATGATGCTTTATGTTACAGGACTTACCGTTTTACAATTGGTGGTTTGTTCTATGGCGGGATACGGTTTTGCCCGGTTTAACTTTCCTTTCAAAAAAATATTTTTCGCGTGCGTCATAATCACTATCGTCCTTCCTGCACACACGATTATGTTCCCGCTTTACACCACATTTCAGACATTTAACCCTCTGGGTATATCTGGTCTGTTTAACAACGGGAACAGTGTAAATCTGCTTGGTTCACCATGGCCGGTTATAATAATGACCCTTTTTGGAGTGGGTCTTCGCTCGGGGTTATATATATTTATTTTTAACCAATTTTTCAGAGGGCTGCCGAGAGAAATCGAAGAAGCCGCATTTATTGACGGAGCAGGAAGTATCAGGACTTATCTGACGGTCATGATGCCTAACGCGACTCCCGCTATCGTAACAGTATCGATTTTTTCCCTTGTGTGGCAATATAATGATAACTTTTATGCCAGACTCTTTAATGTCAGCGACAATATCCTGCTCAGCCGCAGGATAAGTTCACTGCAGGCAACAATTGCAAATCTGGATCAAGTCCGTGACCCGGCAATCACCACGCTGTATGTTTATGCCGGTGTTATTTTGATGTTAATACCGCTCCTGCTGATATATATATTTATGCAGAAGTATCTGATCGAAGGAATCGAAAGAAGCGGTATCGTCGGATAAGAAATTTGCCTTATATTATTTATATGATATAATTACGATATAAATTTTTCGTCATTGCGAGGAGCCATGTAATGGCGACGTGGCAATCCAGACTATAGCATTTTCATGAATTAAATTAACCGGATCGCTTCGCAAGCTCGCGATTACAACGATTAATAAACAACAAAATTTGAAAGGAATGAGAAAATGAAAAAGAAAAAATGGCTTTGTCTGATCTTGTGCTGCGGTCTTCTGCTGTCCATGCTGGCAGCATGCGGCAGCGATACCGGCGATGGTGAAGAACCGCCTCCGGTAGTGCAGGACACACCCGCACCGACACCCGCTCCGCCTCCGCCTGTCTATGTGCTCGACTTTGCTGACGGAAAAACAGGATTTCTGTCCATGAACGTGGGTGCCCCGATGACAGACGCCGAGTCCGTGCTGGAAGTCGGCAGCCTTGACGGTTCAAGTGTTCTGAAGCTGACTGCACCAAACGGAGGAAACCTGCGACTAGGTATCAATGTTGACGGGCTGCTCGGTAACCGTGCCGCCGATATAAGAACAGTCGTTTTTGATGTTTATGCCGATTACCCCGACGGTAACTTCAGCGCGGTTTCGGGAAAAGTAACCGCGATGAGCGGCGATACGGTCCCGTTTTCCGAAACAAGCTGGCAGATTTATCTGGCATCGAGAAACCCTGTCCAGGTAGCATTCGAAATCGGTGAAGACGGTTTTTCAGCTGCCGGTCCAAATCTGATCGAGTTCGCCTGTACCACCAACGGACCGGCGACCAGAGGAGAAACACCGGCTGTAATAATCATTAAATCAATATCATTCTTTGATGCAAGTAATACTGCGATAAGCATCAACACCGGCGCAGGCTGGTCAGCACCCGAGGGTTACGGTGAATTTGTACTCCTCGGCGGATGGCTGCTTACCGACCATCCCAACCATGGAGATCCGGGAACCTGGCAAATGTGGCATACACCCGGAGTTGACGGTAACGAAGATGAACACATGCCCTGGCAGGTTGTAGCGGCATCATTTGGTATAGTATTTGAAATAGAAGAGAAACCGGAAAGTTTTTCATTTGTTTACCACGGCGGATTCAGCTGGGATTGGAAACAATTTGATGATCTGGGAGATTACTGGGAAGACGGGAAAATCACGATCATGTGGGATGATATAGGATTTGACCCGAATTGGGTCACAGAGAATGAAACCGCAGTTAAGTTCTACATGGGTAACTGGAATGCTGTCCCTGTTGGTCTGATCTATCTCTTATACGACGAAGATGCAATGCCGTAAGGCGGCAGTTGTATAATAAAATAAATATGAAAGGAAGAGAAATATATAATGAAAAGAATTTTTGCAGTTTTACTAAGTGTATTATTCCTGATTGTTTTGGTTGCCGCCTGTGGTGATAATCAAGACACGGGAGGACCTCCCATAGAAACCGGCCCCGGACCCGTTGTTAACCCCGGAGATGATGGCGATGAAGAATATGATGAAGGACCGCCTACCTTTGTAGCACCGGATTATGATCTGCCCGATAAGGAGCCCGATGTGATCCGCTATACCGCCGACGGCAGACGGCATATAGTCATTGCCAACTGGTGGGATTCCTACTATGATTCTTCACACACGGACATATTTGACGATCCCGGTATAACCGACCCCGAAACGGCACAGATGATGCTTGACAGGATACGTTATGTTGAAGAAAAATACAATGTCTATATTGAGAGGGTAAACATGACCTGGGATGGAATAGTCGAAAATATTCCAATTTCCATAATGAGCGGAAAACCGGATGCCGATATTTATATGATCGATTTGTCATTTGGTATACCCGCAATATTAAATAACATGGCACAATCTCTTGAAGATATCGGAATTCCCGCAGATCATGATGTCTTTAAAGCTCCCGGCGATAACATCGTTATGACCAGCTATAAGATTCCCGGCCAGGATAAAACTTATATGTTCAAGCCCGAATCGATTTATGAAAACATGTATATGCTCGGTTATAACCGCGACTTATTGCAATTGCATGGTTTGGAAGATCCGCAGGAGCTTTGGGACAGGGGTGAATGGACATGGGATACCTTCCGTGAGCATTGCCGCACATTAACCGACCATTC
>Ga0123356_10008697_pt1 | contig 10069 bp, 10 predicted proteins | sample TergutEmb28metaG_2_FD_92546 | JGI IMG/M metagenome (GOLD analysis project Ga0123356, IMG submission 92546) | Embiratermes neotenicus P3 segment gut microbial communities from Petit-Saut dam, French Guiana - Emb289 P3 | ecosystem: Host-associated > Arthropoda: Insects > Digestive system > Gut ... | reverse complement strand
TCGTAATCTTTGGCTAACCGCCTGAAATTTTCAAGCCATGAGAAAGTTCTTTCAATAATCCACCGTTTAGGCAATGGCTTGAATTCTGATGTTTTATCTGACCGTAAGGTTATTTCCAAGTCCCATCCCAATTGTTGTTTTACTTGACCGACCAATTCGCCCCGATACCCGCCATCTGCATAGATTTTCTGCATTCTATTGAAACGATATTGAAGCGTGTTCATTACGCCAAGACCTGTTTGACTCTCATGCTCATTAGCAGCATGAATGACAACTGACAGGAGGCAGCCGTTAGTATCTGTAATGATATGGCGTTTTCGTCCTTTTACCTTCTTATTGCCATCATATCCACGCGCTTCTCCGCCTACTCGGGTAGTCTTAACGCTTTGACAATCTATCAATCCAACACTCGGTGAAAGAGGCTTCCCTTTTTGCTTTCTTATCATATTGCGCAGTATTTCATTTATTTCTTCAAATGTGCCATCATCTTTCCAGCGACTGTAGTAGTAATAGACTAATTCCCATTTGGGAAAACCTAAGGGCAACATACGCCACTGACACCCTGTTTTGAGAAGGTATAAAAGAGCATTGAAAATCTCTCGTAATGAATGTTTTCTCTTTCTTTTTTGGCCATCTAAAATTTTCTCTATAACTTGCCACTGTTTATCGGTTACGTTGGTTGGGTAATTTGTTTTGATCATCCTTTGTGATTTTCGTGGTTGATAATCACAAAGATACAAAATAATTCCCAATCAACAAACTGATATTCAAATATTTATATTAGTTTTTGCAAAATTTAAACAGTTTCTAAATATCATCGATATGAAAAGCAAAATAGATCCCTTTAAAAAAGCATTACGATTGCTCCTCTGTTTGGGAATGGCAATCATCACATCTATTTCTTGCAAAAAGGACACTCCTTTGGTGGTTGCGCCATTGTTTGAAAAGGGCGACGGCACGCCGGATCATCCCTTCATCATTTCTACGGCTAAACAGTTAGATGCTATACGCAACAACACGTCCTACCACTACAAATTAGAAAAAGATATTGATCTCAACGTTTTTCTTTGGTCCAGCGGCTCCGGATGGATCCCAATTATCTCTTTTACCGGTAGCTTAGACGGTGCAGGCCACAAGATAACAAGTTTTTGGACAAGACGGGTTACCCCTAATGGAGTAGGACTTATAGCAGAAAATAGAGGAAGCATTAAAAATCTTGGAATAGAAATGGCCGAAGCCGGCATTGTCGGAACCAATTTTGTGGGCGGCGTAGCAGGAGTTACCCGCAGTAGTAGCGGTTCTATAACCAATTGTTATGTAACGGGTAATGTTAGTGGCACTTTATATGTTGGCGGTGTAACCGGAGGTGTTGACAACGGAAGTGTAACCGATTGTTACACTTCCGGCGCAGTCAGTGGCGACGAGTATGTAGGTGGAGTTGCTGGAATTGTGTACAACGATGGCAGATTAGCCAATTGCTATGCCACTGGTACTGTCGGTGGCAATAGGTATGTGGGCGGAGTTGCGGGAGGTGTTGGGTATAATGGAGGCACTATCATCAATTGTGTTGCGCTCAACCCCTGTCTCAACAGCAAGGGAGAAGTAGGGCGCGTGACAGGTGGTTTTTCTAGCGGTACACTTGCCAATAATTGGGCGAGAATCATGACCATAGAGGTGAATGGTGCTCCTAAAAGCCTTAATAAAGGCAATGACCGAGTAGACGGAGCAGACATCACACCCTTTGGCTCCGAAAATATGCAAGAGTGGTGGCAAGCCTCGATGTGGACATTTGGCAATAACAATGACAATCCATGGAAATGGGGAGGTACGCTCCCCATGTTCTATTGGCAAACCATACCCATCACCACGATCAACAAAGTAACGGAAGTTGTCATCAACCCAGGAGATGTGACAGTAGAGATGGGTAAAGTCATCACCCTGACGGCAACGGTTGTTCCTGTCAACGCCACTTATAAGAACTTAGTGTGGAATAGCTTAAGTCCTGACATCGCCACTGTAAATGTTGTGACGGGCGTTTTAACAGGCATAAGTGAAGGTAAAACCACTATCAGGGCCACATCGACCGATGGCAGTGGAACGGCTGCAACCATTGATGTTGTGGTGACCCATGCAGAGATCAAATTTGGAGATGGTGACTGGTATGCAGCTCAGACAAAAACAGTGGGTCCGGGAATAGACCTTGTCTTTTTGGGCGATGGCTATACTGCAGAAGATATCGCCTTAGGAAAATATGAGGGAGATATGCAAGCAGCTATCGAGATGTTCTTTGATATACAGCCATATAAAGAATACCGGAATTACTTTAACGCATACATAGTGGGAGCTGTATCTGCCGAAAGCCAAATTGGTACCGATGGTGTAGCCAAAAATACTAAGTTTTCTACTTTTCATGATGAAGGTCCCCGGGTAGTAACCAATAGCAATTTGTGTTTTACTTACGCACAAAAAGCCCCCATTGGAGCTCTTGATAACTCAGTCGTCATATTAGTAGCAAACTCGATGCAGTATGGCGGTACCTGCTTTTTTTGGAACTCCGGCAGAGCTATTGCCATCTGTCCGACATATGCTCCTGCTTTTGAATATATAGTTCAGCATGAAGCGGGAGGGCATGGATTTGGTATGTTGGCCGATGAATATATTAATGAACAAACTGCCAAAACAAGAAGCAGGGAAGATATTCCTTGGTTTCAAAGCCTTGGGAGATGCACCAATGTTGATATCACCAATGATCCTTCAAAGGTGATTTGGAAAGATTTTATCGGACATCCCAAATACCCCATGGTGGGTGTTTTTGAGGGAGGATACTACTTTTCGACAGGCGTCTGGAGGTCTGAAGACGATAACCGCATGAGAGGTACTACGATCGCCTATTTTAATGCCCCCAGCCGCGCTGCTATTGTGAAAAGGATCAAACAACTTGCAGGAGAACCGTTCTCCATAGAGTGGTTTCTGGAAACAGATATTATTGAGTTTCCCCCCACCACAAAAACCTCCACTGAGTTGTTGTCGCTGCCGCCGCTGCCACCTCCGATTTGGGTCATTGATTAAAACTCCTCAAACCCCAACGGCAACAAATCCCCTACATTCTCCACAACCTGAATCTTTTGTGCTCCGCCCATAATCACCCGCACAGGTTTACCCGCCCGTTTTTGAGATTCGAGCATCACTTGCCTGCAAGCGCCACAAGGATACACAGGATCAGCCGTTTGTGCGCCACCTGATTGCGCTGCAATGGCCATTGCCTCTACAGCAAGATGGGGATATTGAGAATGGGCGTAAAAGAGCGCCGTTCTTTCTGCACACAAACCAGATGGATATGCCGCATTTTCCTGATTGTTACCGGTAACGATGATGCCGTTGCTCATGCGGACGGCCGCTCCTACCTTAAAATGGGAGTAAGGGGTATAGGCGCCCAGCGTGGCTTGAACGGCAGAGGAGAGCAGTTCTTGATCTGCTTTTTCTAATTCTGTCGAGTCATTGGCTTCAAATAGATTAATGATAATCGTTTGCGAATTCATGTCGTAAGGTGTGAAAATATTGGCAAATTTACTATTTTTGTGGATTATCTGTGGAATTATGGGGAAAATTCGTTTTCTATTGGTATCTGTTTCATTTCTGATGTGTGCATCGGGAGGCGGATATGCGCAAAGTTTGACCACTCGTCAGGCATATATTTTGCAATATAAAGATCTTGCAATTAAAAATATGCGGGAATACGGCATACCGGCCAGCATCATTTTATCCCAAGCGATTGTGGAGTCCGGCAACGGAACGAGCCGTTTGGCGCGGGAGGCCAATAACCACTTTGGCATCAAGTGCCACACAGGTTGGACCGGAAAAACCGTTGCCCATACCGATGACGCTCCCAATGAATGTTTTCGCAAATACGACCATCCGACAGAGTCGTTTAAAGACCATGCAGAATTTCTGAGGTATCGCACGCGGTACGCTTTTTTGTTTGACTTGTCGCCATACGACTATAAGGGATGGGCGCATGGATTAAAGAGCGCCGGTTACGCCGTCAATCCGCAATATGCAGAAATCTTAATCAGGGTGATCGAAGAGTCCAAACTCTATGAATATGACCGCCCCGTAACCACTTTACCCGCCTCGCCCAAAGTATTGGAGAAGCCCGTTATTATTCAACCCGATTCCCAATCGCCTCTCTATACGGCAAGTCTATATCGCACCATATATCAACTAAACAACGTCTCTTTTATCCTCTCTCAACCAGGAGATACCTACGCATCTTTGGCTCGAGAGTTTAAACTCTTTAAACGGGAGATACTGTGCTTTAACGACCTTAAAAAAGATGGGTCGATTGCACCCGGAACAGTGGTATATGTGGCCAAAAAGAAGAAGCAGTCTGCACGTGAGTTTCCCAAACACATTACAGAAGAGGGCGAATCACTTCGCACGATTGCCCAAAGATACGGAGTGCGCCTTGCCTCCATTAGCAAATACAGTAAAATAAATAAAAACGAATATCTTACAGAAGGAAGAGAGATCCTGTTACGCAAGCCATGAATAAAAAAAGAGGTTTTAAAAGAGCGCTCATCGCTATAGGCGTTGTGCTGCTCGCGTTGGGCGCTGCATCGGGTGGCGTTGCGCTGCGCTACTACTACACTTTTCATCATCCCAACATTGGCCCTTTAGAGGAGCCCGTTGTTATCTATGTCCCCACCCATGCCACCTTTGATACCCTTCTCGATTCGTTGGATGCGCAACATTTTCTGCTCAAACGCAACTCCTTTATTCGTGCCGCAAACAAAGAACAACTTCCCGAACGCGTCAAAGGAGGTCGGTACGAACTCACATCAGGAATGAACAACAAAGCGATTGTGCGCACCTTTGCCCTTGGGCTGCAATCGCCTGTTAATTTGGTGATATCTGGAAATATCCGCTCTGTGGAGCGACTGTCGGCAGTGCTCACCCGCAACATCGAAGCCGACTCGTTGTCGATGCTGCTCGTCCTCACCAACGAGGAGTTCATTCGCCCCATGGGTTTTGACTCCACTTCGCTCTTTTGTCTCTTTTTACCCAACACCTATCAGGTCTATTGGACAACGCCCGCCGAGAAAATTATTGAACGGCTTTACAAAGAGTACAACACTTTTTGGAGTGAGGAACGGCGCAACAAGGCGGCTTCGATTGGGCTCTCTTTGCATCAGGTAAGCACCTTAGCCTCTATTGTCTATGAAGAGACCAGATACCAGCCGGAGATGGCCACCGTTGCCGGCGTCTATATGAACCGCCTCAGAATCAGAATGCCCCTTCAGGCCGACCCCACCCTCATCTTTTCCCTGCGCGAGTCGACCCCCATCCGCAGGGTGCTCAGCAGAGACAGAAAAGTGGACTCTCCCTACAATACATACATGCACAGAGGCTTACCTCCCGGCCCCATCTGTGTACCTTCTATCGCCACGTTGGAGGCCGTATTAAATTACGAAACACACAACTATCTCTATTTCTGCGCCAAATCCGATTTTAGCGGCTCCCACATCTTTACCACTAACTACAATGACCACCTCCGTAACGCCAGAGCATACCACCGTGCGTTAAACGAACGCGGAATTATGAGATAATCCGGGCGCCTGAGCCAATAGCCACTTCAATGGGCCTAAGCTCTTTCCAAAGCTTTTTATTGTAACGCTCCTTGCAGGCCAAAATAAAGTCCTCCACAGCCTCTTCCTGCACCAAATTGATGGTACATCCCCCAAAGCCGCCACCCATCATTCTGGCGCCCAGAACGCCGTCATGTTTTTGGGCCACCTCCTGAATCAAGTCGAGCTCGGGACAACTCACCTCATACTTTTTGCTCAAACCGTGATGCGAACCATACATATAGAGCCCAACGCTCTTATAGTCTCCCTGCTCCAAAGCCGCACACGCATCCAAAAGCCGTTGATTCTCCTCAATAACAAAACTGCATCGGTTATAGACCACAGGCGTAACCTCCGATCGATGCGCCTCCAACATCTCCATCGTAACATCCCGCAGCGATTCGATATGTGGATAGCTCTGTTTAAGGTGCGCCACCCCCGCTTCGCAATCGGCGCGCCGCAAGTTGTATTCACTGGAAGCTAACGAGTGCTTAACCAGCGTGTCTAACAAAACAATCTTGAGCCCTTGAGGAGAGAATGGCACCAATTGGTATTCCAGCGACCTGCAATCCAACCGAATCAACTTCCCCTCTTCCCCATGAAGCGACGCAAACTGATCCATAATGCCACACCTCACGCCCACATAGTGGTGTTCACACATTTGCCCCGCCTTTGCCAACTGCATACGGTTCAATCCCAAATCAAAAAGGTCATTTAAAGCGACGCCCGTTACCGTCGTAAAAGCAGCCGACGATGAGATGCCCGCACCAATCGGAATATCGGAAGCCACCACAGCATCAAATCCACCTATTTTACAACCTAATGCCTGCAACTCTTTCACTTCGCCATAAACGTATCGACTCCATTGAGCCTCAGGTATGTCGGTATCGTCAACATTAAACGATACCATGGCATTAAAATGGGGCGAGAACACATTGCAAACCTGTGTTCCGTTGGGCGCAACCATCATATAAAACGATTTGTCAATAGCCCCCGGCAGCACAAAGCCCAAGTTATAGTCGGTGTGTTCTCCAATCAAGTTGATTCTGCCCGGCGCGGCATAGAGCTTTCCGTTGGCAGTAAAATGCTGTTTAAAGCATTGTCGAATAATCTCTAACATAACAAAAACAGATAAAAATGAAGTACAAATATAGCTTTTGATTTTTATTTAGCAATGATATTTCTCCACTAACTTTTTCCTTACCAATTCCCATGCTTCCAAATTGTCAAACTCCACATTTGGCTTCAGTAGTGTAAAAATATCATTTGTAAAATCTGGATCTGACAATTTCTCTTCCATATTCCTAACAAATTGTTTAACAGTCGGCGGTTTTAACTCTGCATGCTGATAATAGATTTTGCAGCAATGCAATAATTCCTCAATATCGATGTCCAAATGTGTCAACGCCCAATACAGGTCAAACAAATCACGACCTTTTTTGCGACCATACAACGCCTTTAATTTGGTACTCAACAGTTCTTCTATCGTATAACCAATTACATTGCATTGTCCCGAGAACCAAGAATTTCTTACCTCAAATGGTTTTTCCAACAGACCCAAAATATTCAAGTGTTCTCGCGTATTAATTTCGATTTTCAAGCGCATACTGACCACTGGTGGAATTTCGCTATCAAATCTGAAAACCAGCGTATTATTATGAATTTTTTGTTTAATAACAGGTTTTCCAAGAAACGACAACACTTTGCGGACTTTGTCTATTGTTTCTTTAATCGGTTCGACTCTTATTTGCACTAAATCAATATCTTCCGAATAACGAATTTGAGGAGTAATATACAGTTTATGTAAAGCTGTTCCGCCTCTGAATGCCAAAGAATTGCGCAGCAAATCATCAGAAAAAATCTCAACAATTGCCCTTGAAATCACCAAATCCTGCTCTACTTGTCCATCAGCACGCCAACTTACCTGTGCTCTCCATTCTTCCAAATATGGCTTTGCTATCATAAATCACTTTCTATTTGCATATTAATAATTATTTTCCATTTACTATCAATCTCTCCTTTTCTCCCCTTCTTAGGTGATAATGGGACAGGTGAAAAAGAGTTTATACTCAAAACTTTATATAAAGAACTAGCTAATTTTTCTTCGTTTACTACTCTATCTAAAATATACCCTAATCGCTGAATATTCGCTTTATTATCAATAAGTTTTGCCATTTTAGCGAGTCGTGATGGCAACATCTCTTCGTACAGTTCCTGTAAAACGGTCGTTATACGATTTAATCCAAAAGAGTGAATATTTTCCAATAAATCGAAAGCAGTTAACTCAGGCGATGAAACATTGATATAACCCGCTGGCGTTTTCTTTTGAACCACTCCTTCGTCCAACAGTGTTTTTTTCGAAAAAAAGAGAATTTTCAGTTTTTTATTGCTGATATTTCGAGGTGCAGGCGTTTGAGTAACCACCAAGTCGACCATCGGTTGTTGATGAGCAGCGCCATGCAAGGCTGCCGCTGACAACAACCCCAAATAATAGGGCTTTTCTAGATACCTCATCATACTGTCAATAAACAACGATGATGGCAATATATCAGATGCTGAATATTCAGGTGGAATAATCACGTAGAAACCCTGACGGATTTGAGCTACTTTTTTCTTTACTTTCAGTCTATAAAGGTTTTGTTTTATGGTTAAATATGGTAAATCGAACTCATTTTTAAGCTCTTCGAGTGTAAAAGAATAACGACCACTTGCTCTAATTGTGTGTAGAAAACTTTCTATGTAGTTGTGATTCATTGCTTTATTTGTGTTCATTGTTTGTAGATTGCATTTAGATACGCAAAATGTATCTATTTGCAAAGATAAAACAATTTTCTTAAATGTGATTACAGGCTTAGATATTAATTTTGCTATTAATCTCAAAACCATTTTCAAAACATTTATTTTATTATTTGTATAAAAAATTTTGATTTTCAAAATAATCACCTCATCTTTGCAAGAAATATAAACCGATGCGAATTGTAAGCTACAAAGCCATTGCACAATATACCTCTCAACACGCCGATGCCAAATTAGCATTAGACGAATGGTATATTAAAACCGAGCAATGCCGATGGAGTTGTTTTGCAGATATACGGCAAACTTTTGGCAGCACAGACAGCATTGGCAACAACCGTTTTGTTTTTAATGTCCGCGGAAACATGTACAGGATTGTAGCCATTGTGATTTTTGCCTCTCAAAAAGTATATCTCAGATTTATAGGCACTCACGCCGAATACAGTAAAATAAAAGATTGTTCAACCATATAAACGGATACAACCATGCTAACCAAACAACAATATAATGCCGCCTGTGAACGAATAGAAGAACTGCTCCAAGTAGTAGGCAACGAAACCCCCTCTACCGACCGTAAATTTATTGAATTAGATTTGCTTTCCGATTTAGTGGCCGACTACGAAAAAGAGCACTACCCTATTGGTAAGCTATCATTGGCCGACGTGCTCAAAACCCGCATGGCAGAACAGAACTTAACCCAAAAACTATTGGCAGAGATGCTTGGAATCAGCGCACCTCGTGTTAGCGAATACCTTACGGGCAAGTCCGAGCCGACTTTACGTATTGCTCGTCGTATGCATGAAAAATTGGGTATTGATGCTGAGGTGTTGCTTTGTGCTGTGTGAGTCCCCCAGTTGCTTGATTATAAGTGTTCTGTAGAATTATGTAATTTTTTGAAGAAATCTTACCCGTAGAATACCTAAGATAACACTTGTATTCGAGGCTTTTTTACTTGTTTCAAGTGCTCTATGTGTGATTGCAGAGAGGGACATATCCAATATTTTCCAATTCTTTTGTTGGATATATTTGATATACCTTATGGAGTTTTCTATGTTTAGTGCTATTTTATACAAATCTTTTCTTTTAACATCAAGATGATCAACTTGTAATTCAGGATCCGTGACATCTGAAGCACCAATTTTTATTAACTTATTATATTTGGATTCAAAGAGTGTTTTACAATAAACGTATTCAATTAGAGCGTTTTCACAAAACGAGTTTAATACACGCGAACGAAACGAAGTTCTTTCACTTTCTTCTCTTTCTTTTTGGCGTTCCTCCAAATGTGCAAAATCATCAGAAATACTTTTTGCGTAGTGCTTAAATTTCTTCTCATACAAAGCAAGAAAATGTACCAATGCGGGATTGTTATTTTCTTCTAAGCTAAGTTTTTTATTAGGATCTGCATCTATGATAAACGCACAAAGAGAAGCATCACTACCATTCTTTAATTCGTGTGAATGATAAAATGATTTAGCGAGGTGATAAATTCCATGTTTTAAAACAAATTCAATAGATCTGGATTTTTCGTAAGCCCCCGACCAACTACACGTTTACTTATACCTGACAACAGCTATGCAACTAGTTTACCGGGCACTGCCATTCGTCAGACCGTCTCTCGTATTTCTTTAGAGTTTTATGAGAGTTTGTCT
>Ga0123356_10008696_pt1 | contig 10070 bp, 10 predicted proteins | sample TergutEmb28metaG_2_FD_92546 | JGI IMG/M metagenome (GOLD analysis project Ga0123356, IMG submission 92546) | Embiratermes neotenicus P3 segment gut microbial communities from Petit-Saut dam, French Guiana - Emb289 P3 | ecosystem: Host-associated > Arthropoda: Insects > Digestive system > Gut ... | reverse complement strand
TTCGTCTCTGAGCTCGGGGAAGCTTCCGTCGAAGACGATTTTTCCTTTTGATATCAGGAGTATTCGTTTGGCGAGTTCTTCGAGGTCGTCCATGTCGTGACTTGTGACTACGATCGTTGTTCCTTCCGATTCGTTTAATTGTTTCAAAAACCGGATCATTTGTCGTTTTGCCTCAACATCGAGTCCCAAGGTCGGTTCGTCAAGGAGGATAAGTTCGGGTGAATGAAGCAGCATCAATGCAAGATCGGCTCTCATTCGTTGTCCGAGCGATAGTTCGCGTGCAAAGGTTTTCATCAAATTTCCGATATCGAGCAAATCAAGAACCATTTCCGTATTTCGTTTATATATATCTTCGGGTATATTCCAAACAACTTTTTTCCATTCAAAACTCTGTGATACGGGATGATCCCACCAGAGTTCAGTTCTATTACCGAACAAAACTCCCAACTTTTTCATGATTTTAATTCGATCTTTATCCGGAGACATACCCAACACCGATATGTTTCCTTCAGTCGGTTGTAACATCCCCGCCAAAAGTTTCATCGTGGTGCTTTTACCCGCTCCGTTGGGTCCGGCATATGCAACAAACTCACCATATCCGACATTGAACGACACATCATCCAAGGCAGTAACGATTTTCTTTTCCGGCTTAATAAAACTCTTAAAAAAACCTTTCCCGACATTCTCACGCTGCCACTGAGTAAATATTTTAGTAACACAAGATATATAAACAGCGTTATCGGTTACAGAAGTTGCGGAGCAAGTTCTTAAGTCTTGCACCGGCAAGACTTTTTTATCTTCTGTGACCCATTGGGTGGTAGCGGTTGATTCCTTTTGTGACATAGTGTTTCATTCCTTTCCTGAAGAATTTTGAAGCAAGCATCCACAGGAGTACAGCGAAGAGGAGCGGATACCATGCCGATAAGTTTAATGGTGCTTTTCCGAAGAGTGCGAGTGTCGGGAACCATGCGAGGAGTCCTGTCGGGATGATCGTTATAAGCGGGAGTTGTAAGTATAACGGCATTCCGGACAGAGGGAATGTGCTTATATAGCCGAATGAATCGATCACATATGTTGATATTTCTTCCGCTTGGACGGGAGCATAAAATGTCAAGCTCGATGCCAGATATGATTGTCCCAAAATAATCGACATTGTGATTATCATATTACCGATCAAAGACAGGATCCACCACCAAGGTAAAACGATATCGAGATTCACTGTGGCTATGATCATCAGGATCGATCCCGAAAAAACGTTGCTGCTGCCGGTGAACGGGATGAAACCCATTGTAAAGAGCTGTGTCGGAAGCGATAAAGGTTGAATGAACATGTGTTCCATTTGTCCCCTGCCGACTATGCGACTGATGTGTCCGGTATTACCCCCGGAGCAAAATGTTTGGAATATTCCGGTCACGATCGTTACATAGGCAAGCATGAAAAGTACTTCGAATCTGTTCATCCCTCCGATGCCGTCAAACCGCCATGCAAGCAGGAATACGCCGGTCACGGAAGATAAATTTGAAATCACATCTGCGCTGACAGCCAGAAGTGCAAAAGTTTTATCTCTGAGCAGCCATGCCAAATCCATTTTTGCGTATAAACCGTATAATCGCAGAATTTGCTTTATTTTATCCACCGTAGCTCACCTGCCTCTCTTTTGATTTTTTAAACCAAATAATCGCAACAGGCCAGAGGATCAAATTCCATGCTATTTGTGTAGTTATTATTCGAACAGGATCGGATGTTCCGACAAACAGTGACAGCGGTGCTCCGCCCAAACTTCCGAAAGGCTGGTATTCAAATATCGCAGTTAATCCGAACGGGAGTATTCGAAACGGTATAACTGTTCCCGAAAATAACGAAACAACTGCCATTCTTATTGAATACACAAGCCAAGCCATGCTTTTAAGTCTTATCGTCAAACAAGCAAAAATGAAGTCGACGGCAAAACCGAGAGATATACATAATAATAATGAAGGAAAGAACCATATTGTTGCCGGGGTGATCGTTATTTTTAACAGCGGTGCTATAAATAACATCGGTACGGAAAAAATCAAAAACATGGGAATCCATCCGCCGATCGTTTGCGAAATGATTTGTCCGTATACGGATGCAGGTCGGGCATAAAGATTTATCAATTGCCCTTCATAACTCCAATCGGAAGCCATTGTTCGAACAATTGTCATTTGTGATAAAACCGCATTCATGTATGTGTATGATAATAATTGTGATAATGTCATCCCGACATCTGTTCCGCCGCCGGCAATGACTCGCCAAATGAACATAAGAGGAAACAGATATAAAAGGTTGATCAAAACATTCGGCAGTAAATATATAATCCCGCCGTTGGTTTGACCCCGCATTGCTATTTTAGCTGTTTCAATGTATTTTACGATAAACATTGATATGCTCCTTAAAATAATAAACCCGGGTATCCTTTCGAACACCCGGTGATAATATATAATATTAATCATGAAGTCAAATTTTGCAAGACAGAACACAAGAGAACCGTCCCCTTGTGTTCTTATTTTTCGCTTCACGGGCGAATTCGGAGCAAATAAAATTAAACCCTCTTAATAACTGCTTGCTTTGAATCGTTATTAGTCGTATTATATATTCAAATAAAATAAATTGCATAAATATATTGTATATAAGGAGCATTAAAATGTCAGAAGTCAATTTACGAAGCTATGATTTGCCTGTAGAAATGTCTTATGAACAAGCACATGAAGTTCTCACTTCAAATTCGACGAATTGTTCGCACGTTAAAACAGTTTCAGTCCGTCCGGGAGATAATGTTCCCGTTATCAACGGAAGTTGGTATGATTATAATGTAGAAGTCAAAAATAATCATGCTTGGATAAAACCCAAATTCAACAGACTCAGATCAATAATTTTAACATTGTTTTGTGTACCTTTTGCTGTATGGTTTGTTCAGGGAACTTTTGCTGATTTGGATGCCGTTTTGCTTCCTTTGGGCGCTTTGTTCCTTTCATTCGGAATTGTTTTTTCGGTCGGTTATATATTGGGAGCAAAAGAACAGCGTTCGATCCTTCCCTTTATTTACACTTCTTTAAAGGGTGAATCGCCCGCTCATATATCGAATCCGGGTATGACCGCAAACATTGTTATGACTATTGTTGCATGTTTGATCGGTATTGCGGCAATTATTGCTCATTTTATTATATAAAAAGCCATGCATGCATGGCTTTGGAAAAATGATAATCATTTTTTTAAATCTTGCAAGCAAGACTTTGTTATCTTCCGGGGTGATTATTGAGGGTGTCGAATTCATATCCTTGTTCGCGTAAGCCTTGTATCATTCCCGGGAGTGCTTCTAATGTTCTGTTATACATATCATGCATCAAAATGATCACGTGTTCTCTGCTTCTTGTGTTTGTTAAGACATCTTCAATGATCGATTCGGGAGTGCTTGTGCGTCGCCAATCATTTGTATCGATATCCCAATCAAAGTATCTGTAACCGAGATCATGAATCGCATTTATACGAGGATTTCTTATGCTTGCCGGTTGATCTCCGGAGCCGCCGGGAAAACGAAATGTTGTTGTTGTGTATCCGAAATTATCATATATAAAATTTCGTGCTCTGAATATGTCATCTTTAAACGCACTGACAGTACCGTTATACAGTTTTGCATAATCATGTGAATAGCTATGATTTCCTATTTCATGACCTTCATCGATGACTCGCCTGAATACTTCATCTCCCCCGCTGTAGGGTAACATAAAAAATGTTGCTTTGACCCCTTCTTCAGCGAGTATATCAAGTATCCCGGGTGAAATCGCCAATGACGGTCCGTCATCAAATGTTAAATATATAATACCTGTTATTTCAGGTTCCGGTTCATCTTCAATCGGGTTTTCTTCGCTTTGATCGGGGGATGCGGCGGTTGACGGATCGGATCCTTGCGAGGTGTGTTCCGGATTTTGTATATTCGGATCGGATGTAATAACAGGATCTGCAGGCGGATTCGATTCTTCCGGTTGATCCGATCTGATATTCAGGATAATGAATAAGAGTGTTACCAATAAAAAAGAACCGATAAGAATTAGTCCGAAATGCTCTGCAAAACCCGATTTTTTTTGCTTAGAGACATATCCGACTTCATCGGATGCTTTTTTTTGTGATTGCGGTATGCTGTTTTGAGAATTATTTCGCCTTCGATCCGACATAACTCTTATCCTTATTTACGAAGTTATCATAAGGGGCTGCATAGGAGCAGCCCCTTAGTGCATTTATATTATCGGTTTAATTATTTCTTTGTTTAGCCTCTGAGTTTGTTTTCGAGCTCTTGGAGTTTGCTTTCAAAGTTTGATATCAAAGTATGGATTTCTGCCGATGCGTCTGATTCAAGTTCAACAGCTTTATCTTTTAATGTTGTGAGCTCTGTTTTTACGGCTGTTACTGCTGTTTTTGCTTCATCAATACCGGCTTGTGTTTCTTTGCCGATCGCATTTTCAACTTTTGTTAATTCGTCTTTTGCTCTGCCTATAACTGTGTGAATTTCCGCTGATGCGTCTTGTTCAAGTTCTGTTGCTTTTGATTCAACATTTCCGATTTCGGTTTTTGCATCGCCTACCAATGTTTTGAGTTCATTAATGGCATCTTGTCCCAATCCTTGTGCGCCTTGGACAGCTTGTTGTCCGAGTCTTTCAACTTCGCCGCCGAGTCTTTCAACTTCCTGACGGAGCCTTTGGATGTCGTTTTGGAGTTCTGCTGTTGCATTGTCGCATGAGCCGAGAAAAATTGCGGAGGTAATCGCAAGTGCTATGATCACTGTTAATGATACGAGTCTTTTTGCTGTGCCTTTTTTCATTTTTGTTTAATATTCCTTTCGTTATTTGAACCGATTAATTCGGATCGTTCGTTACATTTTTTTAGTGCAATATAGATAAATTGAGCGCAAAATCTTGTGTATATTATACTATTGTTTAACTTATGTCAAGTAAATATATGACAAATTTTGAGCATTTTCAGATGCTTTACATGTATTTTGTGACAAATTTACTGCCTCATTATAAATCTTTTACATCTGAAGCGTGTCACCATATTTCTTTTTTGGTTTTCATTTGGCGTGACCACATAGCGATTGCTTGGTGTTTTGCCGATCTTTCTCTGATGGATTTTAACTTATCTTCGGCATATAATGCTTCACGTTGAAGTTTTAAATAACTTTCCCAACGTTCTTGTGTGAAAGCACCGTTATTGATGGCTGTACGTATTGCACATCCGGGTTCGCTTTCATGCCTGCAATCAGAGAATTTGCACGCCCCGAGGTGTTCTTCAACATCGGCGAATACATCGGAAACAGCATTTTGAATACCATCACCTTTTTCCCACATTCCGATTTCGCGCATTCCGGGTGTGTCTATTATATGCGCACCGCAAGGCAGTGTGATCAATTGGCGATGAGTTGTTGTGTGGCGTCCTCTTGCGTCGTCGTCACGAATTTCTTTGACTTCCATTACTTCTTCACCCATCAGAGTGTTGAGTAAACTTGACTTTCCCACACCGGATGAACCGAGAAATACGCATGTTTTGCCGGGTTTTAAATAAGGTTCCAATTCAGTAAGTCCCGATCCTGTTTTTGCACTTGTTGAAATTATATCAACTCCTGCTGCGATCGATTCGACTTCTTTTATATATTGTTCGGAATCATCGACCAGATCGTCTTTTGTCAGAACAATGACCGGTGTTGCTCCGCTTTGCCATGTAAGTGTCAAATATCGTTCAAGTCGTCGCAGGTTAAAGTTTTGGTTTAGAGATTGCATTATGAAAACCGTGTCGAAATTTGCTGCCACCGCTTGTTCTTTAAATCCTCCGGGTTTCGGATCCATTCTTGAAAAATAGCTTTTTCTGGGCAGTGTTTTTATGATTTGGCAATCTCCGCCATCGACATTTTTAATGAGTACAAAGTCGCCGACTGTCGGAAAGGGGTGTTCTTCTCTTCCGTAGTATACGCTTGTTTTAAGTTTACCGTGTTTTATTCCTTCTTCACTTATTAAGTCAAACCGTTCTCTGTGCACTGCAGTGACACACGCCGGCATTTCTCCGGCTTCGGGTTTAATTGCTTCTGTGTTGTTGTTTTGTGTATAACCGTATTGTTTTAAATCTGTCATTTAATTAATTTTTCCTCCGTTTTTGGGCACAAAAAAACCGCATATACAGCATTCCGTACCTGAAACTGCTGTAAGCGGAAGGTAAGGTGTGCCCATGTTATTAATCTACGTAATTACCACCATAAATAAATACATTAAAACAACCTCCTTCTGATAATAAATATATACCTTGTTCTGTATAACAGTGCCATTATACTCGCTTTTTTACGATTCGTCAAATTTTATTATATATCGATGACGATTCCGACCGGGCAGTGGTCGCTGCCGAGGATTTCGGGGAGGATGAAGGTTTCTTTTACTTTTTCGGTTAATCTTTCGGAGCCGAGGAAGTAGTCTATGCGCCAGCCTGTGTTGTTTTCTCTTACTCCCGGCATATATGACCACCATGTATATACTCCGGTTTTATCAGGATTAAAATGTCTGTAAAAGTCTGTGAAGCCTGCATCGAGTAATGTTGTTAATTTATCTCGTTCTTCTGTTGTGAATCCTGCGTTGCGGGTGTTGGTTTTTGGGTTTTTCAGGTCGATTTCTTTGTGTGCGCAATTTAAATCTCCGCATATGATGACCGGTTTTGTTTTATCAAGACTGCATAAATATTCTCTGAAAGCATCTTCCCATTTCATTCTGTAATCTAAGCGTTGCAATTCACCTTGGGAATTTGGTGTGTAAACTGTTACAAGATAGAAATTTTCAAACTCCAGTGTTATGACACGACCTTCTTTGTCATGTTCTTCGATGTCTATACCGTTGAAAACCGCGATCGGTTTAATTTTTGTAAAGATCGCAGTCCCGGAATAGCCTTTTTTTTCCGCACTGTTCCAATATTCATGATATTTATTTGAACCGTTCGGTCCGCTGAGATCAAACTCTGCTTGTCCTTGCTGCATCTTTGTTTCTTGCAAGCAAAATATATCTGCATCGATATCATTGAAAAAATCAATAAATCCTTTTTTAATACATGCTCGTAATCCGTTGACATTCCACGAAATTAATTTCATGTGTTTTTCCTCATTTTCACCCCATGCCTTTTCTTACTTTTTCACCATAGCTTCGATCAACTTCACTTACGAAGGCGAGGACTTTTGCTACGGCGTCGTACATTTCGGGGGCTATTTCGTCTCCGACACTGAGTTTTGAAAGCATGTTTGTCAGTCCCGGTTCCGGCATGATCGGGACCCCGGATTCCTTTGCTACTTCGACGATTTTTTGCGCCATGTGTCCTTCGCCGAATGCCGATAATATAGGAACATCATTTTCGGCAGGGTCATAACTGATCGCTGCCGCTTGAGTTATTTTTCTTTCATCACCGGACATGCTTCTTCATCTCCAACGAGTTTATATTTTAAAGTCGATGATTCCTTGTTGTCCTCCTGAGAATCTATCAAATGTGGACAGCGCTGTCAACGGAGTTGTTTCTTCTTTGGAAAATTTAATGTTTGTACTTATTAATTTAAAGCCGGCGTCGTCAAGCATGTTATGTAATAAAACTGTGTGAGAGTTGAAGTGTTCTTTTTCGTCTTCCCCGGGGACTTCCATTTGAATCGACACTTCTTTGTTATTTTTTATGTTTACAAGCGCTTCCCAATGACCCATGAATTCCAAGTCAATGGCAAGAAGTATATTTACGTTATCTTGGTCGATGCTTTTTCTGCCTTTTCTTTTAAATATATATAAATCGGCTGTTTTTTTCTCTTCATTCAGTTGAACGGGCATTTGCATGTATACAAATTGGTCAATGCTGTTAAGAAGTCTTACATGATCCATCAGTTTTTGTGTTTGAACGAGCATTTCCGCTCTTGCAGGTTGCGCCGCACGTGAAATTGATTCTTCGATAAAAGCTAAACGTGCGTACATTTCTTGTCTTGCATCTCTCAATCTTGTACCTGCGTCATTATCATTTTTTCCGATTCTTGTAAACAGTTTTTCCAACTGAGTGATCAATTCATCGGTATTACTGACTTTTTCGGGATTGTCGCCGGCTACTCGTAACAGCATTTCCGAAAATCTTTGTAAGGCTGATTGCGGTGTCCCGCTGAATTCGGGGATATTCGATAATAGTTGTGTCACAACATTGCCCATTGTCGGCAGGGTTTGCGGTTGTTGCGGCGTTTCTGCTTGTTGGGTTTGTGTTTGAGTTTGTGTTTGAATTTGTTCCGGGATTCCCGGTTGTTGCGAAGTTTCGGCTTGTTGAATCTGTGCTTGTGCCGGTTCGGATGTTTGCGGTTGTGTTTGTTGCACTGCGGCAGTCTGTTGTGATTCGGATGTTACTTGCGGTTGTGATCCGGGTTGTGCTCCGGTTTCGAGGATTTGTGCCGGTTGCCCTTCCCCGGAAACGACTGCGGGATCGCCTGTTCGAGCTTCTTGATTTCCATATGTTAACAAATCATCAACAATTCCTGCATTTGTTTGAATAACCGTATCACTATGTGCTATAATTGTCTGCGTAGTTACGGATGTTTGCGATTCTCCTTGCGCGGGAGTGTCAAACACACCGGCAAAGTTTTTTACGATATTCGTAAGTAATTCGGTCAAAGGCGCCGCATTTGTTGTATTAACAGTAAAACCTGCAGCAGTATTTTCCGGTGATGATGTTTGATAAGCATTCGGATCAACAGAACCTTGTTCGTTTATTAAAGATAATATCCGAGTTATCATAGCATCTGTTTTATCTCCGCCGGCAATGGTTTCAAGTGCAGCATTCATGAGACTCACATCACCCGTAATTTTATTTGAAGCTAAAAATGCCGCTTCGTCTCTGCTTAATCCCGGATTTTGCGCAATAAGTTCCCGCATCATTCGAGCGGATTCTTCCGTGACAGGCATATTATATTCCGCGAGTTTACTTGCATAAGGTGCCAGACTTTTATCGGTAAAATCTTTTACAAGATTTTTTTGCGGAGCAGACAGATCCTCTTCAGCAGTTTCTAAACCGTCCCTTATTGCATCTCCCTCTTTAAGAACATCTGCAACAGTGCTGCTTCCCGTTTTTATTTTGACTCCGCCTTGTCCGAGGACTTGTGAAGCATCAATTTTCATTTGATATCCTCCGTGAGCATTATGGCTTTAACTTCTATAAAGACATTATATAGTAAATTATCGTTAAAAACATTATCATACTTTAAAGATACCGTAAATATGTGAGGTGACGTCGTTAATGAGCGAACCGAATGATAATATCTTATCAAAACATCTTGACGTTTTCAAAGAAATTGGTAATATAGGAGCAGGACATGCAGCTTCGGCTTTGGCCGGTCTTCTTGATCGCAGGATATCAATGAGTGTTCCTGAAGCTTCGGTTTTACCCTTCGATGAAATCGTTGAAGTTCTTGACGGTCCCGAAACATTAGTAACAGGTGTACTTATCGATGTTTCCGGTGATTTGAACGGTTACATTCTATTGCTCTTAGGCATGGATGACACTATGGAAATGGTGTCACAAGCACTCCAAAGTCCTCCTCGCGATACGACCGATCCCAATTTTTCGCTGACAGAAATGGAAAAAGATACGATCCTTGAGATCGGTAACATTTTAGTCGGCTCTTTTCTTTCGGCAATATCATCTTTTTCCGGACTTGGTGCTGTACCCACTGTGCCGCAATTGGCTGTGGACATGCTCGGTGCTATTTTAAGTATCGCGATGATCGAATACGGTATGATCGGTGACTCGGTTTTATTCTTGAAAACACAATTTAATGACCTCGCCGGTGATATAAATGGTCATTTCTTCTTGATTCCGGACTATAATTCGTATAAAATGCTATTAAACGCATTAGGATTGGAAGGCTGAATATGGCAGTAATCGTTGTTGGGATGGCAGATCTTAAAGTCGCCAAACACCCTGATACTCTAACAACTTTAGGTCTCGGTTCATGTGTCGGGATAACACTTTTCGACAGAGCCAAGCATATCGGCGGTATGGCGCATTGTATG
>Ga0123356_10008695_pt1 | contig 10071 bp, 8 predicted proteins | sample TergutEmb28metaG_2_FD_92546 | JGI IMG/M metagenome (GOLD analysis project Ga0123356, IMG submission 92546) | Embiratermes neotenicus P3 segment gut microbial communities from Petit-Saut dam, French Guiana - Emb289 P3 | ecosystem: Host-associated > Arthropoda: Insects > Digestive system > Gut ... | reverse complement strand
TAACCAAGATATTTAAGGACATTATCAGTGAGAGACTCAATTTGGCCCCTGCCCACTAAAGACCTTTTCGCCCAAGCCTGCGGCGAAATAGCATTCGCGGCTATGGCATGCGGCGCAATAGTCGCAACACCAATGGCGATTCGAACCGCAGAACACATTAGCGCGATATCCGCATGGCCATCTTTCGCCGGGGTTTTCGCTACTCTCGCGATTGCCATCGTATTTCTGATTCGGACCGCCACGACAGGAATGCGGAAACTTATCCCGGAGCAGACCAAGCGGTCATCGATACTGTTCGGAAGCTCGGTCTGGATAGTGCTATCAACCACGGTGCTCGCTGGTTTTGCCACAGTCCTCAGTTCCGTCACTCACCACAGAGGACTCGGCGGAACAACCTTCGCATTCATCGGAATCTGCGCCCTGATAGTCAGCGCTTTCATCGCTGCAAGGCTCACCACGCTGACAGATAACCTTGCGAAGCAACGCGCAGTTGCATGGGCGTCGTTCGGATGCGCCTTCGCATTGATTGGTGCCATGGTTCTTGTCTCAGTAAGGGGTTCGGGGCCTGTCGACGCCTCGGGTCCAGCGCTAGCAGTCGCGGACGCTGCCTTCATTACCGTGCTATGCATTGGCGCTTCCCGAATAAGGCTGCCCAACTCTCGCAAGAGAATATGGGTGCCAACCACCGTGTTGATCCTGCTCGGAATCGTGGGATGGGGCATATCGTCGCTGAACAACCTAGCAGAATCGCAAGAAACCCGAGAAAAAGTGGTTCTGCTATCGCCGGTGCTCGACATCATCGCGGAGCCCGACGCCAAACCCAAGCGTTTCCGATTCTGGTCCAACAAAGGCCATTCCACAGAACAAACCCCATAGTCATAGATATAACCGAACCGCCTTCCACAAAACCGCTTGTTTAAGTCCTGCTTTCTGCAGGGATACGTGATATCAATCGTAGTCACGTTCGACACTGCGCGTGTGTTCCCCATGCCGTATGGAACAGAAGTGCTCTGGAATACCGGCCGAGAGGACAATCCCATGGATTGAGAAAAAAATTGGTGCCACACGCCCAACTTGTACAATGCCCAGTTGATTCCGAGACCAAAACCCGCCAGTATTGGCCCACCAAGCGAGGTATCGATCATGCAAGATGCGCAATTCCCCGAGTTTTTTGGACAAGTTCAACCTAGAGACGAAGGAGCAGAACAACTGGCCTTCCTAAAGAAGGTCTACAGCCTCCTCACGCTCACCATCCTATTCGCAATGGCCGGCGCATGCTGCGCGCTGTACGTCGGAACTTCCACATCCGAATACGTGTACCAATCCCCATCTGGCGCGATCGTGCTCATGCCCCCGATGGTCGCGTTTGTCTCCCGATACATCTTCCTCGCGCTGATTGTCTTCCTAGGCTCAGTCTGGGGTGCAAACCACGTCCGAGCGATCCCGGGAGTAAACGTAGCCGCCCTGTTCGGCATGGGGTTCATCAGCGGCTTGTTCGTTGCCCCGGCCATCTTTATTGCGCAACGCGCTGCTTCCGCGGGTGAGAGTCTAACTCCAGACCCCGTTCGCGACGCTTTCATTTTGGCGGTGTGCGCATTCTCTGGCCTGACTCTGTATGTCATGGTGAGCAAGAAAGACTTTTCGTACTTGCGGGGCACCTTGTGGTCTGGTTTCTGGGTTGTCCTCGGCGCGTCAATCCTGGGGTTCTTCGTGGAGTCAAGCGCGTTCAGCCTGGCAATTGCTGGAGCTGGCGTGATGCTTTTTTGCGGATTCATCTTGTACGACACGTCCAGGCTCCTGCGAAACGAGGATACCCGTCGTGATGCAGTCGGGGCTGCGATTAGCCTATTCCTGGATTTTCTCAACCTGTTCCTGTTCCTGCTTCGCATTTTCAGAAGAAATTAGCCATCCCCAGCGCGCCCGGTTCTGCTGCCCCCGCCTTGCTGCGAATTGTCCAGGTTCCTGTCAACAAATTTGAGACACTCCGCCGCAAAGATCCTGCCCCTGATGGAATGAAACATGATAGTCTCGCAGCGTTGGCGGAATCGGCAGAGAGAGGAGAGGATACACGCTGAGGCTTGTTTTTGGCTGTCCCAAGGGTTGTTTCATTTCTAAATTATCATTTCTAAATTATCATTTCTAAATTATCATTTCTGCATTGTCATTTCTAAATTATCATTTCTGCATTCTGCATTATCATTTGTCATTTCTGCATTATCATTTCTAATTTATCATTTGGGATGTATCGCGCGCTAGAAAAAGGGAACGCAGCGTCTTTTTCTCTGGCGGACCTCCCGATTCGCCGCTCACAGGACTGTACATCGGCTTGTGGAGTTTGCGGTTCGGGCGGGCTTGGAACCAGGGCCCAGTTTTTTGAGGTCGATGAGTTACAGTCTTCAGGCTTGCGTTGCTAACGGCAGCGTTCGCTTGTTCTCGACATTCGGATTCCTGCGCTTTCGAAAGCTTCGTCGACACAGAGCCAGTCGTGTAGAGTCTCCTCCAACTCGTAGATGCTGTCAGTTCGCTCATCAGGCGCGCTACGAAGACCGCGATCAACCAATTCTTGGAGCTTTTCGTCCTCGATGCCCACAGACTCCAACGGTGCCGGTGTACCATCCCGGATCGCTAGCAAGATGGATTTCGCATCGTTGCCCTGGAAAGGGAGATGACCAGTGAGAACAGTGTAGAGCAAAGCATGCGCAGCCCATACGTCGTCGAAGCGGCTTGGACCAGCACCGTGGAGCCTTTCTGGCGACGCAAACACTGCGCGGGGGGCTTCGATCAGTTGCGTGAGCACCGGGTTCGTGCGTCCGTTTGTTGTTTCGACTATCACGCTTTTGTCGGAAATGGCACCGTGGGGCGCTCGGTTGCGATGCAGTTCTGCAATCGCTGAAACTGTGTTGGCAGCACAATGGACGGCGAAACGCATGGACATATGACCATCTTGCAGCGCACGAAACAGCGAACGTCCGGGCACCCGTTCCACTATCGCGAGGGCTTCCGGCGGTGGTTGGTTATCGGAGAACGGCAGGCCTTGACCTTCTTCAGTCGAAACTATCTCGATGATTTCCGCGAGGTGTTCATGGGTCACACCTGCCGCTGGAATAAGCCGCCTCGCACGTGATTTAGACACCTCCGCCGCGATAACGGAGCGGCGGGTTGCAGGTTCCTCGGCCAGCCAAAGCCCTTGAGGTCCGCGACCTTCGAGCCGACCGAGCACGCGAAATCTTCCAGCGAGGAGCTGTCCATGCAGCATCGTTGACGCAAACCTATTCGATTTTCGAACCAATTCCAACCATGAGTCAAACCTTGAGTCCAATCGCTGAGGTTGGTGTAATCAGGTATTCCTAGTCTCCGTTGGATTTCCTACACTTCCGCACCGTGGCTTCTCCGCGAGTCGTAGTCGTAACCAAGTACACAAGCTATCGACACCTACTTGAGCTTAGTCGGAACGACGAAATGCTTAAGCCACTGCTTGCCCGCGGCGTCAACGATCGCGGGACAGGCGTGGCATACGCAAAACAGGCTGCCGAAGAACACAAAAGCACTTTGCGTCAAGTTGTTGATGCATTACGGGACTTGGGCGCGAGCACACAAGTCATCAGCCTCCCTCACCAGCCCTTTTCTGTGCGAGGCGTGTCGGTGGTTGTGACTGTCGGCGGCGACGGCACCCTGCTGGCTGCTTCGCACCAATGCGATGGGCACACTCCAATAGTCGGCGTCAACAGTGCCCCATCGTCGTCTGTCGGTTTTTTCTGCGGCATCAAGCCGGGACGTTTGCTGAAGGCGTCGCTTCGAAAAGCACTTGATGGAACCTTGCCGGGTGTTGAACTCGCCAGGATGGAAGTGCGGGTCAATCGCAAGGTTATCTCGCGACGAATCCTCAACGACGCTTTGTTCTGCCACCCATCTCCAGCAGCAACATCGCGTTACATCGTGATGTTGGGCGACGATGTGGAAAACCACAAATCGAGTGGCTTCTGGGTGGGTCCTGCCGCGGGGTCGACAGCAGCTCAGTACTCTGCTGGCGGTCAGATCCTCCCGATGACTTCCCGAGATATCCAATTCGTAGTGCGCAACCCGTACCAGCTAACGGGCAAGCTACGGTTCGCACGATCCGTCGTTGGTGAAGGCAATGTCTTGGTTATCTACAACAGGATGCGGGAAGCAAAGCTGTTCCTTGATGGCCCGCATTCGGTTGTCGACGTGGGTCTGGGATCAAAACTGCAGTTCATGCTTTCGCCCGAACCCATCCGTGTGCTGGGCTTGAGCGCGAATCGAGGCAGGACACGCAACAAGCGCGATGGATTGGGTTCTGTTTAGGAACATGCTGTGAGTGCTGTTCGAAGTCGTGCAACATGGGAAGGTGTGGCCTAGGAAGATGTGGTCTGGGAAGATGTGGCCTGGGAAGGTGTGGCGTGGAAAGCCAACTTCAGGTATGCCGATGCAATGCCTTGCCGACAGTTGATATTGCGCCAGTTTGGAATGGACCAGCCCAGAACAAACCGGCACGCGATGCGCGTGATTGCTCCAGCAGCAGGGTTGGATTGTGAGACATCCTCTGGGTCAACTGGCGCAAGACGGCACCTTCCTGGTGTTGGAACCATAGCTCTGCTCGCGCTGCTCTGTGCTTGCTCTTCGTCGGGTGGTAACAGTCAAGTTCCATCCCCCACGCTCGTCACGGTTTCTCCAAACACTTTTGGCAAAGGCGTGTTGTGCGGTGACATTGAAGGCGCGTGGCGGTCGTATGTTGCAACTCTCACCGACGTCACTGATCCCGACAAACCATTTGTGCTTGCATCATCAAACCCGTCGACATGCATCATGCCAATTTCGTTTTCGTGGGTGATTCCAGGGCACAAGTACGTCGCTGACATCGACGGTTACGAGCAGCACCATTCGAAGTTGGTTTCGTACGGTGGAGTGTCGTCGGGAAGTCGTCATGTTGTTGAGGCGGCCACTGGTGTGGAAATCGCGCCGCGGTGGCAAGCAAGCTGCGGGAGGGGTGATGGTGAGGGGGATATCACACCAACAACTTCGTTCCTTCGGTCCAACGTGATGGTCCGCGACTGCGATCCTCTGATGGAGCTTTATCCAGGTAGTGTTGAGACTGGGATCACCGTTGATCTGTCCACAACTCGAGGAAGTCTTTTGTGTGGTGATGGCCCTGGACAGGTCGATCGATTGGTGGTCACGCCGCAAGATCCATCCCTCGCTGTAGTCGAAGCTTCCTGCGATGCGACGTTGACTTTTGCTCCCGTTGCGGCGGACAAAAATCACAAGTTTTTCGTCGAGGCGTTCGAAGCAGGATCTTCGCTTCCAACCTGGGCTACGCATTGCGAGCGACGGGCTATCGATGGCGTTGTGCTGTCGGCGTCCTGTGATCTGCTCTCGTCGCAGGGTGCGATGCGCATTGACATTGGTTCGATCCTGTCGAAGCTCGAGCGAACATGTTCTGAGCAGGACATCGTGTCGTACACTGCCGCTGTTGTGGGAACATCGTTGTCATCAGGGATCAAGAGTTGTGCATCGTCCACTGTGTTCACTGGGTTGGCACCGGCTTCGTATCAGGTTCTTGTGGATGCTTTCGATTCTTCGGGACTGGAGAGGTTGAATGCGTTTTGCGAGGGTGTTGTTCGGGTCGGGGCAACGGTGGATGCTGTCTGCCAGGTGAGATCATCGGACTGATGTTTTGATTTGTGTGTTGGTTGGAGTGTTTTTGGTATTTGAGGAGCTTTTCACATGAGCAAAGTCGAAAAAGCGAAGGTGTATTTGCGACGTGTTCCGTTGATTGCGGAGGCGTCGGATCGGCCGTCGGAATGGCAATCTGCTACGCATGCTGTGGTGGAAGCGTCTGGTACACTTGGGTTCGTTCGCAAGCGCGATTTGGTTGCGGTGAAGCTTCATGTTGGTGAGCCTGGGTTGAAGACTGCGTTGCCGCCTGAGGTTGCGGCGAGTGTTGTTCGTTGTTTGCGAGATCGGGGAGCTCGTCCGTTTCTGACTGACACCGCGGTGCTGTACAGTGGGCCAAGGTGCAATGGTGCTGAGCATGCGGAGGTGGCGTATCGGCATGGGTTCAGGCCGGAAATTACTGGGGCGGCGTTTGTTCCTGCGGATGGGTTGAAGGGGAATCTGGAGCGTTCGATTGCTATTGATGGGATCCATTATCGCGATGTGAAAATTGCGACGGCTCTTGTGGACGCTGATGGGATTGTTGTGCTGTCCCACGCGACTGGGCACATGGTCACAGGTTTTGGGGGTACGTTGAAGAATTTGGGGATGGGTTGTGCTTCAAGAAAAGGGAAACTCCAGCAACACAGCGACACGAAACCGTCGATTCGTAAGAAAAAATGCACTGGTTGTGGTGAGTGTATTGAGAATTGTCCCGAAAAGGCGATGGCGCTTGATGGCAATCAGGTTGCGGTTATCGATGATTCTCTTTGTATTGGCTGCGGCGAGTGTATTGCGCGCTGTAGTAGCGATGCTGTTGGGTTTAGTTGGGACAGTGCATCGCAGAAGCTGCAGGAGAAGATGGTGGAGCATGCGCTGGGTGTGATACGCGGCGCTAAGAATCGGCTCTGCTATGTTCTTGGAATCGTTAATTTGACCAAAGACTGCGACTGCATTGGAGCGGGGTCGGCGATTGTAGCCAAAGACGTGGGATTTGCTGTGTCTTCGGACCCTGTGGCCATTGATCAGGCGGCAATGGACTTGGTGTGCGCAGTTGAGAAAAAAACTATCGACAAGCTTGCATATCCGGCCATGGACGCGAACGTGCAGCTTGCCTATGCCGAAAAACTTGGGCTTGGAACGCGGAATTACGAATTGATTGAGGTGTAGAAAGCCTTCACCGCTTATTCTGGCGCGCACCGATAATCACCAACCGAGTTCCTAGAATATGCGAGTAGCGTTTCTCGGCCTTCCGCTTGCCGCTTTGTTGCTGCACAGCGACGGTCACACCATATCAATTGCTGGCCTTCGGAGCGGACTGACCACTGGACAGCGTCGTCTGATATCAACTATTGGACAGCGCAACATTGTGGTTGATCCGCAGAATGACTGGACAGCATTTCGCGAAAAACTGAAATGCATAGAGCCTGATCTGCTGGTAAGTTGGTTCTATACTCGTCGAATTCCGATGGCAGTCGTCAATGAATGCAAGTTAGGTGGCATCGGCGTACACCCCTCGCTGTTGCCGCGTCATCGCGGTCCTGACCCGTATTATGCCGCAATTGATGCTGGAGATCTTGTATCGGGGGTTACTGTTCATCGCATCGACGAAAACTACGACACCGGTGCGGTTCTGGATCAGGAATCTCTGAATATCGGGCCAACATGGAACGCATGGCAACTTGCGAAAGCCTGGACCGACCGTCGATCAAACTGCTTCGCAGAATAGTTCGTGCTTTGGCTGATGGGAAAGCAATTCCTGCGATTGCCCAAGATGAGTCTATGGCGACTCAGGCCCCAAGCCCCACCGATGATGATCGGGTACTGCGATGGAACCGGCCCGCCCAAGCAATTGTGCGAAGGATTCGCGCCCTGGCACCGTCTCCCGGGGCTGTTGCTTTTATCGCGGACGGAGCTGATGAAACGGAAATTACTGTCTCGGATGCGGCAGTGGCTGATGTCTACGAGGTTTTGCTGCCAGGCGAAGCAGCAGTAATTGACGGAAAGGCTGTTGTTCGGGCTGCTGACACTGGTGTCGCATTGCTTCGCGGCGAAGTCGATGGTCAAAACTGGTGTAGTGATGATATCGCTCGACGTGTGGCGTTGAGTGTCGACGTTGAGCGTCGACGATCGTGTCGAGAGTGACTTGAGGGTTGAATCGAGGGTTGAAGTTGGACTAAGCACAGGTACTCGATAATGCCCGATACTGTATCCACCGCACGAACAGCGAGAGAGAGTCTTGCGAGAGGGTTGATCCTCTTGCAGAGCAATGACGACGCGCCCGTTGGATACATGGATGCTGCCGAACCTATTGCGAGAGCAATGGGGGCGCTGCACGCGATCGAGAAAGGGGGACAGCAAGCGTTGGTTGTGTCAGCGCCTGTTGCTCTCGATGCTGTCCGAAAAGCTTTGTCGATCTTGCAGGCGAGTCCGATCGCGGACTCGGCGATGATGCAGACACTTGAGGCCGTTGCATCGTCTCTCGGTGCCGTGTTTGGGTTGGCAAAACTCGGAAAAGATCTGGCAAAAGATCTGGCAAAAGGAACGGCCGTCGCAGGTTCAGCATCTGGATTGCGGCAGCCACAGACAGCCGATGCGCAACCCGCTCGCCCGCAGGTTCATCCCAATGCGCGTCCAGGTGAACAACCTGCCGCACGACCTGCGCGCGCGCCATCGATTCAACAGGCATCGATTCAACAGGCATCGATTCAACAGGCATCGATTCAACAGGCATATGGTGATCAGTCATATGGCCCTGGGCGTGAGCAGGATCAGTCCAAGTGGGCAGCGCATCGCGATCTGCAACCGCAAGTGCGATATCAGCCACCGCAAACCCAACAAGCTCAGTACCGTCCAGCATGGGCCCAGCCCCTCGAACCATCGGCGTCTCAGTTAATCCAACAGCAGCTCGACCAATCACGTCCAGACCTAGCGAGCATCAACGAAGGCCAATCGCCATGGGGCCACGCCGGTGATACCCAGCATCCTGCTCCGTACCAGCCGCAGCAGAACCAATCGCCTGTTTCTCCGTTCCAGCCGCAGCAAATCCAGCCAACTGCCGCCCATCATTCTCCACGCCATCAACCAGACCAACGCGTGACGGTGGACACGGTCCCGCCGCGTCATGACGTTGCGCTGTATCGACAGCCCGCAAACCCAATCGTGCCTGTCGAAACAACGCAGGGAATTCCACAGCACCCGCGAGGGCAGCAGCCAACGCCAGAACAGCCGTTTCGGCACCACGACTCGGCGCAGCGCAAACAAGGCGCTCGGCACGCGACGCTCAATGCACAGCCGCAACCGCGTGATGGTCAGACGCGTGATGGTCACGCGCGTGATGGTTCGCAAAGATCGCTCCGAGATGAGCAGCAGCAGAATCCACCTCAGCAACTAGCAGCGCGACCTATCAAACCACCGCGTCCTGGCGACGGCAATACGGCGATGCAGAGTCACGCGCTTGCACAACAGCAGGCCCACCAGCAAGCCCAACATCAGGCAGCCCATCACGACAAGCATCCGCCGAACACCTCACTCCCGAAACCCGACTCAGCACCTCATTCGCGGCAGCCTGAGACTCTTCGATACGACAGTCCCGAATACGAAAACCAGCAGCGTGTGCGCCACCACGCCACGGAACTCCCGCACCAACACCGTCTGCGTCCGCATCCCGAGCCAGGGCAGTTCACCCAAGAGCCTGCGCAACACGATCAACCACCTGGGAATCCTCAAACCCAGCCGACGCATCGTGATATCAAGCAACCCAGGTTCAAGCATCCAGAGCCCCAGCAACCCGAATATCACCAGCCCCAACACCAGCAGCCACAATACCAGCCCCCCGAACAACGGCAGTTTGAACCCTGGCAACCTGAACAGCAGCCAGAAAATCGTCGTCACGATCCGCCACCGCACGCAGGATATGTGTCGTTTCAGCCAATAGTTGAGCAATCCACAACCGATGGGCGATCAGATCCTAACTCCTTGCCCGGGCCACGCTTCGCACCGCCTCCTGCACAATTTTCGCCGCAAGCCACAGCTCAACCATTCGGCCAGCACGCAGGCCCGCCGGTCCCCGGGGGCATGCCAGGGGGCATGCCTACTCAACCCAAACTGGCCGAGGCATCGCCCGCTGATCGTCCGCAGTCGGTGGTGTTTCGAGCGCCCCCGTCGGATGCCACGGCGGAAGGACGTGGATCGCCGTTTGCTGCGGGGACTGTTTCAACTGGTGCGGTCGTAACAGACGATGTCGCGACAGCGCAGCGTGATCCAGGTGCCAAATCGCTTGGCAGTGGGACCTCGGCGGTGGCTGGGTCGGATTTGTTGGCTGATTCTACTGTTCCGATTGTGGAAGCCGAATTGGGAGCGCATTCACCGACGAATTTTTATAGGGGATTGTCTGGAAAT
>Ga0123356_10008694_pt1 | contig 10071 bp, 6 predicted proteins | sample TergutEmb28metaG_2_FD_92546 | JGI IMG/M metagenome (GOLD analysis project Ga0123356, IMG submission 92546) | Embiratermes neotenicus P3 segment gut microbial communities from Petit-Saut dam, French Guiana - Emb289 P3 | ecosystem: Host-associated > Arthropoda: Insects > Digestive system > Gut ... | reverse complement strand
GGTCGGCGGCGCCGGCGCCTGACGTGGCGAGCGCCACGTAACCATCGGGGCGAACGAGGTACGCGCTGTCGCGTTCGAGCCCGGCGCCCGCCGCCGACTCGCTCCACGGAAAGACGTGCATAGGCAGGCCGCGCGCTCCGGGCGAGCGCGTCAGCTCTCGTGGCGAGTCCCCGTAGACATGCACCTGCCAGCCGAGCGACGTCAGCGGATCGAAGTTGTCTCCCGCGCCGACTGTCGGCACCCAAGGGAGGCGATCGCCGCCGTGAATGCGCCCGGCCCGCCCCGCGCTCAGCGGGGAGCGTCTGTAATGGATGCGAACCTGGGAGACGGTTTTGAACAGGAGCCGCCGTATGGCTTCGAACCGAAACGCGGTCGTCAGCACGCGCGGCCCCACGTCCGTCCGCATGCGCCTCGCGATTGTCCCTGGAGCGGTCACGAGCTCGAACGCACGATCGGTCGTTCCAACGAGCGTGCGCGCGAACGGCATGCGCTCCGGTTCATACGAATCGAGAAGCCCGGGGTCGGCGGTTCCGCGGAGGACCATCGCGAGCTTCCACGCGAGATTGCACGCGTCGCCGATCCCTGTGTTCATGCCTTGCCCGCCGACCGGGCTGTGGACGTGCGCCGCGTCGCCGAGGAGAAACGCGCGGCCGACGCGAAAGCGTGAAGCGACGCGATGGTGCACGCGATACGTCGAAAACCAGCTCACCTTCTTCACCGCGAGCCGAATTTGCTCGACGACGTGGCGGCTGACGTCGTTCCATTCGAGGCCGTCGTGCCGTTCGGTCGGGCGCGCGCCGGCGTCGCCGGCGATGGCCTCGTCTCGAACCGCGCCGATGAGGCGAGCGTGCCGCGCGTCGCGGAGCCCGAAGCAGACGACGAAGTTGCCGTCGTCGGCGAAGGCGACGTGGACCTCGCGATTCATCTGCGGTCCCTCGGCCTCGACGTCTGCGACGTAGAAAAGGTGTGCGTACGTCCCGCCGTGGAAACCGACACCGAGCGTGTGCCGCACCGCGGAGCGGGCGCCGTCGCAGCCGGCGATGAAGGGGACATCGCATCCGCGAACGACGCCGTCGGGGCCCCGGAGGCGCGCCGTCACGTGCCCGGAGCGCTCCTCGAAGTCGAGCAGCTCGGCCCCGCGCTCGATGATGACACCGAGGCTTTCGAGCTTTTGCGAGAGCAGGCGTTCGTGCTCGTCTTGGGGATACGTGAGAACATAGGGGAACGGGGTCATCCCCGCGCCGGGCGCGCTGAATTCGAGGCGCCCCTCGTGGCGCCCGCGCGCCCAAACGTTCGCTCCCGAGAGAGGCAGCCCGGCTCGGACCACCTCGTGCGCGAGCCCGAGCTGCCGGTAGAGCTCGAGCGTCCTCGCGTGGACGGCGAGGGCGCGCGACGTCTGGCCCGGCTCCGGCGCACCGTCGACGATTCGAACGCGAACACCCAGGCGCGTCAGCCATAGTGCCAAGACGAGGCCCGTGGGGCCCGCGCCGACGACGAGAACTTGGGGGCCGGCCGCCGAGTCTTTCGCTTCGCTCATGCCGAACGTCATAGTGTGAGCGTGTGACGATCCATCGACGTCGAGGTTGCACGGAACTTGCTCGCCGGAAAGGCATGACCTCTCCCGGACGTGTCTCTCGCCGCGCAGCCCCGGCCTCCGGCGCTCGCGGACGCCGCTGGTCGAAGCACGTGACCGAGACCAGCAATGCGATGGATCTCGAGCCGGGCGTCTTCAAAAAGACGAGCCCACGCGCCATCGCTGTCTCTCTCAAGCGATCGGCCGACCGGAGTCGCCGCCGAAAAGTCGACCCGTACCGGTCGGCGATGTCGATGCTCGTGTTTTACGTGAACCGCGCCGGCGCGCATTTGTCCGGCGAGCGCCGGCGGGTTCTCGAAGCGGCCAAAGACGAGCTGCGCGTCGCGTATGGTCGGGGGCGCTTTAGGGCCTAATCGTCGCACGGAGCGCCGCGCGCCGCCTTGCGGCCTTCCATGCTACGAGCTGACGCTCGATGCCGCCTGGATCTGCCGGCCACACTTTCGTCGACGTTCGTGCGGCCGAGGCCCGCCCCCAAGCCGTCCTCGTGAGCGTGCAGCTCCCGGGCGTCTCCGACTCCGACCACGCGTCAGACCTGGCGGAGCTCGGCCGCCTCGTGCGCACGCTGGGCTTCGACGTGATCGCGACCGTCAGCCAGCGCCGCGACGCACTGGCGGCAGCGGCCGTCCTCGGCGAGGGCAAGCTCAAAGAGCTCGCGCTCCTGACGGGCGGCAAAGGCGTGATTCCTTCGGGGGCGGCCGAAGTCAAAACGAAGGCCCGGGAGAAATGGGCTGCGGCGCGGGGTGGGGAAGACGAGGGCGACGGCAGCGACGGCGATTCGTCCGGCGGCGGCGACGGCGATGCCAGCCGGGACAAGGCGAGCGTGGTCGTCGTCGATCACGAGATTACCCCGAGCCAAGCGCGCAACCTCGAGCGGGCGACGGGCGCGCAGGTGCTCGATCGGACGGGCGTGATCGTCGACATCTTTCACCGGCACGCCCGCAGTCGCGAAGCCCGCATCCAGGTCGAGATCGCGCGCCTCACCTATGTCGCGCCGCGCTTGCGCGAATCGCCGGGGGGCAAAGAGCGGCAGCGTGGCAAAGGTGCGGGCGAGGCGGCGATCGAGCTCGACCGGCGCAAGATCCGCGACCGAATTGCCGAGCTGCGCGAGCAGCTCACCGGCATCCAAAAAGAGCAGGAGAACCGGCGGTACGCCCGCCGCGATCAGCTCCGCGTCGCCCTCGTCGGCTACACGAACGCCGGCAAGTCGTCGCTGATGCGTGCCCTGACGGGCAGCCAGGTTCTCGTCGAGGACAAGCTCTTCGCGACGCTCGACACCACGGTGCGCGCGCTTCACCCCGAGACCAGGCCGCGCATCTTGATTTCGGACACGGTGGGCTTCATCAAAAAGCTGCCGCACGATCTCGTCGCGTCGTTCCGGTCGACGCTCGACGAGGCGCTCGAGGCCTCGCTCCTGCTCTACGTCGTCGACGCGACCGATCCGATGCGCGACGCGCAGCTCGGGGTCACCCAGGCCGTTTTGCGCGAGATCGGCGCCGACACCGTGCCGAGCAAGCTGCTCCTCAACAAGGCCGATCGCTTGGGCGCCGAGGGCCGGCGGGCGCTTCGCGCGTACGAGGCCCAGGGCGGCGTGGTTCTTTCGGCGCACGACCCCGCCGACGTGGCGGCGCTTCGCGAGATGATCGTCGCGTTTTTCGAAGAGTCGATGGTCGAGGTCGAGCTTTTGGTGCCCTACGCGAAGCAGGCCCACCTCGGCGAGGTGTACGAGTGCGCGCGCATCGTCGGCGAGGCTTACGAAGAAGCCGGAACGCGCCTGCGCGTGCGCGGTTTGCCCGCCGCGGTCGCGCGCTTGCAGCGCAGCTTCGCAAGCTGATTCAGAGCGAGCTCGCCGACTCGGGCGGCTTCTCGAGGAACGTGACGACGCCCGTTGCCAGGTCGTACACCGCCGACACGATGAGGACGCGGCCGCGAGACACGAGGTCCGTCAGAATGGGGCTCGACCGCCGGAGCTCGCGCGCCGAGGCGAGCGCGTTGGCCCGCACCGCCGCGGGCACGCGCAGCTCGGGATCGAGAACCTCGTCGACGACGCCCTGCACGTGGGGCGCGATGAGGTCGACGATCGACTGAATGTTCTTCGACGCCGGCGCGCCTCGGTTCTCGAGCGCGCGCACCGTCGCGCTCACCGCCCCGCACTGCGTGTGGCCCATCACGACGACGAGGCGTGTGCCGAACTGGCTGGCCGCGAACTCGACGGAACCGACGAGCGACGGCGCCACGATGTTGCCGGCGACGCGGATGACGAACAGGTCGCCGAGCCCCTGGTCGAACACGTATTCCGCCGGGCTGCGCGAGTCGGCGCACCCGAGGACGACCGCGAACGGCCACTGCCCCGTCGCGAGCCCGGGATGCCAGGAACGCAGGGCGTTCCCTTTGCCCGCGACGAACCGCTCGTTGCCGAGAGCGAGACGCGAGAGCGCCTCTTCGGGTTTAAGGGCGTCTGGGGCAAAGGTGCGCGGCACGGGATGATCGCTTTTACTGGACCGCGCTCCGCGTGGCTACCGCGATCGTCAGCCGCGCCGCCGCGTACCCATGATACGGAGCAGAAACAAAAACATGTTGATGAAGTCGAGGTAGAGCGTGAGCGCGCCGATGAGCGGCAGGTTGGGCGAGGCGCTCCCTTCGGCGAAGAGCCTCTTCAATCGTTGGGTGTCGTACGCGGTCAGGCCGGCGAAAAGAAGCACGCCGATGAACGTGATGGCCCATTCGAGACCGCTGCTTCGGAGGAAGAAGTTGGCGATCGACGCGAGGATCACGCCGATGAGCGCAAAGAGCGCGAAGCGCCCGACCGTGCTGAGATCACGGTGCGTGACTGAACCGTAGATCGAGAGACCGGCGAACGTCCCGGCGGTCACGAAGAACGTCGAGGCGATCGACGTCGCCGTGTAAACGAGGAACACGGCGGCGAAGGTGATCCCCGTCAGCGCCGCATACCCAAAAAACATGGCCGCCGCCGTGCCGGTGCCGACGCGCGGCGCGACCGCGCCGAACGCCAGCACGAACCCGAGCTGGGCGAAGAGGAGCGCGTAAAACACGAAGCGATTGCCGAGCAGTAAGTCGATCGCCGCCGGGGAATGGGCGATGAGCAGCGCGACCAATCCCGTCAGCGCGAGCCCGGCGCTCATCCATCGATACGTGACCCATAACCCATCACTGATGATCTCGGTGGGGCGCGCCGCCACGCGCCGCCCGGCGTAGTTCATCGAGTTCATGGCGATTGGCATAAGCACGCCCCGCACCTCGGGGGCCGCGCGCGGAGCGGCGGGTGCTCGCGCCCGCTCTTTGCACGGCCGAAACGGGATGAATTGGTCGCAGGTCTTTCCCACGCTGCATCGAGGAGGGAGCGGCACCGGTGAACCGCACGATGGGCCGTCGCCGCCTCGGGTGCGCCTCGTTCCACCGGCCGTCGCGACCAAAGTGACGCAGTGGCTCGAGCGGGCGGCCGATTGGCTCGTGGCCCACCACGTTTCGGCCGATTCCGTCACGTGGGCGTGCCTCGCGGCGAGCGCGCTCGCCGGGCTGGCCTTTGCCGGCAGCGCGTTCGGCATCGCGACCGTGCTCCTCGTGGCGGCGGTGCTCGGCGATGCCCTCGACGGAATGGTCGCCCGGCGGAGCCACACGGAGTCGGAGCGGGGCGCTCTTCTCGATGCGTCGTCCGACCGCTACCAGGAGTTCTTCGTCCTCGCCGGAGTGGCCGTCGCGCTGCGCGGGTCGACGTTCACGCTGGCCGCCGCGCTCTTTGCGATCGCCGGCTCGTTCATGGTGAGTTACGGAAGTGCCAGAGCCGAAGCGCGGCACGCGCCCGTGCCGCCCGGTTTGATGCAACGCGCGGAGCGTGCGGTCGTGCTGTGTGCCGGCGCGGCGCTGACGGCCGTCTGCCTGCCGATCGCCCACGGCCTCGGGCTCGCGCGCGGCTTCGGCTTGCTGCCGCTCACGCTCGCGGTCCTGTCGATCGCCGTTTTCGCGAACGCGTCTGCCATTTCACGCCTGCACGCGATCGCCGACGGTCTGCGGGGCGGGGGCGGGCAAAGTGGGGCGAGCGCGGCGAGCGGCTCTGGCGCGGGGCGCTAGGATCGGTCCGTTCAAGGCGTCTCGTCCGTAGGGCAAGCTCGCTTTGGCGCCACGGTCTGTGCCGGAAGCGCGCTCCTGACATCGGTCGTGGCTCGGGGCTAAGGCGCCGTGATAGCGTGGCTCCCGCCCCAAGCGATGTCGATTGCCAGCAGCAGCACCCAGGCGGCGTCCGAGCGCGCGGATGCATCCGGTTCCGTCTCCGCCGTCGCCGTCAGGCCGAGAAAGGGCCGGGCTTACACCATCATCGCCATCGTCGTTGCGCTCGGGCTCGGCGGTTACGGCGCGTTTTCATGGGCGATGCGCGGCAAAGAGAACACCGACGACGCGCAAGTCGAATCCGACGTGGTGATGGTTTCCGCCCGCGTCGGTGGCACGGTCGAAAAGGTTCTCGTGACCGACCATCAGCGCGTGAAAAAGGGCGACGTCCTCGCGCAGATCGACCCGGCCGATCTCTCCGCGCGCGCCAAGCAAGCGCGCGCACAGCTCGCGGCGGCAGAGGCCCAGGCCGCGGCTGCCGACGCGCAGGTCGCGATCGTCACCGCGTCGTCGAAAGGCGGTCTCTCGGCGGCCCAGGCGCAGCTCTCGGGGACGGCGACGGCGGTGGCCAGCGCCGAGGCGCAAATCCAGGCGGCGCGGGCGTCGGTCGCGCGCGCCGAAGCCGACGCGAATCAGGCCGACGTCGATCTGACGCGCGCCGACTCGCTGCACAAGCAAGGGGCCATTCCGCAGGCGCAGTTCGACTCGGCGCGGTCGGTGGCGCAGTCGTCGCGCGCTGCCGTGGCGCTCGCGCAGGCGCAGCTCGCCGCCGCCGAAGAGGGCAAGCTCACCGCGCAGACGCACGTGGCCGAGGCTCGCGGGCGGGTCGAGCAGAGCGCGCCGGTCGACGCGCAACTCGCGGTGGCGCGCGCCAACGCCGACCTCGCGCACGCCAACGTGACGGCGGCCGAGGCGGCCGTGGCGCTCGCCCAGCTGCAGCTGTCGTATGCGACGATCCTGTCTCCGTCCGACGGCCATCTCTCCAAAGTCGCGGTCCGCGAAGGCCAGCAGCTCCAGGCCGGGCAGCAAGTGTTGACGGTCGTCCCGAACGCGACGTACGTCGTGGCCAACTTCAAAGAGACGCAGGTCGGCGAGATGCGCCCGGGGCAGCGTGCCGAGATATCGATCGACGCCTTTCCTGGTCGCACCTTCGAGGGGCGCGTCGAGAGCACGTCGCCTGGGACGGGTGCGCGCTTCTCGCTTTTGCCCGCAGACAACGCGTCGGGCAACTTCGTGAAGGTCGTCCAGCGAATGCCCGTCAAGATCGCGTGGGTCAACGTCCCGGCCGACGTGCCGCTCGCCGCGGGCCTCTCGGCCGAGGTGACCGTAGCAACGCGTTAGACGGGGCGGGGCCTCTCGTCACGCCGTCACGGGCTCGGTCTTGGGGCCGGGTGCTTGCCGCTCGCGCGAGTGACCGCGGCGCCACCGCTCGAGCGCGAGGTATACGACCGGCGTCGTGTAGAGCGAGAGGGCCTGCGAGGCGAGCAGCCCGCCGACGATCGCGATGCCCAAGGGGCGGCGCAGCTCGGAACCGAGGCCGTGCCCGAACGCGAGCGGCAGCGCCCCGAAGAGCGCCGCGCACGTCGTCATCAGGATCGGGCGGAATCGCAAGAGACCCGCGCGGAAGATTGCGTCTTCGGCGGAGAGGCCCTGATTGCGCTGGGCCTCGATCGCGAAGTCGACCATCAGGATCGCGTTCTTCTTCACGATCCCGATGAGGAGCAAGAGCCCGACGATCGCGATGATGTCGAGCTGACCGCCGGTCACGAGCAGCGCGAACAAGGCGCCGATTCCCGCCGACGGGATCGTCGACAGGATGGTGATCGGGTGCACGTAACTCTCGTAGAGCACTCCGAGAACGATGTAGACGGTGATGAGCGCCGCGGCGACCAGGACAGGCTCGCTCGCGAACGAAGCCTTGAAGGCCTGGGCGGTCCCTTGAAACGACGCGAGCATGCCGGGAGGCATGTGAATGTTCAGCTCTTCGCGCTCGACGGCGCGGACCGCATCGCCCAGAGCGGCGCCGGGGGCAAGGTTGAACGAGAGCGTGACCGACGGGAACTGGCCCTGGTGGTTGACCGAAACGGCCGTCTTCGACTGCGACACCTTGGCAATGGCAGACAGCGGAACCGCCCCTCCCGTCACGGGGCTGCGCACGAAGATGCCGCCGAGCGAGTCGGGGCTGCTCCGGCTCTCCGGAATGGCTTCGAGCACGACGTGATACTCGTTGACTTCGGTGTACGTCGTGGCCGCGAACGACTGGCCGAACGCGTCGTAGAGCGCCCCGTCGACCATGGCTGCCGTGATGCCGAGGCGCGACGCGCTGTCGCGGTCGAGCGTGATGTCGAGCTGCAGGCCGTTGATTTGCTGGTCGGTCGACAAGTCTTTCAGCTCGGGAAGCTTGCGCAACGCATCGAAGACTTTCGGCGACCACGTGCGGAGCTCCTCGAGGTTCGCGTCTTGAAGCGTGTACTGGTATTGCGTTCGTCCGAGCCGCCCGCCGACGCTCACGTCTTGCCGCGACTGCATGTACGTCGTGATTCCCGGAATGTGCGCCAGCTTACTGCGCAGACGGGCGAGCACCTGATCGGCGGTGCTCTTGCGCGGCGGAACGCTCTTCAGCGAGATGAAGGCCGAGCCGGTGTTGGTCGTCCCGATGCCGCCGGAGCCGATGAACGCGACGTAGTGGTCGATCTCGTTCTCCTGATCGAGCACGGCGTTGACCTGCGATTGCAGCCCGAACATGCGCCCGAACGAGACATCCTGCGCCGCCTCGGTCGCGCCCATCAGGAGGCCGGTGTCTTGCTGGGGAAAGAGACCAGGTGGGACGACGAAAAAGAGACCGATGTTGAGCACGACGGTGCCCACCGTCACGAAAAGCATCACCACGCGATGGCGGAGCGCCCAGCGCAGCCCGCGCTCGTAGAACGCGAGGGCGGCCTCGAAAATGCCCTCCGAAAAGCGATAGAGACGGCCGTGCTGCACCCCGGACTCGTTCTGGAGCATCCGCGAGCACATCATCGGCGTGAGGGTGAGCGAGATGAGGGCCGAGGTTGCGACCGCGACGCTGAGCGTCACCGCGAACTCGCGGAAGAGGCGCCCGACGATGCCCCCCATCAGCAAGATGGGGACGAAAACCGCCAAGAGCGACAGCGTGATCGACACGATCGTGAAGCCGATCTGCTCCGAGCCCCGCAGCGCGGCACGGAGCGGGGAGTCGCCGCGCTCCATGGCGCGCATGATGTTCTCGGTCACGACGATCGCGTCGTCGACGACGAAGCCCGTCGAGATCGTGAGCGCCATCAAAGACAGGTTGTCGATGCTGTAGCCGAGCAGCCACATGACGCCGAACGTGCCGACGAGCGACATCGGGACCGACACGGCCGGCACGATCGTGGCGCGCCCCGATCGCAGGAATGCGAAGACGACGATCACGACGAGCAAGACGCTCAAAAGAAGCGTGCGCTGCACGTCGGCGACCGACGCGCGGATCGTCTGCGTCCGGTCGCTTGCCACCTGCATTTTGATCGCGGGTGAGATCGACTGCATGAGCTGGGGCAAGAGCGTGAGAACGCGCTCGTTGGTCTCGATGACATTGGCGTCCGGCTGCTTGCGGATGATGAGAAGGACGGCGCGCTTTCCGTCGACCCAGCCGGCGACCCGCTCGTTCTCGACGCTGTCGAAGACACGCGCCGTGTCGGAGAGGCGGGCGGCCGACGTCTGCGTCTGCGCGATGACGAGCGGTTTGTATCCGTGAGCGTCGAGGAGCTGATCGTTCGCCTGAATCGACGCGACCTGCGAGTTGCCCGAGACGGTGCCTTTGGCCTCGTCGGTCGTCGTGGCCGCGAGCGTCGCGCGGACGTTGGCCGTCCCGAGGCCCATCCCGGCGAGGACCGTCGGGTCGACCTGAACGCGCACCGCCGGCTGCTGCCCGCCGCCGACGAACACCTGGCCGACGCCGTGCACCTGCGAGATCTTCTGCGCGAGCACCGTGTTCGCGGCGTCGAAGACCTCGGGCAGCGGGACGGTGTCGCTCGTCAACGCCACGATGAGGATCGGCGAGTCGGCGGGGTTGACTTTGCGGTAGCTCGGCTTGAGGGGCAAATCCGGAGGGAGCTCGCCCCCCGCGGCGGCGATCGCGGCCTGAACGTCACGCGCCGCCGCGTCGACGTTTCGGTCGAGATCGAACTGCAACGTGATCGACGACGAGCCCAGCGTGCTGGTCGAGGTCATCTCCGTCAGGCCGGCGATGCGTCCGAAGCGGCGCTCGAGCGGGGTGGCGACCGACGACGCCATCGTCTCGGGGCTCGCGCCCGGAAGAGACGCGTTGACCGAAATCGTCGGAAAGTCGACGC
>Ga0123356_10008692_pt1 | contig 10071 bp, 8 predicted proteins | sample TergutEmb28metaG_2_FD_92546 | JGI IMG/M metagenome (GOLD analysis project Ga0123356, IMG submission 92546) | Embiratermes neotenicus P3 segment gut microbial communities from Petit-Saut dam, French Guiana - Emb289 P3 | ecosystem: Host-associated > Arthropoda: Insects > Digestive system > Gut ... | reverse complement strand
TTAACTTCGTTGTCATGTGTTAAAGCTTCGTCAAAAGACGGCCACTTACAAAATGAAACAGATTCTTTGTTTCCAAGTTTCTCCCAAAGCTCTTCGCCAAGATGCGGAGCGTAAGCGCTTACCATAATTACAAGCGGCTCCCACAAGGCGCGGGGAAGTTCTTTCAACTTGGAAAGTTCGTTTGAATAAACCATCATCGCGCTTATAGCTGTGTTAAAATTGATGCTTACCGTGTCGGCGGTCACTTTTTTAATTGTCTTGTGAAGAAGTTTTTGCAGTTCAATGCCGCCTGCCTCATCGGAACCGGGTTGCGCGTTATTTAAAGGTTTTTCACCGATTGTCCAAAGCCTTTCAAGAAAACGCGACACACCTGTAATACCTGCGGCAATCCAGGGCTTGCTAACTTCTAAAGGTCCCAAAAACATTTCATAGAGCCGAAGCGAATCGGCGCCGAATTCTTTTATGATGTCATCGGGATTAATTACATTGCCGCGGCTCTTACTCATCTTTTGATTATCTTCGCCGAGGATCATTCCCTGATTTATCAATCGCTGGAACGGTTCGATTGTATTTACAAGACCGCAGTCGTAAAGAACTTTGTGCCAAAAGCGGCTGTACAAAAGATGAAGGACTGCGTGTTCGGCGCCGCCGACATAAAGATCAACAGGCAGCCAGTAATCGATTTTTTCTTTCGCGGCAAACGCCTTGTCATTTTTAGGATCAAGATAACGTATGTAATACCAGCAAGAACCTGCCCACTGCGGCATTGTATTTGTTTCGCGTTTTGCTTTACCTCCGCATTTTGGACAAGTTGTGTTTATCCATTCTTCGATCGCGGCAAGTGGTGATTCACCCGTGCCTGTCGGTGCGTACGATTGAACGTTCGGAAGCCGCAGCGGCAAATCATTTTCAGACAATGGAACGATTCCACACACACTGCAGTGCACGACAGGAATTGGCTCGCCCCAATAACGCTGACGGGAAAAAATCCAGTCACGCAGTTTGTAATTTACAGCTTTTTTTCCAAGTCCTTTTTCCTCAAGCCAGGAAGTAATTTTCGCTTTCGCTTCGGCGGTTGTTAACCCTGTAATTAAACCAGAGTTTATTGAGAAGCCGTCAGCGGTTGTACATTCAGCTGGTTCAATCAGATTATTGTCTGCTCTTTGTTCTTTGCTCTTTTCTTCCTGTTCTTTTGTTACAACTTGAATGATCGGCAGGTTAAAAGTTTTCGCGAACTCCCAGTCACGCTCGTCGTGAGCGGGAACTGCCATAATCGCGCCTGTGCCGTAAGAAATTAAAACATAGTCCGCGATCCAAATCGGTATCTTTTGATCGTTTACAGGATTAATCGCGTAAGCGCCGCAGAAAACGCCTGTTTTATCTTTCGCGAGATCTGTGCGTTCAAGATCGCTTTTTAAAGCTGCCGATTCAATATATTTTTCAACAGCCTGTTTTTGCTGCGGTGTCGTAAGTTTTTCTACAAGCGGATGTTCCGGCGATAAAACCATGTATGTCGCGCCAAAAAGTGTGTCAGGGCGAGTTGTGTATATTTCCAATGTATCAGAGTGACCATCAATTTTAAAAGTAACGTTAGCGCCTTCGCTTCTTCCAATCCAGTTGCGCTGCATAAGTTTTACAGGTTCGGGCCAGTCTAGGGTATCAAGGTCTGCAAGCAGTCTTTCTGCATAAGCTGTAATTTTTAAAATCCACTGGCGGATTTTTTTGCGGGTAACTTTTTCACCGCAGCGCTCGCATAGTCCGTCTTTAACTTCTTCGTTAGCAAGACCTGTTTTACATGACGGGCACCAGTTGATCGGGCTTTCTGCTTCGTAGGCTAGTCCCTTTTCAAAAAGTTTTAAGAAAATCCACTGTGTCCAGTGATAGTAATCTTCGGCGGATGTATCAACTTCGCGATCCCAATCATAAGAAAAACCGAGCGCTTTTAACTGTAAACGAAAACGATTTATATTGTCTGCCGTGGTAACTGAAGGATGGGTTCCTGTTTTTATCGCGTAATTTTCCGCGGGAAGACCGAACGCGTCGTAACCCATCGGGTGCAGTACATTGTATCCGTTCATGCGAAGGTAGCGGCAGTAAATGTCTGTCGCTGTATAACCTTCGGGGTGACCGAGGTGGATTCCCTGAGACGAAGGATACGGAAACATGTCGAGTACATAACAGCGTTTGTCTTTGGGAACAGAAGGGTCTTCCGTTGTTTTAAATGTTTTGTTTTGATCCCAGTACTTTTGCCATTTGGGTTCAATTATTTCAAAAGGATATTTTGCCATACTTCACTCCAGTTATTTATAGAAGAATTATAAAGAATTTTCCAAATCTTATACAGATGGTGACTGACTTCTTCTTGTGTTATAATGTCGTATGGCTAATCCTTATCTTCCATTATGGGAATATATTCCCGACGGCGAACCGCGTGTGTTCGGTAACCGTGTATACATTTACGGCTCGCATGACAGCGCGGGCTCCGACAAGTTCTGCGATTATAAATTAAAAGTTTGGTCGGCATCCGTTGACAATTTAAACCAGTGGGTTTGTCACGGCGATATTTTTCACACAAGGGTTGATCGCGACCATGCCTCTGATACCGATTGGACAGACAATGATCTTTACGCTCCCGATGTTGTAGAAAAAGATGGCAAATATTATTTGTACGCTTATATTGTGGGAGCCAGGGGATGCGTCGCTGTAAGCGATCGCCCGGAAGGTCCTTTTAAATTGATCTCGACATATAAATACAATGTGCCCCAAGGCAAAGGCGATGAGTTTTGCGGACATCCGGGGAGCCCTGGAATTTTTGTAGACCCGGGTGTGCTTGTTGATGATGATGGAAGGGTTTTTATTTACTGCGGGTTTCAGCGCTCATACATGGCGGAAATAAACCCTGATAATATGTATGAAATAATCGACGGTACTTATACAGACGATATAATTCCCGTAGAAGATCCGCACAGATTTTTTGAAGCGTGCTCGCCGAGAAAAGTCGGTAATGTCTACTATATGATCTATTCGCCGAACCCCGGCAGCCGTCTTGTGTACGCGACAAGTAATTCTCCTACAGGTCCTTTTGAATACCGCGGAATCATTGTTGACAATGCCGATGATTTCCCGGGCGGCAACAACCACGGCTCAATTTGTAATATTAAAGGACAGTGGTACATTTTTTACCATCGCATGACTAACGGAACAATCATGTCACGCCGCGCCTGTGTTGAGCGCATCACTATGTTAGATGACGGCACCATCCCGCAGGTACAGATGACTTCCTGCGGTTTTGAGCAGTCGCTATCTCCGTACAATATAACACCTGCGGACATCGCGTGTGTTTTAAAAGGCGGATGTATAATTACAGAGTTAAATATCTTTACAAGAGTTGTAACAAATATCACAGCAGGCTGCATTATCGGTTTTAGATACTTTGATTTTGGCGATGATTTTTCAAGTTGTACAATGGAGTTTTCTGTCAATGTAAAAGGGTCGGGGTGTAAATCAAAAATTAAAATCTTAATCGATGATTACAACACAGACAAAGGTACAGAAATCGGCGAGTGCGAAGTCGGTATGGATGACGGCGTGTACAGCGCTGTTGTAAAAAATGTGACAGGAAGGCACGCTGTGTTTTTTATTATCGAAGAAGGATTCGGCGGATATTTTAAAGATATGTTTAAAGGCAGAAACCTTTTTGACATGGTTTCTTTTGTATTCTTAAAGTGATAAAAATATGAAAGTTCTCGCGATAGACCTTGGCGCTTCAAGCGGGCGTTTAATTCTTGGGGAATATAACGGAAGTTTTTCTCTTACAGAAATTCATCGTTTTGAAAATATTCCAATAGAAAATATAGAAGGCCAGCAGTTACCGGGACACTTACATTGGGATATAGAAACTATATTCGGCGAAATTAAAACCGGCATAAAAAAATGCGCAAGGCTCAGTCATGATATACAAAGTATAAGCGTAGACACATGGGGTTGTGACTTTGCTTTGCTTGACGCTAACGGTGAAATAATTCATTCTCCTTTACATTACCGCGATAAATTAACAGAAGGTAATATAATGGAAGAAGTTTTCAATATTATTCCAAAAGAAACTCTATATAAAAAAACCGGTATTGAGTTTATGCGTTTTAATACAATTTTTCAATTATACGCGTTAAAAAAATTACACCCTGAAATTTTTGAAAAAGCCGACAAAATTCTTTTTATGCCCGACCTTTTTGGATATTTATTAACAGGAATCGCGGCGTGTGAATATACAATCGCGAGCACAAGCGGTTTAATTAATTTACAAACGAAACAGGCTGACGCTGAAATTTTAAACAAGCTGGGAATTGAACCGGCATTGTTTGGAAATATATGTAAACCCGGTACATTATTGGGAACTTTGAAAAGTGAACTCGCGCGGGAATTGGGTGTTCGCCAAATTAATATTATAACCGGAGCGGGACATGATACAGCAGACGCGGTTGTCGCCGCTCCTATAATCGGTACTGAAAGTTGTTTTATTTCCTGTGGCACATGGTCGCTTTTAGGCACGGAATGTACTACACCTAATACAGGTAATGACGCGTATAATTTTAATTTTACAAATGAAGGCGGTTATAATGACAAGATTCTCTTTTTGAAAAATATATCCGGTTTATGGCTATTACAGGAAAGCCGCAGGTGGTGGATACAAGAAGGCGAAGATATAAGTTTTTCACAAATTAGCGAAGGCATTAAAAAAAACAAATCCCCTGATGTTTACATTGATGTTGAACGAGAGGAGTTCGGATCTCCGGGAAATCTTCCGTTTTTATTTAATAAATATTTTGAGGTTACAGAGCAGCGGCAGTTACCCGGAATAACTTTTTCAGAAAAAATTGATATAGCCCAATGTATCCTAGAAAGCCTATCATTAAGTTACAATTATAGAATCGGGCAGCTTGAACAAATAACCGGAAAAGAATTTTCCGCCATCAATATAATCGGCGGCGGTACAAAAGATATAAACTTAATGCAATACACCGCGAACGCCACAGAAAAAAAAATAATAACAGGTCCTGTAGAAGCTACAGCGCTTGGCAATATAATAATACAACTCATTTTTGCCGGCGTAATTAAAAATACAAACGAAGCTCGTGAAAAAATTACAGGAATAAAAACCTATTTGCCGCGAGACGAAGATATCTGGAGTTTAAAACGCGAGAAATACATTGTAACATAAGTAATTCCAGCCAGAAAAACAAATATTCTCTTCTCATTATACACGATATCATGTATAATACATAAAAATGGCTAAAAGAAAATCAAAAGAACCTTTAACTGTACTTTCATTATTTTCCGGCTGCGGCGGATTAGATCTTGGATTTGAAGGTGATTTTGACGTTATAAAAGAAGCTGTTAATGAAAAAATAAATCCAGACTGGAATTGTTTAATTAATAAAAATAAAAAATGGAAGCGATTGCCAAAAACTCGATTTAAAACTGTTTTCGCGAATGATATTAGACTAAACGCGAAAATCGCCTGGACAAAATATTTTGGGAAACGCGGAATTGATTCATCAATATACTTTTTAGACAGTATAGTTGATCTTGTAAAAGTTCATAAAAATGGTAAAAATGTATTTCCTAAAAATATTGATATTGTTACAGGTGGATTTCCTTGTCAGGATTTTTCTATCGCGGGGAAAAGACTTGGGTTTAACTCCAATAGAAGTCACAATGAGGAATCTTTAGATGCTGATAAACCATGTGTAGAAAATCGCGGTCAGCTTTATATGTGGATGAAAGAAGTTATTTCGATTACAAAACCCAAATTATTTATCGCGGAAAATGTAAAAGGATTAACAAATTTAGAAAATGTAAAAACGATAATTGAAAATGATTTTCGTTCAATAGCGGGTAATGGTTACCTGGTAATTGACGCTAGAGTACTTCACGCGGCGGATTATGGTGTACCTCAATCACGTGAACGCGTAATATTTATAGGGTTTAAAAAATCAGCTTTAAATAAAAAAGCGTTATCAGAATTATCTTCAAAAAAAATATCTCCATTTTTTGATCCATACCCTCCGGTAACACATGCTTTTTCCAATAAGGGAGAGGGATTATTACCTCCAACTACTTTATCGCAGGCGTTTTATGGTTTATTGGAACCGGAAAAATCAAAAGATTTATCACAACAAAAATATTCAAAAGCTAAATTTATGGGTAAACATTGCCAAGGACAATCAGAAATAAATTTAAATAATATTGGACCAACAATAAGATCCGAACACCATGGAAATATTGAATATAGAAGATTATCAAAAGAGCATGGTGGAAAATACTTAAATGAACTAGAAAAGGGACTAAATGAAAGGCGTTTAACTATAAGAGAGTGCGCGAGAATACAAACTTTTCCGGATGAGTATGAATTTGTAATTTCTGGAAACAGCGAAATAAAAGGTGTATCTGCTTCAGAGGCATATAAAATTATTGGTAACGCTGTTCCGCCATTATTAGGTTACCACATCGCGAAGAGATTAGAAAAAAATTGGGAATTATATTTTGGAACTAATAAAAAATGATTATATCAACAAATAGAAGTCCAAATTTAAATGAGTTTAAATCTCTTGTTGATGATGTTACAATAAAATTGAATAATGACGCTGAAAAACGCGCGTCTTATTATTTAAAACGCAACGCTCAACTCTTGGAAGATGATGTGTTTTCTTTTTTATATAATACAGCGAAAAATACTAAATTTGAAGGTACTATACAGAAAATTTCCGGTCAGCGTTTTCCTGATATAATTGCAGGCAAGTATTATGGCATTGAAGTAAAAAGTTCAAAAGATGAAAAATGGGTTACTCTTGGCGGCAGTATAAATGAATCAACTCGAGTTGAAGATGTAGAAAGAATATTTTTAATTTTTGGAAAATTGATTGATCCAATAGAATTTCGCAGTCGACCATATGAAGATTGTTTATCAGATGTAGTAGTAACTCATTATCCGCGTTATAAAATAGATATGAATTTAAAAACTGGTGAAACAATATTTGATAAAATGAACATAACTTATGATGATTTACGGTTGTCTGAAAATCCTGTTGGTGAAATTGTAGATTATTACAGAAATCAACTTGTTCCGGGAGAAAGCCTCTGGTGGATTGGTAAAGTATCGAAAGATGATCCAATTGAAGCCGCTCCAATGAAAATAAGAATTATGAGAACACTTACCATGAATGAAAAACAGATGTTTAGAAAAGATGGATTAATCTTATTTCCGGAATTAACAGGTAATTCTTCCATTAAATACGAAAGATTTTCTTTATGGCTTGCAGCGAAATATGGTGTTATATCAACTTCCACTAGAGATTTATTTTCCGCGGGAGGCCAAGGAATAATTGATATAAAAAATAAAGTCTATAAAAAAATCCCGCGTGTATTATTATATATCAATGAATACAAGGATTATATTTCCATGAATATTAATAATATAAATGAAAGTATCCTATGTGAAACTTGGAATGTAAGAAAAATAGAAAAAGATCGTTTAGGACAATGGATAGATTTAATTTCTAAGTGTTGCGTTATTGAGAACCATAACACTAATGAAGTTATGAACGCGATATTTAACCGAAAATAATAAATATTAAACAAGAGATATCTATATGCCAAGAACACCGGAAATAACATATAAAATAATGTCAGCTGTTAAATCAAAAAATACAAAACCAGAAATTAAGTTAAGACGTGAATTATGGTCAAGAGGATTACGTTTTAGGGTAAACTATAAAAAACTTTTAGGAAAACCAGATATAGTATTTACAAAAGCTAAAATCGCTGTATTTTGTGATGGAGATTTTTGGCATGGTCATAATTGGGCAATTAGAGGTTTACCTTCTCTTGACGCGGAATTAGAAAAATATAATAAATATTGGAGCTTGAAGATTCTCGCTAATATTGAACGGGATAAAAAAGTAACTTTTACCCTGGAAAAAAATGGCTGGATTGTATTAAGATTTTGGGAAAGTGACATAAAACAAAATGTTAAAAACTGCGCTGATGTTATTGAAAAAAAATATAGAAAATGTATTGGTTATATTGTAAATATAATGTCTTAATTTTACAAAAGCCCGCATTATGTTGATATTTACATCTATTGTCTTTTGGCTGTTGAGAACCGCCGCTAACATTGCAACACCTTGTTCCGTAAAGACGTAAGGATTAAACCTTATTTTTTTAGTCATTTTTGCGATCACAAATTGTGATCGCAAATTGCGATTTCAAAATTCTACAAATTTACAATAAAAACTTCAAAATAGTGACAGTCACCCTTACTTCAGGCGGTGCATGCTGCTGTTCAGAAAAACTCTGGATGAACCTGCTATCGGAGCCACCCTGCATCAAAAATGAAGCTATAATTATTTAACCAAGGAAGTAACGCGCATTTTTAATGCAGGACTTTTAATATATCTAATTTTCGTTACTTGTATACATGTCTCCTGTCGCAGGGAACTCTAGTGTCCTGTAATATTTGGTTTGTAATATTACAATATACGTAAATTCTTTAGAAATTTACTTAAATTACATTGTGTCTTTTGTATATTACAGGACACTCGAAATGTTTTTTGCCCAGCCCCTGCTCCGCCTGTAGAAAAATGACTGACACCTTTGTCTATTTGTGATTATTTTTTTATATCACAAAATTGATAAAACATATCAATACATTGTTGACATCTTTTCCATTCAGATATTACACTTGTTTCATCATAAGTTATTTTTTTACCGTCAAAATTTTTAATTCTATTATGACTGTTGTCATCAAGTTTTATATTGAACATATGGCAAATACCTTACCAAACCCCTTACAGTCAATCCCGCAAAGCTCTTCATTTGGCGCTCTATCATTAACTTCAATAGTTACGCTAAGTTTCATAACACCTCCAAGAACACAAAAAAATATTATTCCCCATTAACCAGTCTAATGAATTGATTTTTTTGTCTTAGATATTCATTCCTATTATTTCTTAATGATATAACATTTGGCATACTACTTAACTGTGCAGTATTAGAATAAAATGTAATTGTCATTTGACCAGTATTTGTATTTCCATATGTAACTGTTGTAAGAACCCAAGTTTCCATAGTTCTTCCTAAATTTGTCTTAGGTATCCACTCGGTTAATATATAATAATAACCATTTAATCTTGGTCTAGAACCACTAACTAGCTGCCCTTCGATTTGTTGAATAGTATCAAAAAAATTAATATGGACACCAGAAGCGCTTGTTTCATTTGCGCTAACAATTCTATTGTATTGCTCTCTTGTAATAATTGTTTGCTTTAAATCCATTTTTTCTTCACCATACATAGTCCAAGTTTGTGAATAAACGAAAAGATATTATCTTCGAAGTTGTAAATGCAGTAAAACAATCCTTTGCCGAAGAAAGTATGAAAATAAAAAATCCATAATCAGACATCTACCTTCTAGTTTATTAAATTTCGTGTTGGTTCGTGTGGTTCGTGGTAAAAATTCTTACATATTAGAACTGACAAGGATTTTCGCAGTTCGCTTTTAGGAATTTATTTTAAACCTACCGTACTGTCTTCGCAACATCACAAATACGGCGAGCCATTTTATCCAGCGGGACCTGTTCCATAACATGGCCGTATTCGTAGGCGACTCGGGGCATTCCGTATACAACAGAGCTAGCTTCATCCTGACCAAGTGTCATGCCGCCTTCTTTGTAAATTGTTCCAAGGTGTTGGGCGCCGTCTCGTCCCATGCCCGTCATGATTACTCCAAGCGCGTGGTTGGTGTAATTCATGGCGACAGAAGCGAATAAGACGTCAGCGGAAGGTCTGTGTCCTGATACTAACGGATCGTTTGAAAGGCGGACAACCGCGCCGCCTGTTTTCTTTTCTACTTCAAGATGTTTGTTACCCTGCGCTATAAGGATTCTGCCTGATTGAATGGCATCGCCGTCTTCGGCTTCCTTTACTTCTAACGGGCAAATGCGATCAAGGCTTTTCGCGAACTCGTTTGTAAAACCGACAGGCATGTGCTGTACGACAACGATTGGAGTTTTTA
>Ga0123356_10008691_pt1 | contig 10073 bp, 7 predicted proteins | sample TergutEmb28metaG_2_FD_92546 | JGI IMG/M metagenome (GOLD analysis project Ga0123356, IMG submission 92546) | Embiratermes neotenicus P3 segment gut microbial communities from Petit-Saut dam, French Guiana - Emb289 P3 | ecosystem: Host-associated > Arthropoda: Insects > Digestive system > Gut ... | reverse complement strand
CCGCGCACACGCGCTTCCCGTCCGCCCGGCCATATTTCCAGCGCCTGCCCGGTAGCCAGCGCGCCTTGCCACAAGGCGCCCGTTACCACCGTGCCAAAGCCAACCTTGCTGAATACGCGGTCGATAGGCAGGCGCGGATGCCCGCCGGCCGGCTTGGGCGGCACATCATCCGCTACCCGGGCCAGTAATTGTAAAAGTTCCTCTATACCATGCCCACTATGCGCGGAAACGGCGATCAGCGGCGCCTTGGCCAAAGTGGTATCAGCCACTAATTCCCGTACTTGCTCATATATCAATTCCAGCCATTCCTCATCCGCCAGATCCGCCTTGGTGATGACCAGCACGCCTTTGTCTATGCCCAGCAAATGCAAAATATTCAGATGTTCGCGCGTCTGCGGCATCACGCCTTCATCAGCGGCCACCACCAGCAGCGCCATATCTATACCCGCCGCCCCGGCCAGCATGGTCTTAACAAAACGCTCATGCCCCGGCACATCGATCATGCCCAAACGCCGGCCATTGGGCAAAATAAGCGGCACAAAACCCAACTCTATGGTCATGCCGCGTTTCTTTTCTTCCGGCAAGCGGTCGGTATTGATACCGGTAAGCCGCAGCGTCAACTCCGTCTTACCATGATCCACATGCCCTGCCGTACCGATGATGATATGATCCATAAAGGCCCCCGAATGTAAAATTTAAAATTTAGAATTTAAAATTATGGAATACTTTTACCGTTTTTATGACGCCACACAAAACTTCGTTACTTGTCATTGCGAGTGAAGCTAAGCAATCCAGCTCGTTGGCGAAGCTGGTTATTAATGACAGGTTTATTAAGGCTAAATAACTCTGAGTTACTACTATAATTCTAAATTCTACATTTTACATTTTACATTTCATATTGATTCTTTCCGCATCGTGGGTTACAATGAGGATGAGGTGTTTAGCATGATTTTTAAAACCTGCTATTCAATGAATTTTCATAAGCCTATTTCACGTTTATTATCATTATATAGCCTATTTCGCTTTTTCGCAAGCTGTTAATGTTAATAGTGCGGTATTCGTACTAAGCAAGTGCAACAACTTACTATAGTACCTTACAGACTAACCACACCAACAAAAAACAAAAATTCACTCAAAACTCAAAACTAATAACTCACGACTCACAACTTGGGCTGCGAAGCAGACCGTTAGATATTTCAATCGAAAGCAGGGAATGAAAATGAAAAAAACTGATTCTTTATTTGAAAGCAACAGGGCTGCCTGGAATCAAGCTTTGGAGTATCACCAAAAGGCAAGAAATAATTCTTTGAGCATTGGTTTTGCGAACCCTGATTTTACAACATTAGACCGGGATTGCGATGATATTTTGCTCAGCAAATTGAATAATATTGACCTTAACGGTAAAAAGATATCGCAAATGCCATGCAATAATGGACGTGAATTGCTATCGCTTATGAGGTTAGGGGCGAAAGAAGCGATCGGTTTTGATATTTCCGATACCGCTATTTTGGAAGCCGGGCAGCTTGCCGAAATAGCTACGCTGAACGCTAAATTTTTGCGGACAAATATATTGGAAATTGGCGAAGAATACAATGGCTATTTCGATTTTATCTTCATTTCCGAGGGCTCACTGCAATGGTTTCCGGATTTAGACGAATATTTCTCCGTTGTGAGCAGGTTACTAAAGCCGGGCGGAAATATCCTGATTGTGGAAATACACCCTATTGCTTATTTTATTGTGAATGCCTTGAATCCGGAAAAACTGAATCTCAACTATGCCGTTTCATATTTTGATAAAGGGCCGTACAACTATAAAGATGGTCTGGATTATATCGGCGGAGTTCCGTATGAGGCAAAGGAATGCTATTGGTTTATGCATAAAATATCGGATATACTGAATGCCATATTGCATAGCGGTATTGAGATTGTGGAAATCAATGAATATGATCTGGAAATGGCCAATGATACCGAAACAAAAATGTATGATAAATTCCCGTTAAGCTATATCCTTACCGGTAAAAAGCGCTAATGCGGTCTTCGACCGCAAGTTTTGAGTATTGCTATTAAAACAAAAATGGCGTATACTAGTCATAGGATCGGAGGTGTTCCGTATGGTAATGACCGATGAAATTTTGCAAATTAAAGATACTATAATAAAAACCGTACCGACCGAAAAAATATATTTATTCGGTTCTTATGCCTATGGTACGCCGAACGATAATAGTGATTATGATTTCTATGTGGTAATTCCTGATGGCAGTATGCGGCCGTTGGATGCATTAGGCGATATCTATATGGCTATGCGCGGTATGAAAAGAAGACCGGCCGATATATTGGCGGGAACAACAGAAATCTTTGAACGACGTTCCAAACAATTGACTTTAGAACGCACTATTGCGGAAAAGGGGGTGGTACTGTATGAGCGTGGAAAATAATCCTTATGAGTGGATACGGCTTGCTGAAATGGATATTATTACGGCGCATCATATGTTCGAAACTTACATACCAAAGCCGCTTGAAGTTGTTTGCTTTCACTCCCAACAAGCAGCAGAAAAAATGTTGAAATGTTTTTTGATTTCACGGAATATTACATTTCCGAAAATCCATGATATGCAAGTGCTTTGCGAGATGTGTGTCGAAAATGAGGAACGCTTTAATGAAGTGTACAAAGAAGCTGTTCTGCTTACGCGTTATAGCGTAATTCCGCGTTATCCCACGGAACTGGGAATAACCGAGCATGATGCTGTGAAAGCTATAGAATATGCAGATACCGTTATGGATTTTGTGAAGGAAATATTATCCGATCAGGCCAAATCCGATGTTGTAGAGGAATAATAGAAAATTAGTTTGGTTTGGTTATAAATAATAGTATTATAGTGCTTGTTTCGTACTATCAACATTTTACGCTGATATCAAATATGCAAGAAAAGCTTAATCCTCAATTTATGTATGCTGTTCTAATTTATCCGCGCAAAATACTCATCCACAGCGGTATCGAAATCAGGTGAATATGAATAGTAAAAAGACTTAAAGCCCTCATTTCCCTTAATACTATCAATTTCTTTCAATGGAAATACGCTATCACCTATGCGAACAGTTGCGCGTGTATAGTATTCGTCATCGTCTAAAACAGAATCCCATTCAGGATATACTATCTTTGCATAATCTTCTACATAATTGAAAGCGCCATTCTCAAACTTATATGCGTCTATCCAATCCCAGCCATAACAATCATTTCCGAAAAAGTAATCGGAAGACATTTCCTTAAACAAACCGCTCGTTACTAAACTATAGTAAATACTTCCATTATAATAGGAATAAATTTCATCAATAGTTCCTTCATAACCAAGTATGTGAATCACTAATTCCGGTACACCATCTTCATCAAAATCAACCAAAGATAATCCTGCGTAACGTGCCTGACTATCCCCATCTTCATCATTTAAGCCGTTCGAGCCATTACAATAGAATTCAAATTGTTCGTTTTCTCCCCTGAAAACTCTTTCATAAGCTTTCTGCCATTCAGTATCTGACTCTGGTTCAATCGGTAAGTCGCTGACTAGTTGCTTACCTAAGCGATAGTACAAGCCGTACAACGGCGTTATATTGCTAATTTGGTTATCGTTTAAGTATAATTTTGTTTTTGTAAGTCCAGCCAGCGGCGTCACGTCGCTGATTTGGTTATTCCATAATATTAAAGAGTCTAAATTAGAGAGTTTGGACAGAGGTGTTAAGTCACTGATTACGTTGTAGCCTAAGTTTAACAAATGTAACTTTGTGAGATCAGACAGTGGTGCCAAGTCACTTATTTGATTGTTACTCAAATTTAAGTAATCCAAATTTACCATATATTTCAGGGGAACAATATCTCTGTCACGTAAATCTTCTCTTGATAAATCTAGCATGTGTTGTGTTGTGCTGTACTTTATTCCTTTTATGGTTATATATTCAATAAACGTATCCATTATGGGCTCTTTGATTGGTTCAGATGCAGGTTCCGAGGCAGATTCCGGTGCAGATTCAAGTGGAAAATCGGGAGCAGGATTGGGATCCGGCGCTGGTTTCGGTTTTAGCTCCAGCGATGATTTCACATCCATATCTTCGGCAATAGGCGGTAGCTCCGGCTTGGTGCAGGATGTGCACAATGACAATGCTAGAACTATGCAGAGCAAGAGTGATAAAATACATTTCATTTATAATGCCCTCCAGTTTTTCGATTTATTAAGCTGAGGATAGAATTATACATTTAATCTGTGAACCGCTAATAATATTTATAAAGCATATACCCATGAAAAGTCAAGGGTTTTTTTATTGCGCGCGCGAAGGAAATATATGTAATATGTAGAAATAGTAAAAGTTAAATAATAAAAAAGTGAGGTAAGAAAATGACAACTGTTTTGGTAAAAAGTTTGGAGATAGGCGGCCGTGTTTTGACTATGGAAACAGGCCGCATGGCCAAACAAGCCGGCGGCGCGGTGTTTGCCTGTTATGGCGATACCATGGTGCTGGGCGCGGCTACCATGAGCGAGCAGCCGCGCGCGGGCATTGATTTTTTCCCGCTTTCCGTGGATTATGAGGAGAAGATGTACGCTGTGGGTAAAATCCCCGGCGGCTTCATTAAACGCGAAGGCCGGCCTTCGGAAAAGGCCGTACTCTCCTCACGCCTGATAGACAGGCCCCTGCGCCCGTTATTTCCCAAAGGCATGCGCAATGATGTGCAGGTAGTTGCCACCGTGCTTTCCGTGGATCAGAATAATGCACCCGACGTTACGGCCATCAATGCCGCCTCCGCCGCCCTGCATATCTCCAAGATACCGCTGCTGGCGCCCGTGGCTGCCGTGACCGTCGGCTTGATCGGCGGCGAATATGTCGTCAACCCCAATGTGGAGCAAGAGGAATGCAGCCTGATGCATCTTACCGTGGCCGGCACGCGCGAGGCCGTGATGATGGTGGAAGCCAGCGCTAATGAGGTGCCGGAGGATGTCATACTGGAAGGCATCATGTTCGCGCATCAGGAGATAAAGAAAATAGTCACTTTCATCGAGGAATTACGCGACGAGGCGCTGACGCTTGGTTTGGCCAAGGAAAAATGGGAATTTGTGAAAGAAGAAGTAGATGAAGAATTGGCGGCGGCGGTACGCGCCGAAGCCGGGGACGCTTTCCGTACCGTGATGCTGCGTTGTTCGCAGGAAGGCATCGACAAAAATACGCGCGAGGGATTGCTGGACGGCATCAAGCAGGAAGTACAGGCGGCACTGGCCGAAAACTTCCCCGAGCAGGAAGCGGTCATCGGCGAAGTACTTTACACTATGGAAAAAGAAACCATGCGCGCCTTGATCGCCAAGGATAAAGTACGTATCGACGGGCGCAAGACTACCGAGGTGCGTCCGATAAGTTGCGAGGTTGGCATATTGGCACGCACCCATGGCTCCGCCTTGTTCACGCGCGGGCAGACGCAGATTTTGAATGCGCTGACCTTGGGCATGGTTTCGCAGGAGCAAGTATTGGACGGGCTGGGCGTGGAGGATAGCAAGCGTTATATGCATCAATACAATTTCCCGCCCTACAGCGTCGGCGAAACGCGGCCCATGCGCGGCCCCGGCCGCCGCGAGATCGGCCACGGCGCCTTAGCCGAGCGCGCCTTACTGCCGGTGATACCCGGCGAGGATATATTCCCATATGCTTTGCGCCTGGTATCCGAAGCTATAGAATCAAATGGCTCCACATCCATGGGCAGCGTCTGCGCCAGCACGCTCACACTGATGGATGCCGGCGTACCAATTACCGCGCCTGTTTCCGGCTGCGCCATGGGCTTGATCAAAGATGGCGAGGATATCACCATACTCACCGATATACAGGGCATGGAGGATTTCCTGGGCGATATGGATTTCAAGGTAGCTGGCACGGCCAAGGGCGTCACTGCCATACAAATGGATATCAAAATAGCCGGCATAGACCGTGCTGTATTGACGCAAGCCCTGGAGCAGGCTAAAGAAGGACGTATGTTTATATTAGACAAGATGCTGGATGCCATAGCCGCGCCGCGCGCCGAGCTTTCGCGCTATGCGCCGCGCATCATCACCACGCAAATACACCCGGATAAGATCCGCGATGTTATCGGTAGCGGCGGCAAGATCATCAAGAAAATCGTCGAGGAAACCGGCGCGCAAATCGACATCGAAGACGATGGCCGCATCTTCATTGCCAGCGTGGAAGCGGAAAAAGGCGAGCATGCCCTGGCTATCATCAAGGCTATCGTGGCGGAACCGGAAGTGGGGCAGATATATAAAGGCACAGTGGTAAAAATCATGGAATTCGGCGCTTTCGTGGAAATCTTGCCCGGCGTAATGGGCGCCCCCGGCCGCGACGGCATGGTGCATATCTCGCAGCTGGCCAATAGACGCGTGGCCAAGGTGGAGGATGTATGCAAGGAAGGCGACGAGATGTGGGTCAAGTGCATCAATGTTGACCATGATAGCGGCAAAGTGAAACTCTCGCGCAAGGAAGCCATGAATGAACTGGGGTTGGATATTTAGAAGCGGGAAGTTGGAGGATAGAGGCGGGAAAAAAATAATGAAAGGGCCGCCGGAATGAGCGGCCCTTTTCTAAAAGGTATCTTCGTTATTTATGTAGAATATAATCTATATTTTGAAGCTGCAATAAATAACCTATTCGAGGAGGATTTATCATGACAAAAACTACGGATGAACTTCCGGAAAAAACAAGCCACGGCCTTTTATCGCCCAAACTGAAGCATATTTTAAGCGCGCTGACTGTGCCGGCTATGCTGGTCGTGCTGCTAGGCAGCGCGGCTCTGTGGCGCTGGCTGACGCCACCGGAGCATATCGGGCAAGCAGAGACGGATACGGAGTCAATAAGCAGTATTGACGTCACGCCGCCCAGCGATATCCTGAGCAGTGAGGAACCGGCCGCGGAAGAAACCGGCGCGTTTACGGAGGATGAAACATACATCGCCGCGCGTATCAGCAAATGGGGGTTCATAGATGATAGCGGCATAGAGACCGTGCCGCCCAAGTATAATTCTGTAAGGCCTTTTTCCGAGGGGTTGGCAGCGGTTGAGCTGGATGGTAAATGGGGGTATATAGATAAAAGCGGCAATGAGATCATTACGCCTATATATGATTATTTTGATTATTATGATTACGATTATAACTATTACCGTGTTTCGATGGATTTCAATGATGGGTTGGCGGCGGTCCTGCTTGATGGCAAATATGGTTTTATTGATAAAACCGGTCAAGTGACCGTGCCGCTTTATTATGATTATGTAGAATATTTCTCCGAAGGATTGGCTACGGTCATGCTTGACGGCAAATACGGTTTTATCGACAAAACCGGCCATGAGGTCGTTAAACCTAAATATGATATGGTTTATGATGGTTTTTATGGTTTTTTTGAAGGTTTGTCTATGGTTATGCTGGATAATAAATTCGGCCTGATCGACAAAACCGGCAAGGAGATTGTGCCGCTTAAATATGATAATATCTGGAGAGCCAACAGTAATTATGCTTGGCGTAGTTTTTTTGACCCCGGCATAGCGTTGTTTTTACTTGACGGTAAATATGGTTATGTTAACAAAACAGGCAAAGAGATCGTGCCGCCCAAGTATGACGACGCATGGCTGTTTGCCGATGGTTTGGCGGCGGTCATGCTTGACGGTAAATGGGGGTACATTGATAAAACCGGCAAAGTAGCCATACCGCTTAAGTATGATTATACATGGAGTTTTGGCACGGGAAATGAATCCTGGCCGGGTTTCTTCGAAGGTTTGACGGTGTTAATGGTAGACGGTATCGGGAGCGTTTACAACAAAGCCGGCAAAGAGATAATCCCGCCGAATAAATACGATGATTTTGGAGCATTTCTTTATGAAGGCTTATTGACAGTTCGCAGCTACGATACTGGTAAATGGGGTATTATCGACAAAAGCGGCAAAGTTATAGTAGCGCCTAAGTATGATTACGAGCTGGTCTTTTCAGGAGACTTGGCAGTGGCTGTACTTGATGGCAAGCATGGTTTTATCAACAAAACCGGTAAAGAGGTCGTACCGCCTATACTGGAGTACGATTATGTGGGCTATTTCTCTGAAGGTTTCGCTTGGATCATGCTGGAGGGAAAATGGGGCTTTATCAATAAAACCGGCCAAGAGATAGTACCGCCTGTTTATGATAGCGTGGGCCCTTTCACCGAAGGTTTGGCCTGGGTCAGGCTGGAAGGAAAAGAAGGCTTTATCAATGAAACAGGCGAAGAGATCGTACCGCTTAAATATGATTATGTGGGGGCTTTTTCAGCAGGCATAGCCCGGGTAGATGTTGATGGTCAATTTGGCTTTATCGACAGAACCGGCCAAGAGATCGCACCGCTTAGGGATAATATATATGATGGAACAGGTAATTCCTACGAAGGCTTGACCACGGTCTGGTTAAATGGGGAATGGGGCTTTATCAACAGGCTCGGTGAGGAGATCGTACCGCCCAAATATGTTGAAATCGCTGATAATTTTACAGAAGGTATGGCGGCTGTCCGTGTTGATTATTGATTAAGCCGGAGGGAATATGGAGGTCAAAGATGCTTATGTCAGCGTAGCCGCGGAGGCGGAGGCGGAGTTTACGGAGAAAAAATCGCGCTTTATTGGCAGGATAAAGCCTGTAAGCAGCGAAATAGAGGCTAAGGCCTTCATTGATAGCGTGCGCGCCGCCCATCGCGAGGCTAATCATCATGTATACGCCTTTGTCGTCGGCGCGGCGGATGAAATACAGCGCTCCAATGACGCCGGCGAGCCCTCCGGCACAGCCGGCCGGCCGGTGCTGGAGGCGATAAAAAAAGCCGGCCTGCATCATGTAGCGCTGGTGGTAACGCGCTATTTTGGCGGCACTTTGCTGGGCGCGGGCGGGCTTACGCGCGCATACGGGCGCGCGGCGGCCTTGGCTATCGAGCAAGCCCACCCGGTAAACTATCTGCCGGCGGAGCTATGCGCGCTGTATTTTGATTATACTTTGGTAGGGCGCGTGGAAGGCCTGCTGGCTGAATATGGCGTGTGCATACAAAACAAAAGCTATGCGGAATCGGTGTGCTATGTGGCCGCCATTCCGGTGGCGCGGCTGGACAAACTTAAGCGTACGCTAATAGAAAGCAGCAATGGCACATTGCGCTTTCAGCAATTATCAGAGCAGTTATATATAAAAAGTGAGGTATGAGCATGAAAAAAATAACTCTTTTACTAACGGTAATACTTGGCCTGACGCTGCTATGCCCGCTTGCCGCATATGCGTTAAAACCGGCGGATATTATTGTGCTGACAGAACCGGAGCTGGAGTTTGATATTGTGGATACATTCAGCGAAGGATTGGCCATGGTTAAAAAAGACGGCCAAGCCGGCTATATCGATATCAACAGAAATTTAGTTATACCGCTGCAATATGAATCAGCGTCGCGGTTCAGTGAAGGGCTGGCTGTAGTGGAACTATATCATGCCAAGGGCTATATTGACACATCAGGCGCTGAGATTATTCCGACAGCATTCGATAATGCCTGGCCTTTTAGCGAGGGGTTGGCAAAAGTTGAGTATGATGATTGGAGTATGTTCTATATCGATGTCAGCGGCGACTATATCAGTTTAGAGGAATATGATAAAGCCGGATCTTTTAGTGAAGGGTTGGCTTATGTGGCAAAAGACGATAAATGGGGCTATCTTGATAAAACAGGCGGGGTTGTTATTGCGCTGGAGTATGATTCTGCCTGGAGTTTTTTTGCCGGGCTGGCCGCGGTAGAAAAAGAAAAAAAATGGGGCTATATCGACACTACCGGTAAGGTTGTAATTCCGTTGGAGTATGACTTGGCTTTTTCATTCAGTGAAGGGCTGGCTGAGGTAAAAAAAGGTGATAAATGGGGCTGGATCGATACTTCAGGTAATATAGCAATACCGCTGGAACATGAAATGACCGGCAGTTTCAGCGAAGGGCTGGCAAGTATAAAAAAAGCCGGGAAATGGGGCTATGCCGATGCTACCGGCAATATTGTCATACAGCCGGAATATGATAGCGCCTGGGATT
>Ga0123356_10008690_pt1 | contig 10073 bp, 12 predicted proteins | sample TergutEmb28metaG_2_FD_92546 | JGI IMG/M metagenome (GOLD analysis project Ga0123356, IMG submission 92546) | Embiratermes neotenicus P3 segment gut microbial communities from Petit-Saut dam, French Guiana - Emb289 P3 | ecosystem: Host-associated > Arthropoda: Insects > Digestive system > Gut ... | reverse complement strand
ATCTCATCGAGACGGCGACCACTACGGTTCGCGTGCTGTCTGCCGACCCGGCCCGGCGTGACGAGGCGCTTGAAGCGCTGCAAGTGACGGCTGGTAGCTACCTCGGTGCGCTGGCTGGCGAATGCGGCGGCCTCCTTGTCGACAATGGCTGGCTCCGTGTTCTTGCCGCCGGTACACCGGTCCTTCCGGGCCTTCACCAGGCAACTTCGATCGCCGGCGCACCGTCGCCTTGGTTGGAGGTCGCCTGGGACGTCATGGGTGGTCGCTTCGCGATCAACGGCGGCGGGCTGGATGCCGAGGCGGGGGAAGTCTGTTACTGGGGGCCCGACACCCTGGACTGGTCCGGTACCAGCGGCGGCCACTCCCGCTTCGTCGCCTGGGCACTCGGCGGCGGCCTCACCGGCTTCTATGAGTCGTTGCGATGGGACGGCTGGGAGCGCGAGGTGGCCGACCTCGGACCCGATCAAGGGATGTCCGTTTACCCGCCGCCTTTTGCAGTAGAAGGGCGAGCGATCGCGGAAGCCAGCCGAAAGCCGGTGCCGATCGCGGAGCTGCACGGGTTCTACGCCGAGATCGCGACCCAGGTCCGGGATCTGCCCAACGGATCCAGCTTCAGGATGCGCGGGACCGAGGAGTAGTGCCGTCCGGTCATGCCGCTGGTAGAGCATCCATGAATCCAGGGGCGGTTAACTTCGATCGGCGATCCCGCTCGATGGGCCGACCTGCGAGGGATTATGCCGCCGGGTGGCTCCGTCATGTGACCCGGTCGACTCGCTCGATGGTGATGACGTCGCCGTCGGTGTATTACAGGATCCGGTAGCTGTTGACGCGGAGTCGGTGGTAAGTGCCCCGGTGGAAGGCCTCGGTCGGGTATGGGTCATCGGCCAGGGCGAGGACGGCGAGGCCGACTGCCCGCAACCCGTCCTGGTCACGCATGAAACGCCGCGCGGACACTCTGCCGGCGTCCGACCACTCGATCCGCATCAGTTGCGAGCCGGCGGGGTCCAGCCTCCGCTCGGAGCGAGGAGTTCGTTCATCACCTCATCGTGGGACCGGGCCCCAGGACGGCCTGCGACGACCCACCGCTCGTGCGCCTGGCTTGCGGCCTCGATCTCAGCCTGCTCGATCTCGTCAGCGGAGGCGTGCCTCTCGATCGCCCGAAAGCGCAGGTAGTCGCCTATCGGGACGACAACAGCCTCAGATGTGCCGACGCGGATCACGTCGTGCTCTGGCTGGGGTTCTCCGGGCTGGGCGGTCATGGCTCCACCGTAGGGCACCATGCTGGGTCACTCCAGCAGGAGCGCCAGCTCAAAAAGACTTCCGCTCATCCCGCGGACAGCGCATGGCTACAGGCGCTAGTGACAGCTCGGGGCCGACGGCTTCGGCAAGCTAGGTTAGGCCGCCCGGGTCGCCGGTCAGCCTCGGCTGGGTCATCATCACGGTCAGCCCCTGTACCCGCGGTCACCGGGCATGGGTTGCACAGTGACGCCTGCGGCGGTGAGGAACTGGCGGATCTGGGCGGCGTGCTCAACGACGTGCAGCGGCAGGCTGCCGGCAATCACCGCGAACAGCATCCCGTGGTATCGATGGGCGCCAGGAAGCGGCCGGGCAGCCATCTCCTCGGTGAGGCCGTCCAGGGTCTGGCGGACGCGGACGCGGCACCAGTCAACGTACCCGAGCAGCTCGGGCTTGGTGAACCTGCGGTTGGGGGAGCCGTAGGTGTTGTCGTCAAAGGGCTGGGGCGGTGCCCACGGCCCGAACTCGCCAGCCAGGTCATAGTCGAGCGTGTTCAGCGCGTGGTAACCGAGGAACCAGGGAGCCGACCCATGCAGTCCGCCGTGCGGCGCCGGAGCCGTAGGCACCTCGTCCGGCCACAAGTCCGTCTGCCACAGGTCGTCGGGGCAGTCGGTGAGCGCCGCATTCATCAGCTGCAGCGCTTGCTCGAAGTTATGGGCCATGCTGTGCACGAACACGTTGGGCACACTGCTGGTACAACGCATGTCGGCCGACGTGACACCGCGATGCACACACGCGCTCATGCCGCCTTCCGGTCGTAAGTCCTGACTAAGTGGTCTGATCAGCCGGTGCGAAGCATGTGGTCTAGGACGTGGCTGAGCCGGTAGACCGAGACGTAGGAGGTGGACTCGGCGCCGAACTCGGTCCTGGCCCAGTCCGCGTGTCGTGCCTCCAGCTCGAATCCGGCGAGCTGGCCCATCAGGTCGAGTTCGGATGGCCAGATGTAACGGTGCGGGCTGCGCCACACGCGTGCCTGCCCGCCAGCGCCGATTCTGACGTGGTGCGATACAAGGTGCTGGCGCAGCACGTCGTAGGTGTCCAGGCCGATGTAGCCAGGCTCCGTCTTCCATGCGATGGCGGACTGTCCTGGTGGCAGGCTGCGTAGTCCCGGTACCCCATTCTCAAGGACGAACCGTCCGCCGGGCGCCAAGTGCCGTGCGGCGTTGCGGAAGCACGCGACCTGCTCGCTTTGGGTCAGCAGGCAGGAGATCGCGCCCCAGACAATGTAGACGAGCGAGTACGTGCCGGGCGCGCGGGCGGTGGCCATGTCGCCAGCAACCACCGGGATCGTGAGCGCATCGACCTTGGTGTGCAGCTGCTCGATCATCGGCGCGGACAGCTCAATGCCCGTGACCGGCACGCCGCGCTCAGCCAGTGGAATGGCGACGCGGCCGGTGCCGATGGCGAACTCCAGCGCCCGGCCATCACCAGCAAGCTCGGCCAGCCGGTCAACAGTCGGCCCCAAGACCTCCGGGGCGAACATGCCTTCGCTCAGCGCGTCGTACGTCCGTGCCGCCTCATAATCCCAGGCGTCCTCCTGGCGCATGACCCAACAATCTCAGCTGCCCACCAGACCGTCGAACGGCTTTCACGCCGGGCACGGGGACGACCTGGTCAGGACCTGAGTGACCAAACGGTCAGCCTGTCAGCTATGGCGCGAGCAGTTGTTTCACACGCACTGTCATGCATCTATGAGGCCGCTGGAGCGCCCCACGTTGCTTTTGTGACACATCGGCGTCGCTTGCAGGCTCCGTCATTACGGCAGCTGATAAGCGACCACCGCTGCCTGCTGCGTAGCGGCCAAGGGGACTCCAGCGCCGGCCAGCAGTGTGTTCCCTGCGATCGCTAGTGTTGAGTTCGATCCAGCCGGCAGTTGCGTGGACCACACGATCGCGCCGCTCGAGCGCGAAAGCGCGAGCAACTCGCCAGTGAACGTTGTGGTGAAGACCAGGTCGTTTGAGACCGTGGCGCCGCCCAGGTCCAGCTGGGGAAGATCTGTGGTCCAGAGTCGGCGACCGGTGGCCAAGGAGATGGCGACCATCTCACCGGTGCCCTGCGCGAAGTTCGACGAGCCTAGCACCTGAGTTGCGGTTTGAAAGCTCTCCGGCAGGTTGTCGACCGGTACATAGACGACGCCATCGGCCGCCGCCATGTTCGTCTCCACCCCGCCCACCTCTCCGGGCTCCGAGGTGTATGGGAACTGCAGATCGAGCCTTCCCTCCAGAGCCAGCTGATCGTCGTTGTCATGTCCGTTGTGGATGCCGACGGACGTCTTCCAGAGCAAGGCGCCGCTCGCCGGATTGAAGGCAAACACGTAACCGCCCTTGCCGGCTGCTACCACCACAGGCCGATCACCCGCCAGGGTGTAGATGGGCGAGATCTGCAGGTCCCAGTCGTGGAAGTCGTCGGGAAACGCCTGGTAATACCATTCCAGTGCTCCGGTGTCCTGGTTGAGCTTCACAATACTGTCGGTGTACAGTTCGCGGCTTGGGGTCGTCACCGCCTCCTGTTCCGAGAGGTAAGGGTTTCCCGTTCCGACGTAGACGGAGTCGTCGGGGCCGATCAGGACTGGCTCCCAAGCCCCGCCAGCCGTGTCCGCAAGCTGTTGCCCCGTCTTGTCAATGACAGTCTGGAAACTCCAGATAACGGCACCTGTCTGAGCGTCGAGAGCGTAGACCATGCCACCACCAACGGTCACCGCTGCGGCTACGAACACTTTGCCGTTTGCCACTTGTGGAGCGATATCGAAGTTCACCTGAGTCGCAGACAGCTGCGTGTTATACCAGAGTTGCTGGCCGGTTCTGGCATCCAGGGCGAATACTCCGGTGGCAGTGACCCCGTAGATCCTTCCGCCGTTGAAGGTGACTCCATTCGGCCCTTCGTCGGGGGAATTGTACTGATGCGTCCACAGGACCTGACCAGTCGTGTATCGAACCGCGATCACATTCGACGAGCCGTCTTGCAAGTAGGCGACGCCATCGACGATCACCGGGTTGGCGAAGTCAAAGCCGGTGCTGCCCTCACCCGTGACCGGCACGCTCCATGCTTGTCGCAAGGTAGACACATTCGCTGACGAAATAGTTGATGCGGCGACACGTGCATTGCACAAGTCGCCATTGGGTGAAGGCCAGTCGTCGCGGCTCAGGCAATTGCCAGGCATGGAGGCGCCGACGCCTGATACCGATCTTGCCGACGCCACGGCCGAAGCGGTATGCGCAGGCGCAAAGAGATTCATGCTCGAAAGAAATAAGGCTGCGGCAAACCCGACCAATATCTGGTAACGCCGGACGGCCAATATCCTCATAGCGAATCTCCCTAGTCCTATGTCGCCTATGCCGCCGTTGCTTATTGTCACGTCCTTATGGCGGGCCGTCAACCTAATCTCGAGCCCGGCGGCACGCCATAACCAGGGACCCAGCTGTTTTTTCCGGCCAGGGCAGCGGCTCTCGACGTCCTCTTCTGGCCGCCAACAGGCCGCAGTCTTGCCGAATGCCAGGGCCGCGGCCGGCCCGTTCAGGGCTCCGCCACGACTTGCAGCTGGTCCAGCTTGTCGCCAGGTCCGGGGGCGCGCCTGATGTCGATGTCGACAAAGCCTGCCGCGAGGAGCACATCGCGGAGCTGCGGCTCACGCCAGTAGCAGAAGAACCGAGGCGCGTCCATCTTGCCGTTTGACCACTCCTGCCCGTCGCCCAGCTTAACGATGAACGCGAACCGTCCACGGGGCCGCAGTGACCGGCGGGCCTTTGTCGCCACGCCGCCGAACTGCTCCCTGGTGAAGTGCAGCAACACCGAGTTCGCCAGCAACACGTCCAGGGCGGCCGGCAGCTCATCAGTGATCGCGTTGAGCGGGTCCGCGTCGATTCCCCGCGCTCGCAACTCCGCCACGAACGCCGGGGCCGCGTCCGTACATCGCACCCGGTAGCCGAGGCCGTTCAGGTAACCGGCATCCCGGCCGAACCCGCTGCCGATCTCCAGGATCCGCGCGTCTCGCGGCAGCCCGGCCACCGCCCGGTCCAGCCACTGCCTGACCGGGTCCGGCACCTCGTGCGTTGTCCGGTTTATGTACCGCTGCGCGTACTGGTCATAGGTGCTGATCGTCCGCTCGTTGGCATCCCCAGGCGCGACCCCGGCTGGTGTGCCGTTGTTCGACATGCGGCCAGTATCGCGAAGCTGCGCAACATCAGGATCTGCCGCGGACGGCGCTCGGTGTCGACACTGGCGATAGGGGCGATGTGCGCGCGGAGCTTGAGAGATCGCAACGGCGACGAGTTTCGCTATCGTGTCCACTCTGGATTCCCATGAACCCGCCTTCCCGACTCTGGAGGAGAGCGTCATGACCGCTGCGACCAGGAGGCAAGCGTGAGGCTTCTTCTCACGTCGGGGGGTGTCACCAACACGAGCATCCGCGATGCGCTGGTCGGCCTGCTGGGCAGGCCGATTGAGGAGTCCAGCGCCCTCGTCATTCCGACCGCGATATACCCCTTCCCCGGCGGCGCCGGCCACGCGTGGGAGGCGATCTGCGGGAGGAGCACGAGCCCCTTCGCCGGACTGGGCTGGAAGTCTCTGGGAGTGCTGGAGCTGTCCGTACTGCCCAGCATCGACGAAGAATGCTGGGTCCCGGCGGTCCAGCAGACCGACGCACTCCTGGTCTGGGGCGGTGATCCGGTGTTCCTGGCGTACTGGATGCGGCAGTCCGGGCTCGCAGGTGTCCTGCCGTCGCTGCCTGACGAGACGGTCTACCTAGGAGTGAGCGCCGGGAGCATCGCGGCAGCCTCCATCTTCGCCGAGACGTACCGTGAACCACGTCGCGGCAGCGGCGATGCGCTGTCCACGGAAGACATCCAGTTCGCCATCCCCGATGGCGACCTGAGCATGATCCTGGTCAAGGCTCAGGGCGTCGGACTGGTGGACTTTGCGATCATTCCGCATGTGGACCACGCCGATCAGCAGGACATGGTGATCGCGGAACAATGGGCCGCGAAGATACCAGCGCCGACGTACGCGATTGACGACCAGACCGCCGTCAAGGCAACCGACGGCAACATCGAAGTCATATCCGAGGGGCACTGGAAGCTGTTCCCTCGCCGCTAGCAGCGATCGGCGTAGCGAAGCGCTCGCATCGACTGTGGCGCGGCATGTGTCGCCTCTCGGCACCCCGCTACCGCGGTCACGCAGGTATTGCCTCGGCCAGGCACCCGGCATTGCTGGCGGCAGCCTCGCTCGCAGGCAGGAGGGGCAGCCGGACCGCGGGGCTGGGGATCTCGCCGCGCCGGAACAGCACTGCCTTGATGACGGTCGGGTTCGGCTCGGCGAACAGCGCGGCCGACAGCGCCGTGAGCCCGTGGCCGAGCGCCCGCGCCTCAGCGGCCCGGCCGTCTCGCCACAGGGCTACGAGGCGCGCATACTCGGCGGTGCGCACGTGCGCGGAGGCCAGAATGGCGCCGTCAGCGCCGAGCGCGAGCAGCGGCGACGCGTACAGGTCGTCGCCGGCGAGCACTCGGAAGCCCTCGGGCCGCGCGGCCATCATCAGCATCGTGTCCCGGTCGACGGCCCCGGCCGCGTGCTTGATCCCGGCAACTCCGGGCAGCCCGGCGAGCCGCTCGATGGCAGCCCAGCTCACTGGCTGGCCGGTGCGGTAGGGAATGTTGTAAATGATGAGGGGAACGTGGCCGCCATCGGCCAGTGCCCGGACATGCTCGATCACGCCCGCCTCACCGGGGCGGCTGTAGTAGGGAACCACCGTCAGCGCCGCGCTGACCTCCGGGTAACGGCGCAGCGCAGCCACCGCGGCCGCGGAACGGGCGGTGTCGTTGCCGCCGGCACCGGCGATCAGCGGAGCATCGTGCTCCCGGCAGACGCGCGCGCAGATCTGCAGCACCCGCGTCCGCTCTGCATCACTGAGAGTGGCGTGCTCGGCAGTCGTGCCGAGGGCCACGATCCCGGTCGCGCCGTCATCGAGGACACGATGCGCCAGTCGCTCCAGCGCGGCGGCGGCGAGCTCGCCGTCGGCGGTGAACGGGGTGATGAGCGGCACGAACAGGCCTGCTAGCTCGGTCATGCGACCGATCCTGGCCGGCCGCAATAGCGCAGGTCCATTTCACATTTCTGCGGTCATACCTAAGCTGAGCTAATGCTTGACGTCCGGAAGCTGCTGCTGCTCCGCGAGCTGTCCCGGCTCGGCACGATCGGGGCGGTGGCTGAAGCCCAGTTCTGCACGCCGTCAGCCGTCTCGCAGCAGCTGCGCGCGCTCGAGCGGGAAGCCGGGGTGCCACTGATCCGGCGTGCTGGTCGGCGGGTGGAGCTCACTCCCGCGGGGGCGGACCTGGCCGACCGGGCCATCCCGGTACTGGCCCTGCTCGAGCAGGCCGCGGCGGCGCTGGCGGCCGCCCGCCAGGAGCTGACGGGCGAATTGCACATCGGTGCGTTCCCGACGGCGGTCCGTACCGTGCTCCCGGCCGCGCTGGTCGCGCTCGGCGCCGAGCACCCGCGGCTGGAGCTGCACGTGACCGAGCTGGATCCGGCGGACGCGCCGGATGCGCTCCGGTCAGGAGCGCTCGACATCGCCCTCGTGCACGAGTACGACTACGTGCCCGCCGAGCCCGATCCGGCGCTGGCGACCGAGCCCCTGCTTGACGAGACCGTCTTCCTGGCGGCTGCGTGCGGCACGCTCCCGTCGGCCGGCGAGGCGGGCCCGGTGCGCGGGTGCCGGGACCGGCCGTGGATCGTCGGCAGTCCCGGCACGCTCTGCCACCTGATGACAGTCCGGCTCTGCCAGGCAGCCGGGTTCACGCCCCGGATCCGGCACTACGCCGACGACTTCGGCGCCGTGCTGACGCTGGTGGCGGCCGGCCAGGGCGTTGCCCTCGTGCCCGAGCTGGCCCTGACCGACCGCCCCGCGGGTGTCGAGCTGGCTGCGCTGCCGGCGCAGCGGCGCACGCTGATCGCCTGCCGAGGCGGCGGATCCGGCCATCCAGCCATCGCGGCGTGCGCCGCTGCTCTCCGTGCCGCTGCCGCGGGCTACCCTGGCGTCGCAGTCCCCGGAACCTGACCGACGGGCCCGGTGCGGCGGCGCCAGATGGCCCGCTCGGCAGCTGACCAGGCTGTCGACGTCAGCAGGTACAGGCCGGCGGCCAGCGGTGCGAACGCAGCGATGCCGACCGTCAGGTACGGCAGCGCCCGGCTCAGCCAGGCGGCGCCCGCCGCGGCGGGCCCCGTGCTCGCTGACACCGTGCTCGCTGACACCGTGCTCGCTGACACAGCAGACCTGGCGATCTTGGCGGCGGCGAAGCAGGCGACCGCGATCAGCGCGAACAGGCCGAGGAAGACCAGGCCCTGAATGCTCACCGGGCCAGCCCCGGTGAGCCAGTGACTGCCGAGCGGAGCGGCTAGCAGTCGTTGCGACAGCAGGAGGTTGGACCGGCCGGCCACGGTGCCGGACTCCAGCAGCCGGTAGATGACGCTGAAGAAGGGCAGCTGCAGGAGCAGCGGCAGGCAGCCGGCCAGCATGCCACCACCCTCGGCGGCATACAGCGTGGTCAGCTCGCGCTGCAGCCGGTCGGGCTGACCGGAGTACTTCGCCCGCAGTTCGGCGATCCGGGGCTGTATTGCAGCGATCCTGGCCTGACCGCGAAGCGCGGCAAAACTCAGCGGCGAGAGCAGCAGCCGCACTGCGAGGGTGAACACGATGATGGCTGCAGCGGCAGCCAGCCCGCCTGTCAGCGGCGCGAGGAAGTGGGACAGGGCGAAAACGACGTGATAGGCGATGTCGACTGGGGTGTTGAGGAATGCGAGCATGACGACTGCCCTCCAGCAGGTCGGAGCGTTCCGGGATCAGCTGGAGACGGCCGCGTGACAGTGAGCAGCATCAGCTGCTGAGTCCGCTAGGGCGGCATCAGGGAGTCAGGCGGCCGCCAGGGCCGCCGAAGGTGCTCTGGGCCGGGCCCGGCCCGGCGTGTCCGGGTTGCGCTGCCGCTGAAAAACGGCACCCCATGACTTACGGCGCAGCGCGACAGCAAGCCGCGGCCCCGCAGTGAGCGCGGCGCCCAGCCAGGGTGCGCGGCCGAGCACTGCAATGACGGCCGCAGCGAGTGCGACCGTCGCGAGCGCGAGCATGCCCGACGGCGTCGCCGCATGCCCGCCGAGCTGCCAGCCGACTGCGAGCTGCGCCACGGCGATCGTGAGTGCGACGCGGATCATCCAGGGCACGTAAGCCAGCGTACGCCCGTGCGAGCGATGGGTTTATTCGCTCACGCGCGGGTTTGCTGGATGCCGTTGTGCTGCTGCCAGGCGGCGGTACCGGCAGCGGCGGCGGCCTTCGTCTGACCCCAGGTGTGCTTCAGCACCTCGCCGGGCGGTACCTCGAGGTCGCGGTAATACTGCCGGAGGGCCGCGGAAACCGCCGAGCCGCTCACGAGAACGCCGATGAGTGCGATCAGCCCGCCGGCAGCGATCAGGCCGGCTCCGGCGATCATCGACGATCGATCTAGCTGAAATGTGCTGGATGCGGACGAATAAGTCTGGCCGGTCTGCATGGCGTCCTTCCCGGAGGTCGTCGTCCCGACAACCCTCCCAAGCGACGCCGCCCGCAGTCATCCATTGCGGGTGATCCGGCCAGCGAGCTGCTGCGCGCGTCAGGGACGGCCGCGCTCGACCTCAGTAGCGCGGACGGCGTCCAACTGCAGGGCGCCCGATATCTCATCGAGGACGCGCTGACCGTCGATCGCCCCGCAGCTGAACAGGTCGATGGCGATCAGGCTCTCTTCCGGCCAGGTGTGGAT
>Ga0123356_10008689_pt1 | contig 10073 bp, 10 predicted proteins | sample TergutEmb28metaG_2_FD_92546 | JGI IMG/M metagenome (GOLD analysis project Ga0123356, IMG submission 92546) | Embiratermes neotenicus P3 segment gut microbial communities from Petit-Saut dam, French Guiana - Emb289 P3 | ecosystem: Host-associated > Arthropoda: Insects > Digestive system > Gut ... | reverse complement strand
TTTTCCGCATCAAATGTATGGCGAATGCGCCAGTTCTACGAAACCTACAGTGACAATGAAAAACTCGCACCACTGGTGCGAGAAATTAACTGGACGCACAACCTTATAATTATGTCCCGAACAAAGACCGATGAAGCAAGAGAATTCTATCTATTACTATGCGGTAAAAACAATTATTCAAAACGTGACCTTGAACGCCAGATAGACAGTATGATTTTTGAACGCACAATGATTTCCGACAGAAAGAACAAGCTATTTATCGCTAAAAATGCCGGATTAGCTGCTCTGCGTGACAGCTATGTTCTTGAGTTCCTGGATGTTCCCGAAACCCACAAAGAAAAAGAACTGCGAAAATCCATTGTAGCAAACATCCGTAATTTCATACTTGAGTTCGGCAAAGACTTTACCTTTGTAGGTGATGAATACCGTATCCAAGTTGGAAATACCGATTTCTTTATCGACCTGTTATTTTTTTCCCGTAGCCTGTCATGCCTTGTTGCAATCGAACTCAAAGTAACCGATTTCCAGCCAGAACATTTAGGCAAATTAGAATTCTACCTTGAAGCTCTAGACCGTGATGTCCGCAAACCAAACGAAAATCCAAGCGTAGGATTAATCCTTTGCGCAGGCAAAGACGACATGGTAGTAGAATACGCCTTAAGCCGTAGTCTTTCTCCTGCACTGGTTGCCGATTATCAACTCCATCTGCCAAATAAAAACCTACTGGTAGAAAAACTGCGTGAGTTAAAAGAATTAGCGGATGTGGAACAGGATGATAACAATGAAGAATAAAGGCATAAGATAATCAATATGACGCAAATATCATCATTCTTAAAATTTCCAACACATGATAATTTTGAATTGTGTCATTGCTTCTTTTACTCTTTGAGCGATCCTGTAGATCCACAATACATCGCAACTGTACTTGATTCTGTTGTATCTGTGTTTTATGCAAACCTTGACAGTACTATAATAACCAAAAAACCAGTTCTCGTCTTTAATTCTTTATTCAAAAATCCTCCCTCAGATACTCCAGAAATATTACAAACAAATAATGTGTCACTGATATTTTTACATACTCACTATAGCTATTGGTGTCAGTATTCCTATCAGTTTGCACATGAACTTTGCCACCATGTAATTGATACCAAATGGCCTCCAATTTGTGACAGGTTTGGCTGGCTTGAAGAAACTTTATGCGAATTGGCATCGCTTCTTACTTTGTATAAAATGAATATTGTTTGGCAAACACATACTACATATCAAAATATGCTACCATTTAATTCGCTAAAAGAATATGCTGACAACGAATCAACTAAAGTTTGTAAATATACAAACACATTTTCTGAATGGCTGTCAAATAACTTAGAAAAATTCTACAATAACAGAAGTGACAGGGTAATGAATCGTACTGTTGCAATTAAGCTATTACCACTTTTTAAAAAATATCCTATTTTATGGCGAACAATTCATTTTTTAAAAGATATTCCAGTTACCGATGATATGACTTTGTGTCAGTATTTATTCGCTTGGAAAGAGCGTATGCCAAAAGATTTGCATTTTTACTTTGAAAATATAATAGAGCTTTTAAATTGTAATTAAAAATGGTTATTTTTATTAAGAAAAAAATTCCCTAATTTTATTAACAGTATCAATTAAAATCGGTATCTTATCTAAATTGTTAAACAAAGTTTGAATTAAATGTTTTTTCGGGTTTTCGAATAATAACTTGGCGATCTTTGCATACTTGGCGGTTTGGCGAGAACTCTTTTTGTATACATTTAGCTGTTACAACCTACTAGTATTTATTTTATTCTATTAACCAAACTTACCTGCATCTGATAATGTCTTCATCATTTCATACATACGAGGCTGGGTCTGCAAATATTCTGTACTCATTTCTTCGTTTACATTAAAAGCGTTGTCTAATACTGCAGCGCAAAGATCGTAATTTCCCATTTTGCACGCAATGGCGGCGGCATTTAATAATCCGATTATTTGTCCAGCTTCATCACCATTATCTTTTCCAATATCTGATAATTTGACGAATTCAACAAAAGCCGCTTCGTCTGCTTGTTCGTGTAATCTTTGTATTTTATCTTCTGCAGTTTCATACCATTTTTTTTCTGCCATTTCTTGATCCTTATTAAATTATTTCAGCACCAATTACTACAACTATCCATCTCAGATACTGACTTACCACTTTGTCGGCATATTCCTCTTGAAAGATACATTGTACAGCTTATACATTTATTTGGATATTTTTTTCTGTTTTCACCATGAGATTGAATTAATGAATCTCTTGAACTACTGCTTGACGAACTGCCAGATCCCAGAACACCCAAAACAGATAGAACAATAATACCAACTATTAAAATACCAGCAATTAATAGTCCTACCCAGCCAAAAATCCCATAAATAACAGCACCAATAATAATTGCTATTATTATAAATCCAATCATATAATTCTCCTTTTATTTATTTGTGTATAAATAATCATTTAAAATAAATACCAGTAGCAAGTTGGTAGATACCAACAAATGGCGCTTTTATTACAGCCCATACCAATTTAAATAAAGCCACAATAAATGTAATAAAAAAATACATAAATAAGCTTTTTAATCCTTCAAAAAAGCCTTCCTCTCTGAAACTTTTTACAGTCAATTCCCACCAATCAATTAATGCTTCTATCAAATATTCCATAGCGGAAAATAAGAAAGAAAAAATACCGACACCAATTAAACTAAAAAGTAGTCCAAAAAATAACCCAACAAGTATACCTCCAATAACTATACCAATTATTATACCTATAATAAAAAGGATTAAGATAACTATAAGATGTATTTTTCTAAATGTGAGATTTTTTTCACTTTTATTATTCTTTATTTCATTTTTATATTTGATATCCTTTTCTGCTTTTCCATTTTTTATTTCCTCAAGTATGTCTTTATAATCTTTATTTTGAGGATCAATATTTATCGCGATTTCTAAATCAGAAATTGCAGAAACGTTGTCTCCTTTATATACATATGTAACACCACGATCAGCATAAAAACTACCAACTTTATTTGGGTATAATTCTATTGCTTTATTAAAATCTGATAGTGCTAAATCGTACTCTTTTTTATTCATATATGCGCTGCCACGTTTATTGTAAGAAAAAGGATTATCAGGTTCGAGTTTTATTGCTTCAGAAAAATCCGCAATTGCTTCATCAAATTTACTCTTAGAAAAATAATTTTCACCTCTTTTTAAATATTCTTCTGCATTCATAAAAATCTCCTTTAAAATGTTTGTTTCAATATTTAATCAGGATCATAACCTGAATTTCACCTACTTCCCCCTATAATTACTTCCACTCTTCCATGCTTCATAATTACCGCAGGTTTTACAATTACTTTCATTTAATAACATCCTGCCTTAAAAACTTTAAAGCTTTCAGAGATTACCTTTTGTTAATATCTCTGATTTTGCTTGGTTCCCTGATTAAAATTTATTGAGATTCTGCCATTGGTTACTTGCACACCTCTGAATAAAAAATAATCGTAAGTTGGATCTATACCTATTGTTATTAATGAAGACCTCATGCCATTGGGAATAGCAATAATAATATCCAGCGTACCTGTAAAATTATAAGTCATATACTTATCGCGTGATTCTCTATATATTTTTGTAATTACCATTCCATCTTTAATATTTCCACTAACTAAAATAACATTATTAGCCATTCCTGTTCCGCCGGCAAGAAAATGTCGAGTTGTTAAATTCAATTCACTTAATCCAATAGCGATATTGATATATGGATCATTGTATTGATCGGGAATATCGGTTATGGTTATAATTCCTGGAATAAATGGATTAATCCATTCAATATTTGCAATACCATTTTCGAATATTACTTGATCAAAAATAAAATCAGGCATAAAATTTGTAGAACCCAACCCCGAATATATGGTTTCCGGCGTATTACGAATACACAGTTCCACAGGGACAGTTACAGTTCCTGTAAATGCCTCTAATCCGCCAAATAGTTTATTTTTATCTTCAAAAAGCATCAATGTTGCTGTTCCATCCTTGATGACTGCAGCTGTGTGTCTTCCCCTAAATCCACGCGGATCTGTAGCTGAAGCAATAATCTTAGGTTTGTAATTTGCTCCCATATCCAAGGTAAAAGAAACATATTTCCCTTCAAACTCTGCAGGAATATTGGTGATTGTTAAAACACCAGGTTCAGTATTGTTGTCTCCTAAGGAAGCGCATCCATTAATACATACAGCCAAAAAAAGCAGTAATCCGACAGTAATAAACATTTTGATTTTCATAATCATTCTCCTTTATTTTTATTATTATGATAATACCATAGTATATAAAACAATGTCAATAACATATTTTATAAAGTAATGGTAACATCATATCTTTTTATATATGGAAAAAGAATGTAATTTACGTATTATTCTTGCCAAAAATATCAGAAAAGCCCGTTCATCTTTACACATAAGCCAGGCAAAACTTGCAGAAGCTGCGGATATTTCGGTTCCTCATATGCTTGATATTGAATATTGCAAAAGCTGGGTCAGTGACAGAACTTTAAACAATATTGCGCGGGCATTAAATATGGAAGCTTATGAATTATTGGTTCCGGAAAAAGATCAGAAAGAAAAGAAACCCCGCGGTAAAAATGACGAATTGCAGCAGACGGCGGTAATAATTAACAACAGGAAAAAAGAGTTAAGAAAAAGAATAGGGGAAGCAATGGACGATCTTATCTTGGATATAACAAAAGTTTATCGCGAAAAAAATTAAAAATTCTGTGCCAAGCGCATTTTTAAACCGCTACTTGTTAAATTTAACCAAAACAGTTACAATAGCTTATCTACAGGATAAGGGGGTTACATGGCGCAAAATGTAAAATCTGAACCAGATTATACTTTTACTCAGGAATTATTGTCATTTATTGATGAATGGAAGTCCAAACCGGGGAGTCTTATCATGATTCTCCATAAAACCCAGGAAACTTTCGGGTATATTTCGCGTCCGGCTGCTGAACAGTTGTCACTTTTAACAGGTATTTCTTTAGCCCGTGTGTATGGGGTTATCACTTTTTATCACTTTTTTAAAACAAAAAAGCCCGGGAAGCATAAAATTGCCGTATGTCTTGGAACCGCTTGTTATCTAAAAGGCGCTCAGGACTTAATTGACGAAACCAGAAAGCTTTTGGGGATCGAACCAGACGGTGTAACCGAAGACGGTCAATTTTCTGTTGACCCTGTACGCTGCATCGGCTGCTGCGGTCTTGCTCCGGTATTAAATGTCGGAAACGATACTTACGGTAAAATCTCCAAAAACGAAATTCCCGGCATTATCGCAAAATACCGGAATGTATAAAAATAAGCCAGGTATGAATGTATTGGAATTATTGCAAAGAATTAATTCCAGAATAAAAACCGCAGGTTTTTAACAATGCACTTTACGCTTGCTGATTTGGTTACTGACATAACGCAGAATGCAGTTGAAGCAGGCGCTGATCTGGTTGAACTTGATATAATGGAAAATATGCCGTCTGATTTATCATCAAATTGTAAATCAGAGTTTCGTTTCATTGTAAAAGATAACGGCGTTGGCATGACAGAGGAGGAGTTAAAAAAAGCGATTGATCCTTTTGTTACCGACGGCATAAAACATCCGAACCGCAAAGTTGGGCTTGGGCTGCCGTTCATGATACAAACTGCCGAACAGTCAAACGGCGGATGGGATATTAAATCAGAAAAAGGGAAGGGTACAACAGTTACAGCCTGGTTTGATGCCGGAAATGTTGATGTTCCGCCAACCGGCGATATTCCCGGGATGATCAGAATGATACTGATGTTCGAAAGTAAAGCGGAAATTGTTATCCGCCGTAAAAAACTGACAAACGGTATCGAAGATGAATACGAGGTGCGAAAGTCAGAACTGACCGAAGTTTTGGGAGGACTTGAAAAAGCTGGATCACTGGTACTGCTTAAAGAGTATCTTTGTTCCCTGGAAGATAATAAATGAATTAAATATATCAATATTGATTATTTTGGAGGAAACTATGGGAAGAATGAGTTTAGATGATTTAAGAAAATTGCGGGACGAGAAAAAGACTGATCTCAGAAAAAGAGAAGCAGAAGGAAAGGAAATTCACATTATCGTAGGAATGGGAACCTGCGGTATTGCCGCCGGCGCAAAACAAACCCTGGATGCTTTTATTTCCGGTCTTGATGAACACAAACTTGCTGATTCATGCCTTGTACGGCAGACAGGATGCATGGGGCTTTGTCATTCAGAACCGACAATCGAAATTATTGTTCCGGGAATGCCTTCCGTTATTTACGGAATGGTAGATACTGCAGTTGTAAAATCAATTATCCAGAAACACATAATCGGCAAGGAACTGCTGGACGGTCATATTCTGGATAAACCTGCTATAGATATTTTGAGCAATTAATAATCTTGTAATTAAATCGTAAAAGAGGAGATTAAAAATGGCATATAACCATTATATTCTGGTTTGCAGCGGTACTGCCTGCGAGTCCTGCAAGAGTGTTGAACTTTTCGCACAGCTTAATGCGGAAGCGGAAAAGCAAAACGTTAAGGATAAAGTGCAGATAGTAAAAACAGGCTGCTTTGGTTTTTGCGAAAGGGGTCCTATTGTCAAGGTTCTGCCGGAAGATTCTTTCTACATTGATGTAAAACCGGACGACGCAAAAGAAATTATCGCTGAACAGATTGTAAAGGGCAGGGAAGTAAAAAGGCTTCTTTACAATGAAAGCGGAGAAAAAAAGCAGAACTTTCTTGTAGAAGATATTCCTTTCTACCAGAAGCAGTATCGTGTTGTACTTCGCAATTGCGGCGTTATCGATCCTGAAAATATAGATGAATATATCGCCCGCGAAGGTTATTCAGGCCTCGAAAAAGTTTTGTTTGACTGGACACCGGAAAAAATTATCGAAGAAATGAAAATCTCGGGGCTGCGCGGACGCGGCGGAGCCGGTTTTCCAACATGGTTAAAATGGGATTTAACGCGCAAGGCAGCAGGGGATCAAAAATATGTTATCTGCAACGCCGATGAAGGCGACCCGGGCGCTTATATGGATCGCTCCACAATAGAAGGCGATCCGCATTCAGTAATCGAAGGAATGATCACCGCAGGCAAGGCAATTGGAGCAAACGAAGGATATATTTATATCCGCGCAGAATATCCTCTGGCAATAGAACGTCTTAAAATCGCACTTGATCAGGCTCATAAATACGGCTTATTGGGAAAAAATATTTTAGGATCCGGATTTGACTTTGAAATAGAAATACGTCTCGGAGCCGGTGCATTTGTCTGCGGAGAAGAAACTGCCCTGATTAAATCGGTAGAAGGTAACCGCGGAATGCCCGTTCCCAAACCTCCTTTTCCGGCAAACAAGGGATTATGGGGAAAACCCACTGTCATAAACAATGTAGAAACATTTGCGAATGTACCTGTCATTATGGCAAGAGGCGGCGCATGGCTTGCAAATATCGGAACCGAAAAATCAAAGGGAACAAAGGTATTTGCGCTTACAGGCAAAGTAAAAAGCTCCGGACTTATCGAAGTTCCGATGGGCACTACGTTACGCGATATTGTTTTTGATATCGGCGGAGGCATCAAGGACGGAAAGAAATTCAAAGGCGTGCAGACAGGCGGTCCTTCCGGCGGTATTTTAACGGATAAATCACTTGACCTTCCCATAGATTTTGACACGTTAACAGCTAACGGCTCTATGATGGGATCAGGGGGTATGATCGTCATGGACGAAGATGACTGTGTTGTCGACGTATCGCGCTTTTATATGGAATTCTGTGTTGAGGAATCCTGCGGGAAATGTTCACCGTGCCGTATCGGCACAACGCAGACCCTGAAGCTTCTGGAAAAAATTGCCGAAGGAAAGGGAACAGAAGAAGATCTTGAAAAACTGGAACTGGTCGGAAATGCAATGACAAGAGCATCGCTTTGCATGCTCGGCTGTACAGCGGCAAATCCTGTAATATCAACATTGATAAATTTCCGTGAAGAATATCTGGAACATATACACGAAAAAAAATGCCGCTCCGGCAAATGCAAAAATCTTTTAAGTTTTACAATTGATACGCCCAAGTGCATTGGCTGCGGCATTTGCGCAAAAAAATGCCCTGCAAACTGTATTTTTGCAGAAGAAGCATCCAAATATCCCGACAAGAAAAAACCTCCGTACATTATTAAACAGGAAGATTGCGTAAAGTGCGGCGAGTGTCTGGTTGTATGTAAATTTAATGCGGTTATCAAGGCATAGGAGGAGTCATGAAATTTCGTTTCATGTTCGATTATAAATATGCGGCTAGTCAGCTGCACGATAAGTGAGGTTAAAATATGATTAACATAACTATAAATGGTAAAACGCTGGAAGTTAATCCCGGAACGACAATCCTGGAAGCGGCAAAACTGGTTAATATTAAAATTCCTACCCTTTGCTATACGCCCGATCTTCCGCCGTGGGCATCCTGCGGTATTTGTATTGTAAGAATGGCAGGTTCCCAAAAAATGGTCAGGGCATGCTGTACGTTATGCGAAAACAACATGAATATCATCACTCATGATCCGGAAATTATCGGAGTGCGCCGTACTGTAATAGAGCTGATTCTTTCCAATCATCCGGATGACTGTCTGCAGTGTCTGCGTAATCATTCATGCGAACTTCAGGATTTGGCTGCCGAATTCGGATTAAGGGAAGCTCCCTTTAAAAAAATTAAAAGTAATCTTTCTATCGACGATTCAAATCCTGCGATTATTATTTGCCCGGAAAAATGTATCCGCTGCGGCAGATGCGTTATTGTCTGCCAGGATGTGCAGAATGTCTGGGCGCTGGAATTTATGGGACGCGGTATTCAGGGAAAAATTACAAGCGCGGCTGAAAATCTTGCAGACAGCCCCTGTATCAAATGCGGTCAGTGCGCCGCGCATTGCTCTGTAGGCGCGATTTATGAACGTGACGATACTGGTAAGGTATGGAAAACCCTGCAGAATGCAGATCTTCATACTGTTGTACAGATTGCTCCCGCTGTCCGGGTTGCATTAGCCGAAGAATTCGGACTTCCGCCCGGCACCGTCTTTACAAAGAAAATCTACGCGGCTCTTCGCCGTCTTGGATTTAAAACTGTATTTGACACAAACTTTTCGGCAGACCTTACAATCATGGAAGAAGGTTCGGAACTTGTAAAACGTCTTACAGAAAAGGATTCGCCGCAAGCCCTGCCATTGATAACTTCCTGCTGTCCTGCATGGGTAGATTACCTGGAAAAATACTACCAGGACATGATTCCCAATTTTTCGACGGCAAAGTCGCCTCAGCAGATGATGGGTGCGATGATTAAGGCATACTGGGCGGAAAAAGCAGGCATTGATCCTGCCAAAGTATATTCCATATCTGTAATGCCCTGTACTGCAAAAAAATGGGAAGCGCGCAGAAACGAAGATATGAAGAGCGCCGCAAGGTTCCTTGGAAAGGAAACCGGCAGTGATGTAGATTTTGTTATAACAACAAGAGAACTGGCGCGCATGATCAAACAGGCAGGCATCGAAATTCTTAAACTTGATGACGAAGATGCAGACAGCCCGCTGGGACCATACACCGGAGCCGGTACAATTTTCGGCGTAACAGGCGGTGTAATGGAAGCGGCAGTCAGAAGCGCTTACTATCTTGTTACAAAAAAAGAACTTTCTGATATAAACTTTACATCTGCCCGCGGACTTGAAGGTGTAAAAGAAGGCGAAGTTGACTTCGGTAACAGTTTAAAAATCCGTATTGCTGTCGCACATCAGATGGGTAATATTGCCGCAGTACTGGAAAAAATCCGCGCTGCACGCGACGCAGGGCAGGAACCTCCGTATCACTTTGTGGAAGTTATGGCATGCCGCGGCGGTTGTGTTGCAGGCGGCGGACAACCTTACGGCTGCACAGATGCAGTAAGAAAACAGCGTGCTTCGGGAATTTACAACGACGATGAAAAATCACAGTACCGCTGTTCGCATCAGAATCCTTTTATTA
>Ga0123356_10008688_pt1 | contig 10073 bp, 11 predicted proteins | sample TergutEmb28metaG_2_FD_92546 | JGI IMG/M metagenome (GOLD analysis project Ga0123356, IMG submission 92546) | Embiratermes neotenicus P3 segment gut microbial communities from Petit-Saut dam, French Guiana - Emb289 P3 | ecosystem: Host-associated > Arthropoda: Insects > Digestive system > Gut ... | reverse complement strand
TGCTTGACAGCGATTTGGCAAGATTATATCAAGTAGAAGTAAAAACTCTCAATAGAGCCGTTAAGCGTAATATCAAGCGTTTTCCCGATGATTTTATGTTTCAACTTACAGATGTAGAATGGGAAAATATGAAGCATTATCTTGCTGCTTTAGGTTTGCGGTACCAAATTGGCACCGCAAAAATGATTAAAAAAATAAGATATAATCCTTTTGTTTTTACAGAGCAGGGAATCGCTATGCTTTCAGGGCTTTTAAATAGTGATATAGCTGTAAATATTAATATTCAAATCATGCGAGCTTTTGTTAAAATGCGACAATATGCACACTCTCAAAGTAATAATAATGAGCAAATTGCCGAATTACGCAAACTTCTCATGCTTCATATCGAAAATAATGACTATAAATTTTCAGAACATGACGATGCAATAAAAAAAATAGTAATTGCTTTAAATAATCTCATTGAGAAACCTAAGGAGACAAAAAGGATAGGATTTTAACCACTAACAAAACTTTCTAGGAATATACTAAAGAGAATTAAGAGAAAACATCACATTCGGAATTCTTCGCCTAGATAAACTTTTCGCACTCTTTCATCGTTTAGGATGACTTCTTTGCCTCCTTGGGCAAAAATATTGCCATCGGCGATAATAAAAGCTTCGTTAGTAATTTCCAGAGTATCGCGGACATTGTGGTCGGTAATAAGGATGCCAATGCCTTTGTCAGCTAACTGGCGGATAATTTGCTTGATTTCATAAACAGTGATTGGGTCAATCCCGGCAAATGGCTCATCCAATAGCAGGAATTTAGGCTCGGTAGCCAGAGCTCTGGCAATTTCTGTACGGCGGCGTTCTCCGCCGGAAAGAGTGTACCCGAATTGTTTTCGTATCCGCTGAATGTTAAACTCACTAAGCAATTGTTCCAGTTTTTCTTTCTTTTGGCCTTTGTTAATATCTTCGCGGCTTTCCAGGATTGCCCAGATATTCTGTTCAACTGTAAGCTTACGGAAGATAGATGCTTCCTGCGGAAGATAGGCAATACCCATTCTTGCGCGGCGGTACATTGGCAGAGAAGTAATATCAACATTGTCCAAAGTAACATTTCCGGTGTTAGGGGTAAGAAAACCGACTATCATATAAAAAGTTGTGGTTTTTCCCGCTCCGTTGGGACCCAAAAGCCCGGCTACTTCTCCGTTTTTCATGGAAAAATTTATACCCTTGACAACTTCTTTTTTGCCAAAACTTTTATGCAAATTTGAAACAGAAAGTATGTGGGAATTTACAAGGCTTTCCGCCATTCTCAACAATCCTGCCATTTCAGCGTCGCCTTAATTCACTATTGTTCCGGTAACGGAACCTTCCATGGTAACGTCATCCGTCTCCAGATCTACATGGATTCTGTCTGCACGGAATTCATCGTTACCTTTAAATACTACAGGAAAACCCGACATTTCAAGTACTTCCTCTCTGCGGCGATAAACCGCATATTCGGCGCGGCATACCATGTCGTCTTTAAACAAACGCACAGAAATTTGTAAAACTGCAATTTCATTTTCTTCGTCATATTCGATAAATCTGCCTCTTGCTACAATTTCGTTTTGCCTGTCTTCAAGGGTTGAGTTGCCTTCCAGCCGGGCGATTTTCAACGTGCGATCATAATTGAGCCTGTCTGTAAAAAACAGGATATCTTTTTCTTCTTCATACCCCCATACATTGCCAATACAGAGGATAAACTGGTTATTATCCCCGGAAATTTCTATTCTATCTGCGCGCAGCAGTAAACTGTTTGATCTGACTTCGGCGTTTCCTGTTAAAATGGATATTTCCCTGCCAAGCGATCTTGTACCGGTCATTCTGTCTGACCTGAAAGTAAATGTGTCAGATGCGAATGAATTAATGCCAAAGAGGAAAAATGAGATTACTAGCAATACGCGCGGTATTTTACTCGGCGTCATCGGTGTCCTCAGCGTCATCGTCCTCATGTACATATGTGCCTCTGACATTGCCGGAAAATTCCCATGAGCGTCTGCGTGCATCTGCGCGAAAGCCGGTGCCGGTAAAGGTTGTTCCATTACCCTGAAAAACAGAAACCTCGCTTTCTTCTCCGGCAGAAAGAAGCCGCTGTTCATCTATCCAATTAAGCTGATTTGTTTCGATAATAAAATCCTCGGATTCAACTTCGATTCTGACACCTCTGTCCATAAAGACATCTGCCGATGAAATATCAACTGTTGCAAATCCTACTCTCCCGAAAGCGTTTACTTCTTCTCCCCGTTCTCCAAATTGTTCAAATGAAAAAGTTTCCAGTCTCATATATCCCTGGCTTTCAAAACGCTCAACACGTTCTGCCTGAACCCGCGCTAATGGATCTGCCGATCTTACACGTACATACTCGACATTTTTCATTACCAAATCCGGCAGCGTTCTATCTGAATCGCCCAGATCACCGTAATCAAATGTACAGGTTAAAAAGAGAAAACATAACATAGATATACTCAACGTTTTTTTCATTGGCACTTCTTGATAAATTCCCTGAATAGCGGAGCTGCCGCCATTGGTTTAGATTTATATTCCGGATGAAATTGAACAGCAATACCCCAGGGATGATTTAATTCTCCGGTCTGCGGCCATTCAACACAATCAACTAGTGTACCATCGGTATTAAAAGCTGTAAATTTTAAACCCGAAGCAGCCATTTCGTCCCGGTATTTGTTTGTAAATTCATAGCGGTGGCGATGGCGTTCCACTATTTGTTTTTCCATATAAGCATTAAAAATATGAGTACCTTCCTGGGTTACAGTTTCACCGGCACCAAGCCGCAAGGTTCCATGCCCTTCAAGAAGGCTGATTACAGGATATTTTGTGTCGGGGGCAAATTCGGTTGAATCAGCATCAGCCCAATTTAATACATTTTGAGCCCATTCAATTACCATTATATGCATTCCAAGACTAATGCCCAAATACGGTTTTTTGTTTTTTCTTGCCCAGGCGGCAGCTTTAATCATACCGCTGATTCCACTCTGCCCAAAACCGCCGGGAACCAAAATACCATCCATGCCGTTTAGAACTGTGTCAGCTTCTTTATCTTTCAGAGTAGAAGAATCAATTTTTACAATATCCAGGTTTACACCGCATTCAAGGCTTGCGTGAAAAAGCGCTTCATAAAGAGATGTATAGGTATCGTGGGTGTCCATGTATTTTCCTACAACACCAACTCGTACTTTTTTTTGCCGCGCGGAAAAACGTTCCATTACGGTCTGCCACAGACGCATATCGGCGTGACGAATTTCAACGCCCATTTTACGCAGGATTACCTGATCCAGCTTTTGTTCAAAGAAAATAATTGGTATTTGATAAATATTTGAATCGATGTTAGGAGAAGTAAATACAGCATCGGGATCGACATTGGTAAAAAGCGCAATTTTTTTGCAGGTTGCTTCGTCAAGCATGACAGGTGAACGGCAAATCAATATGTCCGGCTGAATCCCCGTCTCGAGCATTGTCTTAACTGAATGCTGAGTTGGTTTGGTTTTTAATTCTCCGCCTGCAACTTCAGGAATTAATGTTAAAAGTATGTTCATTACATTATTTCTGCCCTGTTCATGAGTCATCTGCCGGGCAACTTCCAGGAAGGGAATGGATTCGATATCTCCAACTGTTCCGCCGATTTCAATTATTACTACATCAGTATCGTTTTCTTCTTTGGAAACTGCAAGAATACGGCTTTTTATTTCGTCGGTGATATGGGGAATTACCTGAACGCATTTTCCCACGTATTTGCCTTCGCGTTCTTTGCGAATGACAGATTCATAAACTTGTCCTGTAGTGATTGAGTTTGCCTGGCTCAGCCGCCCTTTTGTAAACCGGGCATAGTTGCCAAGATCAAGGTCGGTTTCCGCCCCGTCGTCGGTTATATAAACTTCGCCATGCTGATGGGGACTCATTGTTCCTGCGTCTACGTTGATATAAGGGTCGCACTTTACCATACGGACATTAAGACCCCTGCTTTCCAGCAAGGCTCCTATGGAAGAAGCAGCAACACCTTTCCCCAAACTGGAACAAACACCGCCAGAGACAAAAATAAACTTGTTCATGTAGTATAAGTATGGCGGAAATTAAGGGAAAATTCAAGTAGATGTATGTCTAAAGAATTATATACAAAGGTACGCCTTTGCCTGGTTTTGCAAATAGTTTATTAATTGGATTATCATCTATTCATCAAATTCTATGTTCTATTGTATTATCTCATTAAAACCTATATATTATTGTAAATTATGCAGGAAAATTTGACATCCCGGGAACAGAACATTTTCAATATGCTGCTCGATGGCACTTCACCTAAGGAAATCGCCTATAAACTGAATATTAGTTATCATACAGTTGATTATCATCGGAGTAAGTTGTATCGAAAACTGGGTGTTCAGAACATACACGAACTGTTTGCCAAATACTCACAAGGAAGAAATGCGTTAAATCCTGTTGAGCCGGCTGAATCGTTTTCAAAAAATAAAACTAAAAAGTTGTTTATATTATTCATTCCAGCCATAATATTAATTCTTATTGCCTTCATATTATCTGGTTGGTATTTTTTTATAAAGCCATCCTCGTCAATATCATCTGGTATAACAATAACATCCGAGAAAAATCCGCTCATTTTAACCATGAATGATAATGAGCCATGGGGATATGTTATTCAATTTAATCCATTTGTATCAAAAAATACAAAAATTACTGCAGGAGATATATACACTTTTTCTTATTCTTTTATATCAAGTGCTGATATTGATACATTTTATCTTTATTTTGTAGATAGAACTAGTGAAGAAAATGGATCTTATTTTCCGCTTTCTTCCCATGCGCTGATAAAGGGCAATGTTATTGCAGATATTGAATATAGCGGTTCAACAACAATTATAGCAACAAAAAACGCAAGCAGTACGGATCCTCATGCAAACCTGGTTTGTATAACTGCCATACCATATACTGCTAACCAGCCAATCATTACTTTTACAAGGTTTGAAATAGTAAAAAGTAATTAAAATTTCTAAAACAGCCCAAAGCTGATAATTAGGTAATGATTAGGCAATCCCCTAGTTCCGAATTTTGTTTTTCCATAGTAATTTTGATGGAAATAAATAATTTTTGGAGGGCTTGGTATGAAAGAAAATATTACTTTGTTAATTGAGAAAATAAAAAAAATTAACAAGAAGGTTTTAGGAGGTATTGTTCTTTTTGTAGTAATCGGATTAATAACGGTAATCTGTTCCAGTGGGGAAGGCAGCGGAAACGTCAGGGCAAGTCCTTCATCGGATTTTTCCTATGATCTGTCGTATGACGGCAGGGGTATTATAATTACCCGTTACACAGGAACAGGCGGCAGAGTGGTCATTCCTGCCAGGATTGAAGGTCTGCCGGTAATAGGGATTCAGATGGGGATTTTAGTAGGAAATGGTTTCGCAGGTAACAATAGAATAACTGAAATTGTAATTCCTGACAGCATAATAGAGCTTGGGGTATACGCTTTTAGTGAAATGAGCGAGCTTAGAAAAGTTACTTTGCCCAACGGATTAAAAATAATACCGGAAGGAGCATTTGGTAATAATCCAAAATTGACATCGATTAATTTACCTTCTAGTTTAGAGGAGATTCATGGATGGGCTTTTGGTGGATGCAGTGAGTTAAACGAATTAATCATTCCTGCTTCGCTTACTGGAGTAAAATGGATGTTTGGCAGCATTGAAGAAACCGGAAACGGTGCTTTCCAACGATGCCAAAAACTTCCCATAAGAACACGCCAAACTATTCAAAACTGGAGCTACACAGGCGGTTTTTAATAATAAAAAAATGTGTGGTGCATCAATCTTGGTTACCATATTGTATGCACCATATAGAAACATCTGAGTAATTTTCTAAATAATTTTTCTCAAAATTTCTGGATGATTTTGCGCATCTTCAAGCATCCGTGCCATGGCGCCGGTATATCCTTCGCCAAGAGATTTCCACCATTCCAGGGATTTTTTGGATAATCGCAGCGTACATGGAATCTTTTTTCTGTTTTCGGCGTTGATTTGTTTAAACTCAGCTAATTCTGATTTTGTAAGATGCGGAGCGTCATCTGTGTAAACAATAGACCTTTTTTCCGCCGCTCTAATTTCCTGGATTTGCGCTTTAGTTGGCTTTTGTCCAGCCCGCAATGTTTCTTTCACCATTATATATCCTCCGTTCGTTCTCATCCGCCATTCGAGCAGAAATTATTCGAGTGGTTTCTCCTTGCTCTGAATACACAACAAAGAGAACCTTATCAACCAAACCTATTGTTTGCCACCTGTCTTCAATTTCACTATGGGAAGAATCATACCTTTCCCAACGTTCAATATCATTAAATACGAATTTTGCGGCAGAAAAAGAAATACCATGTGTTTTTTTGTTAATTTTATCTTTTTCTGGGTCCCATTCAAAATACATATTTACCTCTATAAATATGTTACAATTTGTATTACATATTGTCAAGATAAAAGTTCGTGTCATCATGGTAAAAAATTCTTAAATTCGCCTCAACCCCGCAGATATTCAAGAAGTTCCGGGAAACGCTCTGATGCTGTAGCGTAACCCTGATCATAAGTGAAATAGATCTTGGTAACATTTCTTTCTATACGACCAGCAGGAGGCTTCGTTTCGGGGCGTATAACAAAAATCTTGCCTTGATCTTCAAGGGTTTCAATATAATCAATGGCTTTGTTATATTGCAAATACTGCGTTTCCATACTGCGCAGAAGACCGGGAAATTTACGGTAATGAAAACGAAGAGCCCGTTGTAGATTGGAAGGTTTTTTACGATAACCGCGCTGGCGGGTAAGAATAACAACTTGTTTTTTATAACCATCCTCTTCGGCGCGGCATACAGGAAGTGAATCGCTTAAACCACCGTCCATAAGGAACTTTCCCTTGTATTCAACCGGTTTTGCAATTAAAGGCAGACTGCTGGAAGCTTGTAAAACTTTAAGATAATCGCTGCCCAGATCATTTTTATCATAGTAAAGAGGCTCGCCTGTCATGCAGTCAGTTGTGACTAAAATACAGCGCATAGGATTTTCCAGAAAAGTTTTTTGATCAAAATAGACGAGCCTGTTTGGAATATCATTAAAAATAAAGTTCATGCCAAAAAGATCACCGCCAAGAAAAAGACGCCTGTAACTGAGATAACGGCTGTCACGCACGAAACGTGTGTTGACGATTCTGTTTCTTTCCGGCTGAAGAGAAATATAATTTGCCGCGTTGCATGCGCCCATGGAAACGCCGATAACATATTCAAAGTACAATTTATCGTCTGTAAAACGGCGCAGTACTCCGCTGGTAAAAACACCGCGCAGCCCGCCTCCTTCAAGTATGAGTGCAGCATTTTCCAGTTTAAGGTTTTCCATTACGGTCTCCTTTTGAAGTATACAAAAAAAGGGCTGCGTTAGGCAGCCCTTTGAATCATAGCTAATTTTTTTCTATTAATCTTCTTCTACTACCCATGCTATATCAGTAGCTGTTCCACCAGTAATAGTAACAGCAGCTTTCTCCATAGCAGGAGAAGTATTAACAAGTGACTTAATTTGAGCAGTAGTCCTTGTTTTTTCATCAATCCTCCAAATAGAAAATTCTGCCGTTCCATTTCCGCTAAAGGCTGTAAAATTTTTGGCATAATCATCTGCATTTGCGGTTACTGATTCATATTTAAATAAAGGAATGATTACTGTTCCATCTTTTTTAACTTCAACCAATTTAACATTAGGTACTTTTTTATCACCGCTTAAACCATCCATACCCCAAAGAATAACTTCATCTTCGTCTCCCGGTAAAGTAGCTTGAACAAAGATATACTTGCCGCCTTCCGCCGGTATACCAGTAATTTTTACCGATCCCTTTGTATCCGGAAGTGGATCGCCGCAACTAGCCATAAAAAACCCGATTATTGCTGCTAAAGCGATAATTCCAATAAATTTAACCTTATTCATCATAAATCTCCGTTTTGTGTGATTTAGGGCATACTTTCCCTATTAAACAGTACATAATAAACTATTCTTTTTATCGATAGTTACAACATTATCGGCAAAAATACTACCATATTGACAAAAAAATCATTTCTGCCAGAATGATTTATATTATAACAAGGAGGCAGTCCATGGACGATTGTGGTAGTTGTAGTACAGACATGATTACACGCGGAACTATGAACTGTCTGTCAAAATAACAAATATAAGTCGTTTTATTAAAATACAATAGGCAGTTTTTGTATCCGCTTTCACCTTAATTTTGGAGGATACAAAAATGAACAAAGAAGAAATTTTGCAATACCCCGATGATTCCGCCGGAAGTATTATGACCACGGAATATGTCGGGCTATGGGAAGATGCAAAAGTCCGGGAAGCATTTGACACAATTCGTAAGACAGGTCTTAATAAAGCGACAATTTACAATTGCTATGTAATACGCAAAGATATGCTGCTTCTTGGCGTAGTTACCGCAAAAGACCTGATGCTCTCCCAGCCCTGGCAGCGAATCGCCGATATAATGGAAACAAACCCTATTTTTGCCTATACCTCTGACGATCGCGAAGTCATTGCAGAACAGTTTCATAAATACGACTTGCTGGCTATGCCTGTAGTTGACGAGGAGAAACGGCTTGTCGGTATCATCACAGTAGACGACATTGTAGACATTATCATCGAGGAAAACACCGAGGATATCGAAAAGATGGGCGCTCTTGCGCCTTCAGATGAACCGTACCTGAAAACCGGAATTTTCAGGCTTGCCAGAAACCGTATTTTTTGGCTTTTGATATTAATGCTCTCCGCAACCTTAACAGGCATCATTATTTCAAGTTATGAAACAAGAATGCTCGCCCTGCCTGTCTTGATGGCTTTTATTCCATTGCTTATGGACACAGGAGGAAATGCAGGTTCTCAATCTTCAACATTGATCATTCGTGGTATGGCTGTAGGTGAAATTATTCCCAAAGACATTCTTAGTATATTGTGGAAAGAATTTCGCATTGCGTTATTATTGGGGTTAGGACTGGGGATAATCAATTTTTTATGGGTATATATTATTTACGGACAAGATTTGATGTTGAGTTTTGCCGTTACTCTGACATTATACACTACGCTTCTAATGGCAAAAACCCTGGGCTGCATTCTGCCGATTGCAGCAAGATGTATTAAAATTGATCCGGCAGTTATGGCAACACCGTCAATTACTACAATCTGTGACGCTTTTTCTTTAATTATTTATTTTACAATCGCAAAAGCGATTCTTGGGCTGTAAATTAATTTAGAGTACTAATGCTGCCGCCAATTTAACTTCTTCTCCGTCAGAAAGTTCGCCGGGCAGAATCAACGGATGAGCGGGAACTGGCGGCAGTAAAAAGCCCGCTTCTAAAAATTGATGAAACAGCGCTTCCCATGTTTCAACTGAAGGTTCTTCTTTTAAGGTGAGATAAATTCCCTGTCTCTGCCAGCGGCTTTGCTTCAATACTTTTTCTATACGCGGCAGCTTTAGTTTTGCTCTCTGCGGCGAAGCTATTATGTCATAAATTCCCCGTATTGCAACGGCTAGCAAGATTGGCGAAAGGCTATCGTTTGGCGGCAATTGTGCAAGTAAATCTTCTGCTTCTGAATAGGCAGAATTCACGGCAACTACGCATAAGCCAAGAGGCAATTCTTCACGCCACGTTTGAATGCCAGGCAATACGGGGACAAAAAGAGGAGTATTGTCTACGGCGAATAGATTTTCAGGATCGATAAATGGCCGCCAGAGCTTTGCTGTGCTGCTGTTAAATTGCTCAATTAACTTTTGCGGCGGCGCGGCATAAAGACGAAAACTAAACCCGGGGAAAATCTTTGAAAGGGCTTTAATAAACCTGCCTTCTGTAAAGTGAGGAAAGGGCGCATAAAGCCCACGGCTTGCAGTATTCTTTAATTCGCGAAGCAGATTCGGCGGAGTGTGACCCAGAACCGCCGCGCCGCCGTTTAGCCAGAGATCAACTAAACGTTGATTACCTTTACTATCGCTCCCGTTTGACAAATAAAGACG
>Ga0123356_10008687_pt1 | contig 10074 bp, 11 predicted proteins | sample TergutEmb28metaG_2_FD_92546 | JGI IMG/M metagenome (GOLD analysis project Ga0123356, IMG submission 92546) | Embiratermes neotenicus P3 segment gut microbial communities from Petit-Saut dam, French Guiana - Emb289 P3 | ecosystem: Host-associated > Arthropoda: Insects > Digestive system > Gut ... | reverse complement strand
GCCCGTCGTGCGGCGGACGCATAAGGATAATGTACTCGAAGGCGGGAAAGAGGTTCGCAGGATGTTCCGGATGGCCGGCCTGCGACCGTACATACCCGCTGCGCCCCACCGGAGCCATAACGGCAACGGATAGTAAGTGCGAGCATTGCAGCTCCCCCATAATATCCACCGCCGGAAGGACGGAATGCATGAGCATGGAATGTCCCGGCAAAGGGACACCGAAGAAAAGGGTGGGCGTCGTCAAGAAGGTCAAGGAGTGATCCTGTCACTTTATCGATATCACTCTTCTGTGATCCTTGTCCTGGCATGCGGGATCGCTGCATTCGGGATCCTCACAACCCACCTCGGAATGGACGGTCATGTCCACGTCCCCCAATGACCTTCTGACATTGGATACCAATATCCCTGCGACCTTGTGTCTTTCCACGCCGTAGACTATCACGTTGACCGTCATCGAATAATCCTTCACATCTTTGGAGAACTCACAGCGCCTCCTCGCTTTACCGTCATCGGTGGTGGAACTGATTGACAATAATTCATCACCGGAACGGATGTTCGCCTTGATGTGCCCTATCATCCACGAACCGGCCTTGACGCAATCCAATGCGATGTTGCGGATCATATCGGAGAACAATGTGTTCGCATCAGTGTGATCGGGCAAGGAACCTGTTCCGGTGGCCGCTATTGCCGACGGTATGAGCTCGGCATCCGAGGTCATGGTATCAGATCCGCCACGCCGTCCATGTTGTATCCCTTATCTGCCTGCACCCTCATCACAGGTCCGTTGTAGGACAGCTCGCGAAGCAGTGACTCTATGTTCGCCGCATCCTCGTCCGTCACCGTGTCGACCTTGTTCATCAGCACAAGATCAGCCACACTCAGCTGATTCCTGAGCGGACGCTCGAACATGTGCTTTATCTTGAGTATCCTTTCCGCGTCTACCATAATTATTGTAAATATGGATTCGATATTCAATCCCGTGACGCCGTCCATCGCCGATATCACCTGATTCGGATCTGCTATCCCGGTGGGTTCTATTATCGCGATGTCCGGCCTTATGTGCGCCTCTATCGCCCGCAACGTATCTATCATCCCCGTCTTGAGCGTACAGCATACGCATCCGCCCTTCAGTTCCTTCACCTTCAGGCCGCTGCGCTCCAACAGTTCCCCATCGATACCTACACTGCCTATCTCATTCTCTATTATCGCGATCCTGTTCCCCTTGTCCGCAAGCTTGTCGGTGATGCCCAATATGGCAGATGTCTTTCCTGATCCCAACATGCCCGAAACTATGAGGATGCGCATGCTACCTTATGGTCGGACGGATAAAAAACTATGCCGTGTACCCTTCGTCCAGAGTACCGTCGAACAGGCTGTTCATGAGATCTATCTCCTTAGATATCCTGAAGTTCCTGCATACCGTACATTCAACGCGTTTCTTAAGGTGTTTCTTGGATTTGACCATCCCTCTGTCCAACGAGACGATATTCCCGCAGCTGCAGTATATCTTGTACATGTCGCACGGGTCCGTGCCGTCTATCGTCAGATCGGACATCACCGGATCCCTCCCGTTCGCAAAACCGGACGTTTTGAGAAGGCTTTCGCTGACTTAACTGCAGTTATGTTCCATACTCCCCTCGGCATCTCTAACGCCGATGATAAATCCCATCTCATCGGTCGGACGCTCTCCAGATGACTATCACAGGAGTACATATAACCCTTTCGACAACCCTCTTTTTGGATATTATATAATCTACAAAAAAATTGGTAATTCACATCGTTAAGCAATAATGATAGTTAGCATTTTTCCAAAAATATGTGAAAAAACGGAGTTTTAGAGCTCACCCAGCTGTTTGAGCTGCGCGAGCACGTATTTCCGGATCTCCGAAGGGTCTTTCCTGTGCACTCTTTTCCCGCCCCTCACCAAAGGTATCTCCGCCGCCTCCATCTCAGAGACGCACGGCCAGACCACTTTCTCATCGCCGGACAGGGAAACATCCATCATCAGGCATCTAGGACACCTGAATGTGTGCTTCCTTCCTCCGAACTTGCCCTTCTTGGATATGGATGAACCGTCCTTGCATACTATGTCCATGGATATGTCCAATGTCGGTGCATTGCTTATGGACGTCCCGACACCGAATCCGGACACCCCGGATCCCATCAGTTCCCTTATGCTGACCTCGTCCAGGCCGCCGGATGCTATTATGTCCACATCCTTGAACCCTTTAGAGTCAAGTTCCCACCTGACCTCCTGGATTATCTCCTTCATGGATCCCCTCCTTGAACTGGGGGTGTCCAATCTTACTCCCTTCAGATCCTTGATGAGATTGCATGCGTTGATCGATGCTTCGCGTTCGTCCGAGAATGTATCGACCAGCATTATTCTTGGAACCGTTCTCTCTATGGTCTCGTCGAACGCCTTGAATGCCGCCTCGTCCGAACCCATGATCAACATCAGAGCATGCGGTACGGTACCTACAGCCTCCCTTCCGATGATGTCGCCGCCCATCTTCGATGCCACATCATCGCAGCCGCCGATGTACGCAGACCTATCAAGAACTCCGGATATCGCGGGATGCATCCTCCTGTTGCCGAATGCCATCACCCTCTTCTCCTTGGCCGCACATCTCACCCTGGCCGCCGCGGTCGCCACCCCGGACGGATGGCAGAGCATCCCGAGCATGGCGGTCTCCATCTCTCCGAAATCGGAGTACCGGCCGCGGATGTTCATCAACGGTACACGGATCCCCTTCGGGGATCTCGATCTGAATATCGTTCCTTCCGGAACGCCGAATATGTCTATGTCCAGACCTTCCGTCAATCGTAATACTTCCTCGGTGCCGCACAGGACCGCCCACGGCCATTTGTTGGGCAATGAACCCAATGAGAACTCCGCCCAGACCTCGGTCCCGTCAAGACCTTTCGCGGAAAGGATCTTCTTCGTCCTTTCAAAGTACACGTCTGTGGTATATGCGCTCCTTATCTCCTTCTCGTCCGCGGCAAAGAGTCTGTCCAAGTCAACACCTTCAGAGGGTGAATGCTTTCTTCCCCAGGAATACAGCATTCGTTCCCAATTCTTCCTCTATCCTGAGAAGACGATTATACTTTGCCGTCCTCTCTCCGCGTGCCGGGGCGCCCGTCTTTATCTGTCCTGCCCCCCATCCGACCGAAAGGTCCGCTATGGTCACATCCTCCGACTCCCCGGAACGGTGCGACACGACAACACCATAACCGTTGTCGAAGCTCATCTTCGCTGCGTTCCCTGCCTCAGTCACAGTGCCTATCTGATTAACTTTGAGAAGCAATGCGTTCGCCGAACCTTCCTCTATCCCGCGGGACAGTCTCTTGGTGTTCGTAACGAACAGATCGTCTCCGACCACCTGCACCCTGTCCCCGACCCTCTTGGTCAGCTCCGCCGTTGATTGAAAATCATCCTCGAAGAACGGATCCTCGATGCTTATCAGCGGGAATGCCTTCGTGAACGATACGTAATGGTCCACAAGTTCGCCCGGAGAGAGCATCTTACGGTCCACGTTATACTTCCCGTCGCTGAAGAACTCGCTGGATGCCGCGTCGAGTGCCAGATAGATGTCCTTTCCCGGAACGTATCCGGAAGCGGATATGGCGTCCACTATGGTGTTCATGGCCTCCTCGGATGTTCCCAGTGGAGGGGCAAAGCCCCCTTCATCACCGATGTTCACGGCCGCCGGCCCGTATTTCTTTTTCAAGATGGTCTTCAATGACATGTACACCTCGGCAGCCGACCTCAGACATTCTCCGAATGACGGCGAACCTGCGGGGATTATCATGAACTCCTGTATCGCCAATTCTCCTCCGGCGTGTTTCCCGCCGTTTATGATATTGAACATCGGTACGGGAAGCGTCACACCGTCGTCACCTATGTGCCTGTACAGCGGGACACCTTCCGCATATGCGCCCGCATGGGCCACAGCAAAGGATACGGCCGTAAGGGCGTTCCCTCCGAGCCTTGTCTTGTTCTCGGTGCCGTCAAGCGCGATCATCGCAGCGTCCACCGCCCTCTGATCGGTGACGTCCATGCCGGTGAGCGCCTTGGATATCTCGTTCCTTATGTTCTCCACCGCGTTCATCACCCCTTTACCGAAATATCTCTTTCCGCCATCCCTAAGCTCATGCGCCTCGAACGACCCTGTGGACGCTCCCGACGGTGCTATCGCGGTGATCTTACGGCCGCCCGCCGTTATCTCAGCCTCCACAGTGGGATTGCCTCTGGAATCCAATACCTCACGTGCCCAAACTCGCTCTATGATCATCTTATCACTTCTGGTACCTCAGCCATGCCGTGCAGCGGATCCATGTTCAAATTGACCGTGTTCCTACCAACGACCAGAACTCTCATCCGCTTCCCACTTCGGGCAAGGAACCCAACGGTTGCTTCAACCGATTCAAAGTATATTAATTGTGACGAGAGCTGGCATTATGCCAAATGTACTGAAGATCGATTTTGTGTGGACAGGTCGTTCGGGTGCAGATCCTCGGTCAAAGAAAACGTTTTAAATATAATAAATATACTTTACTTACTGCGTGCAGCCGGTTCAAGAGGAAGGCACGGAACGGAGGGTCATATATGGCTGATGATGATAAGAAAATGACCGCGACCACTATAAGGAAATAAACTTTCCCTTCTGTTATCAAGCGATGACCAATGCCAGAACGATGAAAAATACAGATAGGCCTGCAGCGAACGTATAGCCTCCTCTTCTCAACCATATCAAAAGTTCTTGGATGCCATTCAGAACATCATCATAACGTGTAAGGAATCCATTCAAGTGGATCTGCATCGCAAGATCATGGTCCTGTAATTATTTCATCGTATCCAATGCCCCAGCCCATACATCCATCACAACGAGATCCCCTGCTCTGAAGAATCCGAACACACCTATCAACAGTGAGAGTATCAATGGAATGAATGCTATGAGTATGTACAATTTTCCAGACATATCTGAAAGGCCAATGATGGCCCCTAGGACAGTGAGTGAGGTCGCATTGATCGCTATGAGAGATTGTGCACGAGAGCATGCGCGTGTATTGACTTCCTGCAGTTCGTGCATTGATCGTCTTACTTCCTCACGATAAAGTTTGACCGCCTCCTGATCTTTCCATTTTGAAAAATAAATATATTGCGGAGGGGTGCGTGGTACGACATCATCTCTTTTGGGCTTCTTCTTCAATGATAAATGGGGGCCATATCTGTAGACGTGATCATCCTTCCAAGATGCCATATCACATAATATACTAAGTAGTAAAAATATATTATAATCTTCAATGAACACTGAGGACATTTGAGTGACGATCTTGATCTGGCTTCGAACAGAGATCTAAATAAAGGTCTCGAAAAGGAACCATCTATGATACACTGACCGTAAATGATAGGGAAGATAAAGGGCGGCAATGGCCGCTTGAGCATACGCTTATGATTTTCTGCTCTCTTTCGCCTTAGGCCTAAGCTTGGTGTAACCGCACTTCCTGCACTTCGTCGCCTTAGGAGGGTTGGTGACGTAGCAGCTCATGCATACCGACTTGTCAAGGAGCCTGCTCTCAGCTTCTTTGAAACGTGCCATATTGATTCTCCGTCTGCTCCAACATAGAAGTATTATTTATATGTTCGTTAAAGGGAGGCCATGAAAAAATCATTCAGATATTTCTTTGATGTGGATAAATAAAAATAAGGGCGAGGGCGGAAACCCTCTTGTCCTGTTCTTGGGTCGTTCTCATGCCTTCGGACGCATCACGAGTACATACACGAGTATGCCTGCTACCAGAGCGACCGCGACGACCGCAGCTATCAGTATGAGGTTGTTGTCGTCACCGTTGCCGCCACTCTTACTGCCACTGCTGCCGGTACCGCTACCTTTACCTCCACTACTGCTGCCGGTACCGCCACTGTTACCGCCACTACTGCTGCCGGTACCGCCGCCGTTGCCGCCAGTGTCCCCATTACCGTTGCCATCGTCTGTGAACTTCACGATGATCGCGTCTACGTTGCCTTTACTCAGGCCGTTCAGATCTTTGTCATTCGATTCTGATATGCCGACGGCAACGAGGCCCCCATCTATAGCGATTATCGATCCAAATATATCTTCTTTCGAGCCGCCAAAGGTCTTTGCCCATATCACATCTCCGTCGTCGTCGAACTTCACGATGATCGCATCTACGTTACCTTTGTTCAAACCATTCAGGTCGCCGTTATTCGAGTTTGAATAACCGGCGGCGACGAAGCCATCATCGACGGAGATCACCGAATAAAAATGATCATCACTGGAACCGCCGAAGGTCTTTACCCATATCACATCTCCGTCTTCGTCGAACTTCACTATAATGGCATCATATCCACCTTTATTCAGGCCGTTCAGGTCGCCGTTATTCGAGTTTGAATAACCGACGGCGATGAATCCGTCATCGACGGCAATTACTGAGCAGAATTCATCCATGCCTGAACCGCCGAAGGTCTTTGCCCATATGATATCTCCGTCTTCGTCGAACTTCACGATGATCGAATCCAGGTTACCTTTATTCAGGCCGTTCAGGTCGCCGTTATTCGAGTATGAACAACCGACGGCGACGAAGCCATCATCGATGGCGATCACTGATAAGAGAAGATCATCACTGGAACCGCCAAAGGTCTTTGCCCATTCAGTATTGACAGATGCTCCCAATATCTGATCATCATCTTCCGCTGACGGGGCCATACTGGAAAACGATGCCATCAGTACGATGGCTGAAATCACCATTGTCAGAATTAAAACGGTTCCGCGTCCGGAAGGAGTAGCGTCCCTCTCCCCTCTGTTCGCGCTCTTTTTGTATCTCTCTTCTTGTGCAGCTCTCATCTCCAATCCTCAACACCTTGAAACGAAACCGTATAGGGCGCGTTCGGAGATACATATCATGTGCAGAGGACTTAAAGGCTTTTACCATCTGTATATATCATTTGCCATCACGATCGGACCATGTGGCGATCCTTCTGTCGGGTGCACATGACCTCTGCGTCGCCATCATCTTATTTCCTGGAACCGCCGACCAGCGCCAGATATGCAAGCAACGCCTCCAGCTGGATGCGCTCGCTGCTCCCTTCGACTATCCGGAACTCTATCTCTCCCGTCTTATCCACAAGTCTGACCTTCTCGGCATCCGGTATGCTCATACTGAAGAACGACGAATGGATCTGCTTGATTATATCCTGTCCCGATAGTCCGTAGGATATCATGATCTCGTCCAGCATATCGCGGGCGGCAACGAAATTACCGTTCAGCGCCGTCTCCAGCATCCTCATCACCTCTTCGGGATGCGCCATCCCGGTCGTCTGATAGATCACATCCATGTCTATTTTCTTACCTGTGGATGCTGCCACCTGCAGCGAGTTCACCGCCCTTCTGAGATCGCCTTTCGCCACGTGGACCAATCCTTCGAGTGCGGCATCATCTATGCTTATCCCCTCGTTCTTGATTATCTTCATCAGATACTCACGGACATCCTCCGATGTCAGCGGTCTGAAACGGAACACCGCGCACCTGGACTGTATCGGGTCTATGATCTTGGACGAATAGTTGCATGAGAGCACGAAGCGGCATATCCTAGAGAACTTCTCCATCGTCCTTCTCAGGGCTGCCTGCGCATCCGATGTTAACGCATCTGCCTCATCCATGAATATTATCTTGAATTCCGCATTACCCAGCGGAGAGGTCCTGGCGAACTCCTTTATCTTGCCGCGGACCACATCTATCCCCCTCTCATCAGAGGCGTTCAGTTCTATGAAATTGCCCTTCCATTCATCACCGAACAGTTCCTTGGCCATGGCCAATGCGCATGTGGTCTTCCCGGTGCCCGCCGGTCCCGTGAGGAGAAGGTGCGGCATACCTCCCGCGGAGACGTATGCTTTGAGCCTTTCGGTCACGTGTTTTTGTCCGATGACATCGTCCAAACTCTTCGGCCTGTACCTTTCCGTCCAAATCTCGTTCATGTTAACGCATACGCTAATACCAGCCGTCTAAAAATAAACTTCGCCTGTAATCGTGAATATCATTATCAAGAGACCGCTCCATACGGATGTCATGAAGCTCATCGAAGCCTACAGGATGGCCGTCGAGGCCGGGATCAGGAATGATCCCCGGCCGAAGAAGGATATTGAGCAGATGCTGAAGGATGCGAAGGAATCCTACGACAAGTTGGACGCGGACAAGAAGGAGTTCTATGACCTTGAAAGACTATGGAACCCGTACGCGGACACGAGACTGTCGTTCGGTGACCCCGAGACGAAGATAAAGAAGCTGATCTGGGGGATAGACATCGGTACCGGGGAGGTGGTCCTTGTGGACAGACTGAACGAAAAAGGAGGAAATATATCCGCGATCGTCGGACACCATCCGCTCGGTCTTGCTAAGACGCCTTTCCCTGAGGTCATGAGCATGCAGTCGGACATGTACCATTCCGCCGGCGTTCCGATAAACGTTGCGGAAAGCCTCATGGACAAACGTATGGATGTCATACACAGAGCGGTGATGCCGTCGAACTACAACCAGTCGGTGGATGCCGCCAGGCTTCTGAACATACCGATAATGAACATACACACACCAACGGATAACATGGTGCAGCGTTTCCTGGAGGACCTTTTTAAGAAGGAGGGTCCGAAGTACGTCGGCGATGTGATCGACCTGCTGATGACCATACCGGAATACAAGGAGGCATCAAGACAGAACTCACCTCCGGAGATCATAGCCGGGAAGAAGAAGGGGCGTGCCGGTAAGATAATGTTCAAGATGACCGGCGGAACATCCGGTCCGAAGGAGATATACGAGAAGATGTCGCAGGCCGGTGTCGGTACCGCGGTCGGCATGCACTTCCCGGAGGATCATATCGACGAGGCGAAGAAACATAACATAAACATCGTCATCGCCGGCCATATGGCGTCCGATTCCCTGGGGATAAACCTGATAGCCGACCTCTGGGAGAAGAAAGGGATAGAGACGATACCGTTCTCCGGATTGATACGGTTAAGCAGGAATTGAGATGTTCGACGAAAGACGGTCCATCATCATCCGGGATGGCAGCAGACTGTCATTCGATTACGTTCCGGAGAAGCTGATACACCGTGAGGAACAGATGAGCACGCTCCGTATGCTGTTCCGGCCGATATTCGAGGACGGCCGTTCGGAGACGGCATTCATAACCGGTCCGGTAGGTACCGGAAAGACGGCAACGGTCAAAAGATTCTGCGAGGACATGATCAGATATGGATCCACTTCAGGAAAGACGGTGGATCACGTGCTGGTGAACTGCCGTCAGCGGAACACGGAGAATGCAGTAGTGCTCCAGATACTCAGACATTTCGACCGAGGGCATCCGGACAGAGGATTTTCCGTACCGGAGATGCTGAGGACCGTACGTAACATAATCGAATCCAGGAGGACGAGACTTGTGATCGTTCTCGACGAGGCGGACATCCTGATAAAGAAGAACGCCGTGGACATAATCTATCAATTGTCAAGATTCAACGAGGAAAGTATGAACCCGTCCGCATCGGTATCGCTGATACTGATAGCGCAGGAATACATCCTCGATATGATGGACGTGGCGTCGCTGAGCACCTTCAAACGCACCAATACCGTGCGTTTCAGCAAGTACAAGAGGGATGAGCTCAGGGATATCGTGAAGATACGTTCCGATGAGGCGCTGCATCCCGGTAAGATAAGGGAGGATTCCATAGACCTGATCGCCGACATCTCCGCCGAATGGGGGGACGCACGTTTCGCCATAGACCTCCTGGACAAATCCGCCAGGAAGGGAGAGAATCGGGAGCAGGGAGAGATAACCGCCGAGGATGTCAGGGAAGCGAAAGCAATGATCTACAGCGTCGTGACCGAATCGAAGCTCATGGACCTGGACAAGAATCACCGGATGACACTTCTGGCCATAGCCCGTTCGATAAAGGATAAGGCGTATGTGGTCACCGGGGCGGCGGAGAAGACGTATGCCGTCGTCTGCGAGGAGTATAACGAAACGGCAAGGAAGCACACCCAGTTCTGGACGTATGTTCAG
>Ga0123356_10008686_pt1 | contig 10076 bp, 7 predicted proteins | sample TergutEmb28metaG_2_FD_92546 | JGI IMG/M metagenome (GOLD analysis project Ga0123356, IMG submission 92546) | Embiratermes neotenicus P3 segment gut microbial communities from Petit-Saut dam, French Guiana - Emb289 P3 | ecosystem: Host-associated > Arthropoda: Insects > Digestive system > Gut ... | reverse complement strand
TATTATGGCAGGAAGTCTGGAATGGAACATTAACATCGGATTCATTTGATCCTGTAAGAAGGGGAATTGAGTATGGTTTTATTCCAAAAGAGACAGAGATTCCGCAGAGTACAGAATATACCCTTCCCTTTGGCAGACAAAGGCGTATTCCAAGCGCATTAAAAAACCGCTGGAAAGGCGGAGCGCCTGTACACGGCAATTGGTTTTCACTGTTGATGGATGACCAAAATGCAAATGATTCATGGACAGCAAGTCCGCTTGAAGAAGACGCTCTTAATCGTGACCGTGTCCGGCTTTTATTAAACCGCTGGGGAATTCTTTGCCGTCCATTTCTGGAAAACGAAGCCCCGGTTTTTTCCTGGTCAAAATTGTTACCCGCAATGAGGCGTATGGAACTTTCCGGCGAACTTGTCACAGGGCGGTTTTTCGCCGGGATTAATTCGCTGCAATTTGCGTCCCCGGCAATAGCCGCAGAACTTGAACAAGCCGAAAGTTACAACGGCATCTACTGGATGAACGCAACAGATCCGGCAAGCCCTGCAGGAATAAACATTGAAGGGTTGGGATATAAATTAAACGCAAGCCGCGCAAATAACAGATTATATTATAGAGGCGCAGAATTGATCGCCATGTCAGCAAAAAACAATAAAGAGTTAACTATCAATATAAAAACCGATGATCCTGATTTACCTCAGTTAATTACATTGTTAAAAATACCCCGTACAAGAACTGTACAACCGGAAAATAAAATCCTTATAGAAATAATCAACGGACAGGAAGCCTCGCAAAGCTGTTATACCGGGTATTTCAAGAGTCAAGGATTTGTAAGCGACCGCGGCAAACTAATCTGCTGGTAATACTCTGTAACATTTAAAAGATTACAAAATTAACTCTCGCGGAGACGCAGGGACGCAGAGATCGCAGAGTTATTGTTTGAAATATCTATTTTAAACCTAAAAAATCTCTGATAACTACAGGGATTTCTAGGGATTAAAATAAAAATCTGAACTACAGCTCTGCGGTCTCTGCGTCTTTGCGTCTCTGCGAGAAAAAAAATAATATAATTCGTTGTGTAGTTTTAGATGTTACAGAGTAGTAGTTAATTTACAGTTCTTGACTTTGTTTTATTTAACATGATAATATCCTAAACAGAATGGAGAATAATATGACACAGCGAAAAATTATCATTATCGGGGCGGCAGGCCGGGACTTTCATAACTTCAACACCTGTTACCGTAACAATTCAGCTTATAGAGTAGTGGCGTTTACAGCCGCGCAGATTCCGGACATCGCTAACCGTAAATATCCGGCAGCACTGGCAGGCAGCCTGTATCCCGACGGCATTCCAATCTACGCCCAGGATGACCTGGAAAAACTAATCAAAGAACTAAACGCCGATGAATGTGTCTTTTCGTACTCTGATGTTCCATACAATTTTGTAATGGGTATAGGAGCAAAAGTAAACGCTGCCGGCGCTGATTTTACCTTATTGGGTTATAAAAACACAATGATAAAAAGCACCAAGCCGGTAATCGCCGTAGGAGCGATACGCACCGGCTGCGGCAAGAGTCAGACATCACGCCGTATAGCCGAGGCTTTAATGGCGCGTAATTTAAAAGTTATAGCGATACGCCACCCCATGCCCTACGGCGACCTTGAAGCCCAGAAAGTACAGCGTTTCGCTGCCATAGAAGACCTGACAAAACACAATTGTACAATAGAAGAAATGGAAGAATACGAACCGCATATCGCGCGCGGAAATGTTATCTACGCCGGTGTAGACTACGAAGCGATTCTCCGCGCCGCAGAGAATGACCCCAACGGCTGTGATGTTATTTTATGGGACGGAGGAAACAATGACTTTCCGTTTTATCAGACAGATTTAATGATAACAGTTGTAGACCCGCACAGGCCTGGACATGAGCTTTCATATTATCCGGGCGAAGTCACCTTACGCCTTGCGGATGTTGTTGTTATAAATAAAATCGACAGCGCCGATTTTGATAAAATTCAGATACTGCGAAGCAATATAGAGCAGGTAAATCCCAAAGCAATAGTCGTAGACGCTGCTTCTACAATTAGTGTCACCAAACCAGAATTTATAAAAGGCAAACGTGTACTTGTAGTAGAAGACGGCCCCACTCTAACCCACGGAGAAATGAAAATCGGCGCCGGTATTGTCGCCGCCCGCCGTTTCGGCGCTGCGGAAATTGTAGACCCGCGCAATAACGCTGTCGGCAAACTCGCCGAAACATACCGCAATTATCCTAACATCGGCAGTCTTCTTCCGGCAATGGGTTACGGCGAACAGCAGATGAAAGACCTTTCCGCCACTATCGAAAAAACCGACTGCGATTCTGTAATAATTGCCACGCCAATTGATCTTGAAAGGGTTATAAAAATTAATAAACCCTGCGTACGTGTTGAATACAGTCTGCAGGAAATCGGCCGACCGGATATGGATGATATATTGGAAGAGTTTATTAAGAAAGTTAAGAAGTAGAATTTTTAATATCCGTTGATTTACGCAGAAAAACGCGGATTAGGAAAGAAGGTGTTTTTCCACACAGACCTTTTCCTTAAAATCTGTTTTTTGCTCCTCACAATTAAATATACTTCGCAAGCCTTGATAAATATTTGATTTTCAAATAAGCTGTCATTACCGCCCGGATGGTGGAATTGGTAGACACGCTAGTTTCAGGTACTAGTGCCTTCAGTGGTATGAAAGTTCGAGTCTTTTTCCGGGCAGCTAATGAAAGCACCGCGTCAAGCGGTGTTTTTTTATTGATGCCGCATGCTGAGAGCACCAATAAATGCCGCAGTTAAAAATGAAAGTAAGGACACCTTTAGGTGTCCGTCAGTGCGAGTAAGAACACCGCGTCAAGCGGTGTTTTTTTATGCCGTATGTAGGTATTTTACCTGCCTTTTCGTGTAAATTTTAAGGTTTGAAAATTGCCTTTCCGTGCAAATTTGGGTGTTTGAAAATTGCCTTTTCGTGTAAATTTTGAGGTTTGAAAATTGCCTTTTCGTGCAATTTGCGGTATAATGGATATATGGCTCTTAAACGAAAAATCTACCAAAAACTGCTGGATTGGAAAAAAACAAATAAGGGATCAAGCGTGTTGCTTATTAGCGGTGCAAGGCGTGTTGGAAAGAGCTTTCTTTGCGAACAATTCGGAAAAAACGAATACAAAAGCATGATTATTATTGATTTTGGGAATGTATCTAAAAAAATCAAAGAAATCTTTGGAAACGACAGCGCCGACCTGGATATGTTCTTTACCAAACTCTCTGCATTTTATAATACCCGGCTTTATAAAAGAGAAAGTCTGATTATATTTGATGAAGTACAGCAATTCCCGGAGGCGCGGCAGCTGCTAAAATACCTAGTAGCCGACGGCAGATTTGACTATTTGGAAACAGGTTCGCTTTTATCGCTTAAGCAAAATGTACAGGGTATTGTTATCCCTTCGGAAGAAGAAGAACTGGAAATGTTCCCTATGGACTTTGAGGAATTTCTATGGGCATTGGGAGATGAAACTACTGTTCCGCTATTGCAAAATTGCTTTGAACAAAAAAAACCGCTTGGACAGGCTTTGCACCGTAAAGTCATGAACGATTTCAGGCAGTATTTACTTGTCGGGGGGATGCCGCAAGTTGTTATGGAATATATAAAACACAAAAATTTTGCTGCGGCGGATAAAATAAAAAAACGCATTCTAAATCTATACCGCAACGATATAATAAAATTCGCCGGAGGGTACAGAAGTAAAGTAACTGCCATTTTTGATAACTTACCCGGACAGCTTTCTAAAAAAGAAAAAAAATATAAGTTATCTTCTATAAGCCAAGATGCCCGTTTACGAAGTTATGAAGACGCATTTATGTGGCTTAGTGACGGCATGATCGTTAACCCCTGTTTTAACGCTACAGATCCAAATGTAGGATTAGCGATGAGCAGCGACCATACCACACAAAAACTCTATATGGCAGATACAGGGCTTCTTGTTACACACACTTTTAGAGATAACAATTATTCCGATAATGAATTGTATCGGGCTATTTTGCTTGATAAATTGAATATTAACGAAGGCATGTTAATAGAAAATATTGTCGCACAAATGTTAAGGTTTAATGGTCATCGTTTGTATTTTTATTCCAGGGTTGATAATAATAATCGAAAAAACATGATGGAAATTGATTTTCTTATTAAAATTAAGGGTAAAATAAATCCGATAGAGGTTAAATCATCAACGTATACAACCCATTCATCTCTTGATAAATTCAGGAAAAAGTTTTCTTCATCATTAAAGAAAGGGAACACTTATATTTTATATACCAAGGATGTAATGATTAAAGACGGTATTATTCATTTGCCTGTGTATATGACGATGTTTTTGTAGGTGGTAAATAATCGAACACATCTCCATCCCTCCACTCTCTCCTTCTAAGGCCGGGAAACACGGAAACCGACACCGTTGCCACGATCTTCTGGATAGGCGTTGCTCCGGTATACGGAACGGAGATACTCCGTCGAATGATAATCGTACCAGCCTCCGCCGCGTAATACACGGATAGTCCCCGAAGGTGCGCCTGTAGGATCAGATTTCTGTTCGCTGGTATAATTTCCAACCCAATCCCAGCACCACTCATTTACATTACCACTCATATCATATATTCCTAAACCATTAGGAGCTTTTTTTCCTACTTCATGGGTTCTACTTTCGCTGTTTGCTGAATACCAGGCGACAACATCAGGAGCATTACTGCCAGAATATATAAAGTTCCCAGGAGAGCCATTACCGCCTTTTGCAACGTATTCCCATTGAGCCTCAGTAGGTAATCGATAACCTGTAGAACCAGATACAATCTGGACTGCGTTCCATGTCACATTATTACTTGTTGGTACTGTTCCCCAAAAATCAGGATTGGTACTGCCGTATAGAATGTACGCAGGGGTTAACCCTTCCATTATGCTTAATCTATTGCAGAATACTATTGTGTTATACCAATTTACACTCTCTACTGGTCGCTTTTCCTGTACTTCTCCTGCTGCGGGTTCTCTTTCGCTGTCTCCATGGAACCAACTGGGATTAGTACCTATTACCGCCTGATACAGTTCCTGCGTTACCTGATATTTACCAATATAAAATCCACTAATATTCACTGTTGATACTGGGGTTTCATCGCTGCCACTGTCAGTTCCTAAATTCTTGCCAAGCTCAAAACTACCACTAGGTACCCAAACCATATCATTAGCAATCACATAAACTCTTGCTATATTAGACAAAACTAGTGCTGCATCTCCAGTTGCGGAAACTTGGCAATAGTAATAATATGTCCCAGCAGTTAGTGTCGTTGGAATTGTATAACTCGCATTTGTCGCTCCGCTTATAATAGTTCCGTCTGTGTTGTTATTTACAGTATTACTGTACCATTGATAGCTAAGCGTGGCTCCCTGTGTAACACTTGCCGCCACAGATAAACTACCGTTTATACATCCGGCTACGAAATTAATCGAAGCTGTTGGCTGTGTATTAATTGTAATAACAGGACGTATGGCTACTGTAACTGTAGACACATTAGAACGTACTGATGTCGCCCCACCTGTCGCTCTAACTTCGCAGAAATAATAATATGTTCCAGCCGTTAGTGTCGTTGGAATTGCATAACTCGCATTTGTCGCTTCGCTAATAACAGTTCCGCTTGTGTTGCTGTTTGTTGTATTGCTGTACCATTGGTAGCTAAGTGTCGCATTACCTGTAACGCTTGCTCCAACAGATAAATTGCCGCTTATGTTTCCGGCTATGACATTTACCGCTGCTGTAGGTTGAGTATTAATTGTGATAACAGGTACCGTAACATTAACTGTCGATACATTGGATCGAACCGATACTGCTCCGTTTGTAGCGTTGACTTCACAGAAATAATAATATGTTCCTGCTGTGAGTGTTGTTAATATTGTATAGTTCGCATTTGTTGCCTCGTTAATAATAGTTCCGTTTGTGTTGTTATTTGTTGTATTGCTGTACCATTGATAACTAAGCGTGGATCCGGCTGTTACATTTGCCGTTACGCTTAAGCTGCCGCTTATATTCCCGACAGTTACATTTGTTGTTGCGGCAGGTTGTGTATTAATTGTGATAACAGGCAAAGTAGTGACTGTAACTGCCGATACATTGGATCGAACTGATACCGCTCCATTAGTCGCTCTTACTTCGCAGAAATAATAATACGTCCCGGTTGTAAGTGTTGTTGGTATCGCATAACTTGCATTGTTCGCTCCACTTATAACAGTTCCGCTTATGTTGATGTTTGTCGTGTTACTGTACCATTGATAACTAAGAGTAGCTCCGGCTGTTACGCTTGCAGAAACAGTTAAACTGCCGCTTATGCTTCCAGCGGTTAAATTTGTTGTTATAATAGGTTGCGTATTAATCGTAATTACTGGAACAGCAATAATAACGGCTGTCGGTTCACTTGTAATACTGCCTGAATTATCGGAACGGGTTACTGTCACGGATATGGTCGAGCCAACATCGGCAGCTTGCACTGTATAAGCGCTGTTATTGGAACCGATAATAGTACTTCCGCTTCGAATCCATTGAAAAGTAATTACCCCGCTGCCGCCGAGATTAGAAATATTCGCTGTCAATATTTGCCCTTCCTGGGTTGTCCCTGTTATGCTTACAGAACCGGTAAGAGCTGGAGGAGTCGGTTCAGGACATGAAATAAAAGCAAACCCTATTATTGATATAATGACGAAAAACCTGAAAATACTTTTCATAGAAAGACTCCTTTTAATACAATTATGGCGTTTTTTTACATTGTTAGTATATTTAATCACATTATAAGTGTTTTTTCAAGTGGAAAGTGGAATTGATGTCGGCAACGAGAAAATGTATTTTTGCTTACTTCCTTTTTCAATTTAGTAAACAAAAAGACCAAAAATGTGCTCTTGGTCTTTCTCGTCCAATAAGGTGAAGCAAAATTATAATTTTAAGGCTTTTTCCTTGAATTCTGTCTTTTTACTATTTTTACGAATGATGTAAATCAACGGCTAATGGAAGCCAGAAAAGCCCTAAAAATACCTCAAAAAGACTTTGCAAAGGTATTATGTGTGTCTAGCAGCTTCCATTCTGATGTAGAAAAAAAACGCATAAAGGCGAACGACAGGCTTTTAAAACTGGTTTCTATGGTGTTCGGCATTATCGAGGAATGGCTAAAAAGCGGCAAGGGGGAAATGCTCCATAAAAGCCCTGATGAAAAGATAAACCGATTGGTCAATATTTTTAACGAGCTGCCGCCTGATTTTCAGGATTTTGCATTGTCTCATTTGGATAGGTTGTTGCTGGAAAGTGGGGATGATATACGCTTGTTTATAGATTGGTAAAGATATGGCGGTTGTGATTAGAATAGGTTATAAATGAATTCGTTTATAATACGTTATGTGCCATTTGAAATATTATTGTATTATAAGAATATGATTTGGAAAAATATAAATGGAATAACGTGCCTACTTGATGATTTTGGTACAAGACATAAAAAATGAGAAAGATAAAAATGCATATTTTGGTGATATAGCAATTTTAGTACTTGACAAACAGTAGTATTTTATACAAACTTAATAATTAAAGAAGGGTATTAATATGGATAATTTTTCGTTAATTGAATCTGTAAAAAATGGTATTAGTATATTTCAGCCTACACTACAGACAATAGTAGGTGTAATTATGTCAACATTATTTCTCAGGGGAAATAAAGATACTGAAGAATTAAGTAAAATTAAAAATAAAAAATTTGGTGAAGTAGCTGTTTCATTATTGGAAAGTGGGAAAATGTCATATTTGGAATTTTATAAGTGTCGTAATTTTTTAAAAGTCGCCAAATTAGCTGATGATAGAATAAAACATAAGACAAATAATGAAAAAATTGACCAAAGTGAAAATACTTTATTTGATTTTGACTGGTTCATGCGCTTTTTTGATTCTGTCGGAAATATTAGTAATGAAAATTTACAAAATTTATGGGCTGAAATATTGGCAGGAGAAGTGCAAAAACCTAATTCATGTTCCTTAAGGACTCTAGATATTATACGAAATATGAATCAAAATGAAGCAAAAATATATACTGAATTATGTAAATATGTTCTTTCTAGTCATGATAGTTATTTTATTTTATCATCTGGTTTCATCGATCATGATGGTTTTCCTGATGAGGAGGAATTAAATAAAGAATGCTTCGAATTTATTTTTAATATGAATTTAAACTATTCTAAACATATTTTGCCTATGTTAGAATGTGGATTACTTACTAGTGATAATAATCTTACTGTAAATATTACTGGTGAAGTAGAAGTTGATATGCATAATGATAAAATTTGTTGTTACATTAAATTGTCAAATTCTGCTATGGAAAATACATATTTCAATGAGGATGTATTATTTTTAACCACAAATGGAATAGAACTTTTTAATATAATAAGAAAAGCGGAACATTTTGTTTATGATGTTGAATATGCAACTCGGTGTTTCAATCGAATAAAAAATAAATATGCCAACATGAATTTAGCAGTAGAAGCATATTATTTAGAAAATATTGAAGGCATTTTAAGATATAATTCGGATAATATTTTATTACAAACCATTTAATATTTGGATAACCACTCTTTAATATCTTGATAATCTTTTAATTCAATTTTATTTTTTTTTAATTTCACCTCCTCTAATGCATCTTTTGTATAGCTACTCGTTGTGATAATTATACTTCTTGATGAATCTCGAAGCATATGAGTACCTGCAACTTGCCTGATAATGTTAACTCCAATTCTATTATTTGGAGAATATTTTTTACACTCAATAAATATTAAAAAACTTGTTAAAGCGTTTTTTATTTGTGCAATTATATCCCTACCTCCATCTCTTGTTGCTTTAGTTATTTCAATATCTAATCCCATATCTTCTAATAAACTAGCTATTAGCTCTTCAAATTTCCTTGAAGAAAGATTATATAATTTTTCTGGATTTTTATTAAAATATTTTTTTATTTCTTCATTAATGTCTGTAATTAGAATAATTCCACTTGTATTATTTATTTCATTCTTTTCTACAAATAAATCATCCCAATTAATTTTCGCCCATTTCCAAGGATAATTTTTTATTTGTTCAAGTTGCCCTTCATCAACAAAAATATCTATATTTAACTCTTTTTTCATTTTTGACACTTCAATTTGCTTTTCCATCATAATGAGATTACATTGCTCTGCTATACTTTGTTTATTGAATAACCCACCTTGGATAAGTAATCCATACACATTACCACCCCCCACTGCTATTCTCATGAATCTCATAAGACCAATGTTTGGTTTTTTGTGATTTGAGTACAGTTCCTAAAATATTAAATTCTTAATTTTCATACATACTTACTTCGTCACAATCAAGCCACGCAAGCCTATCTTTATAGTACTTATAAAAATTTTCTTTTAATATCCTTCTAATTTCCATTAATTGTGTATTTCCTTAAAATATTTGATAAAACTATAATATCATACATTATACTTGTTATACAAGAGATAAAACATAAAATAATAAGCCACTTTTCACAATAATTCAAAATATTTTATTTATTTACTTAAAGGTTTTGAAAATACGTTTTTTAAGACGATTTTTCTATACAAATACCTACACCTATGAGCGTTGCATTTGCTTCGTTTATGATACGCATTAATCTTTCTTCTGTACTACCAAGAGATAAAAAACATCAGTAGTAAAAACGTTGCCAGTAATACTTGTAGTGTTATGTTTTTTTGTACTCAATGATGAAAATGCGTAAGCATTTTTCAGGCACAAAAAACTGTGGTGAAAGAAATTGCCACAAAGGCACTTGCGCTGACTGGTATTTTATAAAAGCCGAGCCGCCCGAAAGGACGGCACAGCTTTTATCGTGTGATTAAACAATGGTTGCACATAACGATAAACCAAAACAGTAAACGCATATAACAACCATATTTGAAATTTTCTTAAGGTCTGGTGCTTCCAGTACTTTGCGCTATACCAAAAGTACCCATACCGCCATAT
>Ga0123356_10008685_pt1 | contig 10077 bp, 8 predicted proteins | sample TergutEmb28metaG_2_FD_92546 | JGI IMG/M metagenome (GOLD analysis project Ga0123356, IMG submission 92546) | Embiratermes neotenicus P3 segment gut microbial communities from Petit-Saut dam, French Guiana - Emb289 P3 | ecosystem: Host-associated > Arthropoda: Insects > Digestive system > Gut ... | reverse complement strand
GGCAGCTCGCCGCCGGCGACCTGATGCTCCTCGTCAGTCAGGTACCGTCTCGTGAAGGGATGCGCCCTCCGCGCTCCGACCTGGCCGACAACCTGATGCGAACCTATAACGCGCTCTGGCGACACGCGCATGCCCGGCACACCGCCCGGTTCCGGCTCACGCACCGACAGCTGATCGAGGCCACCGGCTACCTCGTCCCCGACTACATCAAGGACGGGCGCGAGCGCAAGCTGACCTCTCTGGTCTCCTACCTCACACTGCTCGAGGAGGCGGGCGTCGTGCGCTGGGACGGCCGCGACGACCTCGCCGACGGCCGCTCCAGCGTTGTCACACTGCTGGAGCCCCCAGAGCCGCTACCCTCGGCCCCTGAAGGCCGACGTAGCTCAGCTGGTAGAGCACTTCACTCGTAATGAAGGGGTCGGGAGTTCGAGTCTCCCCGTCGGCTCTGGAAAGTTCTGCCGTACGCCGGCGAGAGCGGGCTCGTGCGGTTCCTGTTTCACGCTCTTCTTGGCGCAGCCGCCTTGCCCGCCGTCTTCGCCAAGGTCCGCGTGCTCGAGGTCTGCCCCGGGACGGGCTGCTGCTGCGAGACGAATTTGACGGTGCAGAGGGCCGAGATGCTGTCGTCCGCGCCGATGAACGTGACTACGGTCGTGTGGCTGCTGCCGCACTTGATCGTGAGACCTTTGCTGAACTGCGCGTTGATCGTGTCCTCGCCCGTGCCGGTCGTGTAGGTGCCGGTCCCGTAGGCGTTGATCGTGTCGTGCCCGTTGAGTACCTTGACGGTGTTCGGGCCGCCGTAGGCGAAGACCGTGTCGGCCCCGTTGCCAAGGGTGATGGTGTTGGGGCCACCATTGCCGTAGACCGTGTCGGAGCCGTCAAGGGCCTTGATGCTGTCGGTGCCGAACGTGCCAGACGGTCCGTGCTGGCAGTAGTCGGCCCCGGGCAGTCCGTTCGGATAGTCGCCAGGCGCGAGTCCGGCTGGGCACGAGCCGCCGCCGTCGATCACGTCGTTGCCTTCACCTGCCGTGATGCTGTCGGAGCCGCCACGCCCCCAGATCGTGTCGTTGCCATTGCCGGCCTTGATCGCGTCGCTACCGGTCGAGCCGACAAGCGTTCCGTCGCCGGCGACGTTCGCTGCCAACGCGACCGCAGCCGTGAACGCCATCACAGCGATCGTGAACGCCAGGATGCCCACCATGATCCGGTTCCTTCCAACTGCGCCCTTCCGCTTCATCTGTCGCTCCTTTGCGCGTTTCTTCACATGCATCGACAGCTACGTGCGGCGATTACATCCCCGTCGCGCGAATACATACGGAACGACCCGCAGAACCATGACGTCGGACCTGGGGCGCCCGACTCCGGCAGGGTGAGATCGCGGCTCCGGGCGCCGTTCTCAGCGATCCCGCCGGTGCCCGCATCACCGGTGCTCTAGGGTTTCCGGGGCCCGCGAATGTCAGTGGAGAGCGATTGATGGCCGACAACGATCAGGGCAAGGTACCGCCGCCGAGCCGACGCGAACGCCCACCGGGCTTGCGCGTCGTCGGGCAGGCGGCTGGGGTCTCATATCAGACCGTGTCCCGCGTGCTCAACGGGAGTCCGCGAGTCAGCCCGGAGACTCGCGAGCGCGTGCTCACGGCGATGGAGGAACTCAGCTACCGCCCGAACCCGGCTGCGCGCGCGTTGGCGACCGGGCGCAGCCACACGCTCGGGTTGGTCAGCCACGACCCCACGCTGTATGGACCGGCGTGCACACAACACGCGATCTCACAGGCCGCCGACCGCGCCGGCTACCTGCTGACCATCATCTCGATGCGAACGCCCGACGAGCCGTCGCTGCGGCATGCGGTTCAGCGACTGACGCTCGGTGGCGTCGAAGGCGTGCTCGTGATCGTCTCCTGGCGCCGCGCCGCGCAGGCGATCTCGAAGCTCGAGGCGGGGGTACCGCTGGTCGCGGTCGAGGCCGGGCCAGAGCAGGGCGTCCCGGTTGTCGCGGTCGACCAGCGCCGTGGCGCCGAGCTCGCAACCGGCCACCTGCTGGGGCTCGGGCATCGCACCGTGCACCACGTCGCAGGCCCAGAGGCCTCGGTCGAAGCCCGACTGCGGCACGACGGCTGGCGACAGACGTTACGCGTCAGCGGCGCGCCGCTGACGACGGCGATTCGGGGAGATTGGAGTGCCCGGAGTGGTTATGAGGCCGGCGTGCGGCTGACCGCCGATCCCGCCGTGACCGCGGTGTTCGTCGCCAACGACCAGATGGCGCTGGGGGTGCTGCTGGCGATGCACGAGGCCGGGTTGCGCGTCCCGGACGACGTCTCGATCGTCGGCTTCGACGACACCCCCGAATCGGCTTACTACGCGCCGCCATTGACAACAGTTCGCCAGAACTTCTCTGAGCTTGGGGCACGGGCGCTACAGGTGCTCGTGGACGCGATCGACGGTTCGCTCGACGCGCCACGCGAGCCGGCTCTGGTCAGTCCCGAACTGGCGGTCCGTGCATCGACGGCGGCGCCGGCGGTGCTCACGCGACGGTGAGGCGTCCGACGTCCGCGACGCCGGGCGTTCGACCGGGGTGATCTCCAAACGTCGGGGGTAGCCGGCCGGGGGTTGACAGGAGTGTGACTTTCGGTTTAGTGTGACCGGTCACACGCTCGGGAAGGTGTGACGTCACATCTGGGGGACCCGGATCCCTCAACGACACGGGAGAGAGGAAGAATGGCTGAAAACAGCGCGACTGCGGCGACAGGCCCAGACTCGATCGATCGCCGGAAGTTCCTGAAGGGCGCGGCGACGACAGCCGGCGCTCTGGCCTTGCCGGCCACTGTGTTTGGCGCACCCACGTCGCCGGCCTTCGCAAGGCTCGCACGCAGCACGAGCGGCGGGCACGTCAGCTTCGGCTCGAACTACTCCGATCCTGCCACGAAGAAAGCCTTCGCGTCGCTGATCTCAGCGGCCGAGAAGGCCACTAAGATCGGCGTCACGATCAACACGGTTGATCACAACACCTTCCAGAACGACATCACCTCGTATCTGCAGGGCACGCCCAACGATCTGTTCACGTGGTTCGCCGGCTATCGCGTCCAGGTGTTCGCCAAGCAGGGGCTGATCCACTCGATCGACGATGTCTGGGCGAAGATCGGCCACAACTTCTCGCCAGCGGTGAAGGCGGGCTGCAAGGGCCTGAACGGCAAGTACTACATCGTTCCGATCTACAACTACCCCTGGGTCATCTTCTACAACAAGAGCACGTTCAGGTCGAAGGGCTACCAGATCCCGAAGACCTGGGATCAGCTGATCGCGCTCTGCAAGCAGATGAAGACTGACGGCCTGATCCCATTCGCGTTCGGGCAGAAGGACGGCTGGCCGGCACTGGGGACGTTCGACATCATCAACCTGCGGCTCAACGGATTCAAATTCCACATGGAGCTGATGCGCCACCAGGTTCCATGGACCGACAAGCGCGTGACTGCTGTGTTCAAGCAGTGGGCGGAGCTGATGCCGTACGTTCAGGCCGGCGCGACCGGCCGGATCTGGGAGGACGCCTGCAAGACGCTCGAGCAGAAGCAGGCCGGCATGATCTTCCAGGGGACCAATCAGATCGCCGCCCAGTACGTCTCAGACAAGGCCGACCTGTCCGATCTGGACTTCTTCGTCTATCCGGAGATCAACCCGAAGTGGGGGCAGGACTTCATGGACGCGCCGATGGACGGGTTCTGCATCTCGCAGAAGACGCAGAACTATTCCACCGCCGCCAAGCTGCTCGAGTACATCGGCAGCGGTGCCGCCGAGAAGAACTACCTGAAGTACGACAAGTGGGATGTGGCGGTGGCCAGCGACGTCCACGACCCGGCATACGACGCGATCCAGAAGAAGTCAGTTCAGGTGATCAAGCAGGCCAAGAACATCTCGCAGTTCATGGACCGCGACAGCGATCCGGGGTTCGCCGACAACACCGTCGCCGCCGCTGTCGACAGCTTCATCAACAACCCGTCGTCTTCGAATATCAGCTCGATCCAGAGCAGCCTCGAGGCTCAGGCGAAGGTCGTCTTCGCCAAGGCCTAGCTCCCTCGTAGGCCCTTCTGATGGAAGGCATTGACGCTGGCCGCGCCCGGCGGTTGATCTGGCGGGCGCGGCCACGGATGCGGGTGCTCACAAAGCGTGACAAGTGGGTCATCGCGGCGCTGCTCGGGATCCCGCTGCTGGCCGACCTGGTGTTCATCTGGTTTCCGGCGATCAGCTCGGTGGTTCTGTCCTTCACCGACTGGTCCGGAGTCGGAGGGATCTCCTCGATCAACTTCATCGGCACCGCCAACTACAGCTACGCGTTCAACATCGACCCGCAGTTCTGGCCGGCGGTGGAGCACAATTTCATCTGGCTCGGGGTGTTCGTCGGGTTTGCCACTCCGCTCGGGATGCTCTTCGCGGTTTTGATCGACCGCAATCTGCGCGGCAGCCGCATCTACCAGACCGTCCTGTTCCTGCCGGTGATGCTGTCGCTGGCGTTGATCGGGCTTATCTGGGAGATGATCTATTCGCCGAACTACGGCCTGGTCAACAGTGTCCTCGGGCGCACGGCGAACAACAATCTGATCGACTGGCTTGGCAACCCGCATCTGAACCTGTGGGCGGTCCTCGTCGCCGCATCCTGGAGACAGGCGGGCTACGTGATGGTGCTGTACCTCGCTGGGCTGAAGGCGGTCGAGCCCTCGCTGCGCGAGGCCGCCGTGATCGACGGCGCCGGAGCGTGGACGACATTCCGCCGAATCATCTTCCCGGTGATGAAACCGATCAACGTGGTCATCCTCGTGGTCACGATCATCGAGTCGCTGCGCGCGTTCGATCTCGTCTACATCATGGGTGGGGGGACCATCCTTCCAGGCCTGGAGCTGCTGTCGATGGTGATCACCACCAACATCGTCGGCGAGACCACCCGGATCGGCTACGGGTCGACGATCGCCGTGGTGCTGCTGGTGATCTCGCTGGTTCCGATCTGCTCCTTCCTGTATGCGACCTTCAGGCGCGAAGCGAGGCCGCAATGAGCGCGCTGACGGGGAGTGAGCGGCTGAAGCACCCGGTGCCGGTGCGGGCCGCACCGAAACGAACACTGTCTCCCGGCCGCACCGCCGCTTACGTGTTCATGATCGTGATGACGGCCGTCTGGCTGGTCCCGATCCTCCTTGCCGTCTACGTCGCGGTCCGCCCGCTCGCCTCAACCGCACGCTACGGCTACATCTCCCTGCCGCACGGGGGACTGACCCTGGGCAACTTCACGGCCGCCTGGAACCAGGGACAGATCGGCCACTACTTCATGAACTCGCTGTTCATAACCGTCCCGGCCGTGATCCTCACCCTGATCCTCTCCTCGGCGGTCGCGTTCGTGCTGTCGCGCATCCGCTTCCGCTTCACGATCCCGCTGCTGATGCTGTTCACGGCCGGCAATCTGCTGCCCCAGCAGGCGATCATCACACCGCTGTACCGGCTCTACCTGCAGATCCACGTGCCGACATTCCTGGCGTCGAGCGGGCTGTTGTACGACTCCCGGCTCGGCTTGATCGTGATCAACGTGACCTTCCAGATGGGCTTCTGCGTGTTCGTGCTGTCCAACTTCATGAAGACGATCCCCGACGAGATGTACGAGGCGGCGGTCGTCGACGGGGCCAGCGTCTGGACGCGCTTCTGGCGGCTGACCGTGCCGCTCTGCCGACCGGCGCTGGCGGCGCTGGGAACGCTGTTGACGACCTGGATCTACAACGACTTCTTCTGGGCGACGGTGCTGATGTCGACCGGGTCGAAGCGGCCGATCACCTCGGCCCTGGCCAACCTCCAGGGACAGTTCGTCGCCAACCAGAACGTGATCGCCGCCGCCGCGCTGATCGTCGCGATCCCGACCCTGGTCGTGTACATGCTGCTGCAGCGCCAGTTCATCGCCGGATTGACGCTCGGCTCCACAAGGTGACCGTGGTGTACGCGCGAACGTCCACGCCGCCGAGCGGAGCGTCCTGAGATGCAGTCGAGTGGCAGGCAACGCTCGCCATCGGCAGATGCGAGCGTCATCGAGCGGTTCGAGACCGAGTACGGCGCGGCGCCGGCGGGCGTCTGGTCAGCACCCGGCCGGGTCAACCTGATCGGCGAGCACACCGACTACAACGGCGGGTTCGCGCTGCCGCTCGCGATCGACCGCAGGACTCTGGTCGCGGCGAGGCGCCGCAGCGACCGAACCGTGTCACTGGCCTCGACGGCCCTTCCCGGGCGCGTGACCGCCAGTCTCGACGAGCTCGCGGTCCCGTCTGACGGTGCGAGCTCGCGGTGGGGTTGGGCGATGTACCCGCTGGCTGTCGCCTGGACGCTGACGACCGCTGAGACGAACGGTCAGCTACCGGGAATCGAGCTGATGGTCGATTCATCGGTGCCGGTCGGTGCCGGTCTGTCCTCTTCACACGCACTGGAGGTGGCCACCGCCGGTGCCCTGACGTCACTGTGGGAACTCGAGCTCGACAGATGGTCATTGGTTCACACGGTCCGCCGCGCTGAGAACGAGTTCGTCGGTGCGCCGACCGGGATCCTCGACCAGGTCGCCGGCGTATTCGGCCGGGCCGGCCACGCGGTGCTGCTCGACTGCCTCGATGAGACGGCCGAGCAGATCGAGTTGCCGATCTCGTCGCGGGGTCTGGCGCTGATGGTGATCGACACACGCGCCTCGCACAGCCACGCCGACGGGAGCTACGCCGACCGCAGGAACAGCTGCGAGCGGGCCGCCCGCCTGCTCGGCGTGCGTGTGCTGCGCCAGGTCACGGCGGCCGACCTGGAGGGCGCGCGTGCGCAGCTTGACCCGCTCACCTTTCGTCGCGCCCGCCACATCGTCACCGAGAACGAGCGTGTGCTCGAGACCGCTGCGCTACTGAGGGCCGGAGCACCGGAGCGGCTCGGACCGCTCCTGCTCGCGTCGCACAACTCGATGCGGGACGACTTCGAGATCTCGACCCCGGCGCTCGACCTGGCCGTCGATGCAGCGACGCAGGCAGGTGCGCTCGGCGCGCGCATGACCGGGGGCGGCTTCGGCGGCTCGGCCATCGTGCTGGCCGCAATCGGCGATGTGGCCGCTATCAGCGCTCGCGTCGCCGATGCGTTCGCCGCGACCGCGTTCGCGGCACCGGACATCTTCTTGGCCACCCCCAGCGACGGTGCGCGCCGGGACAGCTGAGAGGCTACGGTGACCCAACTTTCCATCATGGAGGCTGATCGTGGCCACGATCTCACTGCAGGACATTGAGAAGGTCTACCCGAACGGGTTTCAAGCGGTCCACCCGACTGATCTGGTCGTCGAGGACGGCGAGTTCATGGTGCTGGTGGGCCCCTCCGGGTGCGGCAAGACGACGATTCTGCGGATGGTCGCCGGCCTGGAGGAGATCACTCGGGGAACGCTCTACTTCGACGATCGACCGGTCAACTACGTCAGCCCGAAGGAGCGCGACATCGCGATGGTCTTTCAGAACTACGCGCTGTACCCGCACATGACGGTCGCCGACAACATCGGCTTCGCCCTGGAGCAACGCCGGCTCGGGAAGGCGGAGATCCAGCGCAAGGTGGCCGAGGCAGCCGAAATTCTGGGCCTGACCGATTGGCTGCGGCGCAAGCCCGGCCAGCTCTCGGGCGGTCAACGCCAGCGTGTAGCGATGGGCCGCGCGATCGTCCGTGAGCCCGCTGTGTTCCTGATGGACGAACCGCTGTCCAACCTCGATGCCAAGCTGCGGGTGCAGATGCGCGCGGAGATCACCGCGATCCAACGCCGTGTCGGAGTCGCGACGCTCTACGTGACCCACGACCAGACCGAGGCGATGACGATGGGCGACCGGGTCGCGGTGATGCGCGAGGGCAGGATTCAGCAGTGCGACGCGCCACAGGTGCTGTATGACAAACCAGCCAACCTGTTCGTCGCCGGGTTCATGGGCTCGCCCGCGATGAACCTGTACCGTGGCACCCTCGATTCCGGCGTCGACTCGATCGCGCTCGGTTCCCAACGGCTACCTCTCAGTGAGACAGTCGCCAGGGCGCGGCCGTCACTGGCTTCATTCGCCGGGCGTGAGGTCGTCATCGGACTGCGGCCCGAGGATCTCCACGTCACCTCAAGCGAGGATCCGCGGCCACGGCTTGTCGGCGAGGTCCGGCTGGTCGAGGCGCTCGGTAACGAGTCGATGGTCCACTTCGCGATCGACACCCAGCGTGTGGTCGCTGACGATACCGGCGACGACATCGTCGCACGCCAGGCAATTGCGCCCGTCAGCACCGCCCGAGTACCAAGCAGCACCCAAGTCTCAACCGGGACAAACGTCCCCTTCGCGGTCGACGTCAACGCCATTCACTTCTTCGACCCCGACTCGGGTGCGGCGATCACGTAGCGCGAAGCGCGGCGCCGCGCGCAGGCTCACCCTCTCTCCAGCGCCCGTGAACGCGTCGATTGTGCACCCGGGGATGATCAGCATCGGCATGCGCTGACATCCCCGGGTGGCCGTTGCGTCAACTGCAGGTGAGTGTGGGGTCCGCCCAGTCGGCGTGGTCGTTGCCGTTGCCGTCACCGCCGTCGCCGACGATCAGGTCGAGGACTTGAACCCCGGTCATGTCCGCGGTCAGCGTCATCGGCGGCTCGAACCCGTGCATGACCGGCGTGCTCGCCACTGTCTTGCCGTCGGCCTGGACGGTGAACGTCACCGTTCCGGCGCCGTTCTCCTCGTCGTCGACGCCGACCTGCGTCGTAAACGATGTGCACCTGCCGCCGAGGTAGATCTCGACGTCGCTGATTGAGTTGGTGCCGAGGCCCTTAGCGAACGTCTGGCCGTCGATCGTGATCGTGTGCCCGTCGCCTGCGGCCTGCTCACCGTTGCTGGTGTTCCGCTCGACCGGGCCCCAGCCGTTGGTCGCCGACAGGAACGGCAGGTCGCCGACGTTGTCCATGCCAGGGGGCGGAGGCGGCGGGACCGCGCGGATGATCCGCTCGTCGGAGTTGCTCCTCTGCCTGCCCGACTGGGTGTAGTCGACCGACGCGGTCAGCGGCGCTGCCGGCGGCAGAGTGCCGGTGGCTGACGTCACCTGCCAGGTGAACGTCGCCGGGGAGCCGGGGCTGACGTCATTCGCCGACGCCGGGCTGGCCGCGGTCGCCGTCCACCCGTCCGGCAGGTTCAGGGTCGGGGTCACGTCGGTCGCGTCCGGTGAGCCGGACGGGACCGAAACGGTCGCCGTGGCGGTGAACGTCTGCGCGGCCCCGGTCGTATCGGGTATCTGCAGGTCCACCGCTGTGCCTGGCGGCTTCGGCATCGCGTACTTGTGCGCGTTGTAGCCGGGGCTGTCGTTCATCGCCACCTTCAGCGGCGAGGTCCAGCTGCCGTAGTTGGTCAGCGACACCTTGCCGAGCCCGCCTGTTGAGCCGTCCAGATTCCACACCGCGATCGCGATCCTGTTGTCGCCGTGCGGGTTGAGCACGCCGTTCGGAACCGGGAAGCTGTGCTCCGGCCCGAGGTAGTTGACGTAGTTGCCCATCATCCAGCCATTGACGAACAGCTCCGCCCGGTACATCCGGGACGGGTCGTCGCTGAACGTCACGCCGAGCGACGTGTCCTGGTCCTTCGGCAGGCGGAGCCTGACGTCGGTGAGGTACCAGGAGACGCCCGGGGTGGTGTCGGTGTACGGCAGCGTGACGTTCTGCCAGCTCCGGTCGGGGAAGCCCGGCAGATCCCAGCCGGCGCGCTCGCCGAACAGACCGCCGGTCGACAGCGGCCCGCGGACCGGGTCGATCTCGTTCTCGCCGCCCCGGACGCCCTGGATCTTCCAGGTGATCGTCGACAGCGGCGCACCGATCAGCGATGCGGCGGTCAGCCCGCGCGCAGCCTTGTTGCCGCTGCTTTCGCCCCCGGTCTCTTCGTGTCCCATGTCCACGGTCAGCACCGAGATGACGTTGTCATTGCCGCTCATGTCGAGCGCGCCGGCCGGGAACGTGAAATTGGCGCTGCCGGTGGTCGAACTGCCGAGGAACACCCCGTTCAGCCAGGCCGAGAACGCCTGTGCGCCGCCGCCGGAGGGGGACTCCAG
>Ga0123356_10008684_pt1 | contig 10077 bp, 8 predicted proteins | sample TergutEmb28metaG_2_FD_92546 | JGI IMG/M metagenome (GOLD analysis project Ga0123356, IMG submission 92546) | Embiratermes neotenicus P3 segment gut microbial communities from Petit-Saut dam, French Guiana - Emb289 P3 | ecosystem: Host-associated > Arthropoda: Insects > Digestive system > Gut ... | reverse complement strand
TTTATCCGGCGATAATTGACATCCGGTCTCTACCGGTTTCATGTAGCTTACACTGCGCCTAAGTTTTGAAAATCCGGCCATCAGGAGTTTTGAGACATGAGTTTTGCCCACTCCGGTTCCGCTACCTGTTATGAAAATTCCGTTGGTCATTTTCTCGCCATCCCTATAACAGAACTATAAGTCAAATTCACCATCCCATCCTCAGAAAACATTGACGTATAATCCCTGCACAGTTTATCAAGCTCTTTTCTGTTAAGAAGCTTATCTGCTGTAGCAGTTGCGCCGATATTACTGAGACTCTTCAATGCAGAAACCGCATCTGTAAATTGTAATGTTTTACGAAACGGCTGAATACTCTCTTTTAAAATATGAAATCCGGCGCTTTCAAACATAGAAAAAAGTTCATTTTCAGAGGGCAGCCAAACTGCTGGAAGTAATCCTCTGTTTGACCTCACTGCATTAAGCTCCTTAAAAGAATCTTCAACAAAAACGGCAAAGTATAAAAGACCATCCGGTTTCAAAATCTCAAAAATTTTACGAAGAGCAAGCTCCGGCGAAGAGACCCACTGGAGCATGGAAGCCGCCGCCGCTCCATCAAGCGACGCCGGACGGATTGGCGGAAATTCTATATCACCGTTAAGCGAAAGACCGCCGTAATTACGCTGAGCCGCATAGCGCAGCGGAGAAAACGCCATGTCAAGACAGATAAATTTCGTTTTGTCAGGCATCGGCATAAGATATTCAAGAAGCGCACCTGTCGCGCTCCCTATATCACACCATAATTGCCCGGAGCCGATACCGCTTTTTATAAGACCAGCTAAACGCTGTGTGATTTCACGCTGAACAGCAGCGCCTAAATCATAAGATTTGGCCGTCCTGTCAAACCGAACTGCGACTCTTTTTTTATAAAGCATTACATTTCACCTTGCCGCACGATAGCAATTATTCTCCGCATTATACGCAGGTTCGCATGAGGAAAATGATGACCTTTGCCGCCGTTTTATTTCCTTAGTTCTATTATCTTGCCGCTGTCAATTCCATTCATAAGGTACTCTCCGGCCTTAGTTTGCCAGCCGCGTCCAAGACCTTTAAGTTTTCGTACCGTACTTTCGCGAAGCCTTAGCGAAATAAGGATTTTTTTGTCCGCCGATTTTGGCCGTCCGCCAAGATTCCTGTGGTGTTCAATTGCAGAATTATGACCTACGCCAATAAATTTCACACGTCCGGTTTTAAGGTCTTCTTCCGTCCACTCGTCGTCATTATATGGCAAAGATTCTATAGCCGCTCTCTGCTGCGCCTCGGTAATTTTTTTAGCCATAATATACCTTCCTTTCTTTTTCGTGAACTCTGCGAATAGAGATTATCCTGCAAATTTCATCGCGCATTGTGTAAGTGACGCACATACAAGCATCAAAACAAAAACCATAAACCCGGCGGCGCTCTTCGCCATAGTCAAAACGGCCGTCTATATACTCTTTGGCATTTGAATCTGCGAAAATAGCCCGCGCCATTCCAAAATCAAGACCGCGCTCGCGCATGGCTTTTTGACGCTTCGATTCATGCCATTCAAGTTTAAGTTCTTGTTGTCCCACAAGGTTATTGTATCTACCAAAACCCAAAAAGTCAAGAAAAAACCAATTCGTTTCAAAAGAAAATTTATTTTATTTTTATTGCGCAATTACCATGCGCTGATTAAAATTAATAATATATAGTATTGACATATCTTAAACAGATTTACCCTAAGGTAAAGGAGATATCATGAGTATAACGAAACCAAAAGCAATAGCGGCGCTATTGCTTGCGCTGGCTTTGGCAGGGAGCTCCTCTGCGCAGGATGTGGTAGAGGTAGACGCGCAAATTCCGGTTACCGTAGTAAACACAGGCGCAACTGTTACAATAACTCCCCCTGTCGGATGGGGCACGGGAGAGACTGCTGCGGTTACGGCCAACAATGAAAGAATGTTCAACATCAAGCTTATCAAACGGCCGGAACCCGAAGATGTGCAGGCTCCGCCGGTATTATCGGTCTCACACCGTCCGCAGGCCAGAATGGGTACCGGAGCGTGGGTTAGCCGTAACCGCTCAAACGTTACTCTCAACTTACAGTCACAGCTGTATCAGAATGCGGTAATCTCTCTGCATTCGCTAAACGGCAAACGGATACTCAGCACCAGGGTAACGGCGTCTCAAAATACAGCAAACATCTCACGCACCAACATTTCCGCGGGCGTTTATCTGCTTTCTGTCAAGTCCGCAAACGGTAACTCTTACGCAACGAGAATAACCCACACCGGCAATAAGCTGAATATCAACGTTGCGTTTAACAATGCGGCCAACCCGTTTTTAAGCGGCAGCATGGCCTCGGTTGAGGGCGGAGAATACGGTGAGTGGACGATAACTGTTACCAATCCCGGGTATATAACCCAGTCGGACAAGTTTTTTCCGGTGTTAGTGAATAATCAGCAGCGCTCATTTACACTTGCTCCTGTCGAGGAGATACCGAGCGGCACTTTTACCGAAACTGTAAACGGAGTTCAGTTCCAGATGCTGTACGTGCAGGGCGGACCATTTCGGCTTGGGTGCGAGGGCGGCAGCTGCCCGCCCAACACCGCCGCTGTAGACGCAACCGTCAGCCCCTATTTTATTGGGAGCAGAACAGTGTCGAGAAATTTGTGGCAGGCAGTAATGGGAGGCCCCGCCTGTGTCCAGTCTCAGTGGAATGACTGTAACGGCCCACAAGGAGGCCATACCTGGTACGACGCCCTTGAATTCGCCTGCAAGTTGAGTCAGATGACAGGTAAAAATTACCGTATGATGACTGAGGCGGAATTTGAATTCGCGGCGAAAAATCACACCAGCAGTATGACATTTGGCACCGGTATGGGCGGCGAAGAGTGGGCGTATAACACCTGGAACGAAACGCTTACCGGCGGGACGGATCCGGTAGGAGTGCGCAGCGGCGTGCACGATCAGAAAACGCGGCGAAACGCACAAGGTATGGGCGATAACATAACAGGCCGCCTCATCCGTTCAATAGAAGGTGTAGGCCCCGCGCTGCGCTTGACCCTTTCGGCAGATAACGGTTTACCGCCAAACTATATTCACCCGTGCCAGCTCCCAGCCCCGGATATGAGCAACGAACCGGTAAATACTTACCGCGATATGCGGTGGGTCACAGGCACCAACGCCAGATGGTTCAGTTCGAGCTTTGGTCAAACTTTGAGCATCATGGTTTGGGAGGACGGTACCGCGAGGTTAGGCGATACCCCTGGTCAGTGGTTCACTTCAAACAATATCAACTTCGTGTTTGTTCCGAGTACTATTAATCAATTTAATACTATCAGAAGATTTGCGTATATTTTTCTTAATGAATCTGTTGGAACGTATCTTTCACCAGTCTCGTATAATATGGGCGGTAGTGTGACGCACATGGTTTCGTCCGGCAGAATAGAAAAAGAGGCGGTAAGCAATGGTACCAAACCCGCTATAACCAATCTGAAGCGCGGTGAAGATTTAGCCAGAGAACAACCCGACTTCGAAACCTATTATAAAATGGTCGACATGGTCAATATGCCGGCATCGGCCAGAGGACAGGACGAGCGGCTTTTAGACGGACCGGAACATGGATGGCTTCAAATCAACCGGGGCAGCGCGCACCACTACAGAAAAGACATAGACCCCGACGAGTTCCGGTTTGTCGTTAGCGGCGGGATGCTCGCCAACGGCAGCTGGTTTACAGTCAATAACACGCTTATACGCATAACGCACCCTGGATCGGGTAACAACCCGCAGCCGTATGTAGTCAATTACCTGTACGTTGTAAACCATGATGAAAACAGTTTCAATCACAACTCGTTTGTGGGGTATGAGCGCGGAGATATGCGGATATTCAGAAAAACCGCCAACAACAGCACCGACATCAGTGACTGGTGGCAAAACAGTAACGGCACTTGCGGCGGCTGCGCCGAGATCGCAAAAGGCCAGGGGCCTTCGATGTATGCCTCTGGCGGCAATGCAGTCGCCGGACGCAATACATTTGTGCCCGCTCCCTGCCCAGTAGGCGGCTGCAGGTGATAAGGTAAATATTGAAAAGCGGATGACCGTAAAGGTCATCCCATAAACATTTTTCTAAAACGACATCATCCAAAGAGGAGATGCCCATGAGTATCAAAAAACTAAATCCACAAAGTCAAAACGCGTTTAAAGCGCTTTTGATTACTTTGGCTTTTGCAGCAAGCGCATTTGCAAACGAACTATTAGACACGGCATACATTCCGTTCCGCGTAAATGTAAATGCCAAGGTCACGGCGCAGCTTATGCAAGGTTCAAGCGTAATCGCTGGACCGCATTCGATAGACGTAACTGCTAACCAGCAAAAAATTCTGGAAATTCCTCTTGCAAGAATAAACGGCGGGGATGGTGGTGATGGCGGAGACGGTGGTGACGGTGGAGACGGCGGCGATGGCGGAGACGGCGGAAACAACGTAATGAGAAGACATTTTAACGGGGTCAGCGCACCTGTAATCACAAACAATGGACGCGGGAAAGTCACTCTCAACTTACCCGGCCAAGCTTACGGAACAGCGGAAGTCTCACTGTATTCTGTAAATGGAAGACAAATCCTGCGCAGCAGAGTAGCCGCCTCTAACGCGGCAAGCAGCATCTCCCGCCAGAATATACCGGCGGGCGTTTATCTGCTATCTGTAAAGGGGACAAACGGCAGTCCGCTCTCCGCGCGTCTTACACACCGCGGCGGCGCACTTAATATTAATGTGGAATTCGGCGGACGGAGCATGTTCAGGCAAGAGGCTACTGTGGCGGGGAGTTGGAGATTTACTGTTGAGGCGCCCAATGCCGCTGCTGCCACAGGCGGAGAAATCCATTACAACGACTCCGCATATAATTTCAGCATTGTAAAAGGGCATGATAATGATTTACAGGATATAACGCTGAGCATAGAAAAACTCAGGCAAACCGTAAACAGCGTGACTTTCGATATGATGTTCGTGGAAGAAGGCTCGTTCAGGTTTGGAGCGTTAAACAATACGAATCCCAACGTGACGGTCAGCGATTTTTATATCGGCGAAACAGAGGTAACAAATGCTTTGTGGCAAGCTGTAATGAACGGTACCACCTGCAACACTACACCGGCAAATAACACTTGCAACCGCCCTCGCGCAAGCATGACATGGTATGAAGCCAATGAATTTTTGTGCAAGTTAAGCGAGCTGACTAACAAGCAGTACCGTTTGCCAACAGAGGCGGAGTGGGAGTTCGCTGCTAAGGGAGGTAAAAACGGCAATCACACTCTGCGTTATTCCGGCAGTAATAATCACGATGCTGTCGCGGTATCCGGCAGTGTCGCCAATGTAAAAACCAAAGCGCCCAACAATTTAGGTTTATACGACATGAGCGGCAATATAGAAGAGTGGACGTATGATTCATGGGAAACGAATTACCCTTCCGCCACCGCGGTAAATCCTATCATGGGATTAAGCGCGCACATACACACGCAGAAAACCCGCCGCGGCGGTCACTCCGGCGAACTTATCGAAACCCGCGAGGTACTCTCCCGCAGAATCCGCTCTATTGACGGTTCGGACGGCTCGTTAGGAATGCGCATAGCTCTCTCCGGCGCGATAACTACTGTCCCGACAGGCATGAGAGTGGCGTGTAATATAAATTTGCCCAAAGCCGACGACGCAGCTGTTAAAAACGGCTGGCGCGACATGAGATGGGTTACAAACGGCAGAGGCAGCGACTCAATGTGGACAAGCGGGAGTGGGTTTGGCGCGGTAACATTCAGAATTTGGGAAGACGGCACAGCTTTGTACGGCAATACCGCAGGCCAGTGGTATACTGTAAACAACATGGTCTTGAAATTCGTACCGAACAGCGGCAGCAGAAGCAGATTTCCTTATATTTTTGTTGACGAATTTGACCCGTCCGTATCAATTATCAACGTTGCCAGCAACATGACCTCTGTGCCAAGAATCCGTAAGGTACCCTCAACCGGTAGCTTCACAAAACCAAACACAATTACAACGCTTGAAAGCTTACGCACAGACACGGAAGACCGTATGATTGACTTCAGCACTATCAATACCCAAACCAGCCTTCACGACAGTAAGACAAACCACCCGTTAATCAACGGCGCGGCTCAGCGTTGGTGGTTAGACGGCAGCACTATAGGGGCAACGCACAGGTATCTGAAAAACGTTGAAAACAGCATTTTTGAGTTTTATGTTTATATGCCCGGCATCACAACCCTGCTGGCCGGGGGCGCAACCGGAAGCACATGGTTCACAGTCAACAATACGTTCCTGCGTGTGAGGCACTCGGGCGGCTATACGACAGATTACATTTATACCGTTAATGGCGACAACTTTACTCACGTATCGTATCAGGCGTATGAACGCGGGGACTTCAGAGGGTTTACAAGGACGAACTCAGGCAGCATAACAGCCTGGCCGCCGCCACCACCATCACAGTGCTTCCCTGCGCAGAATCCATGTCCGGCGATACCGGCCACATCGGCCTATGCCAACCATGAGCACGGTCACTCAACATTCGTACCGCCGGTAATGCCTTAGCAGACCCACGGAATGAATATAAGATTGAGGTTATAAGGGCGGGGATTAATCCCCGCCTTTTTTAATTTTTATCTAACGTCAAAATTTTATTTCAGGAAAAACAGTAATATCGTACCGCTCACAGCTACCCCAGCAGCTGCCGCGGCTGCAATAATCGGCCAGAGTTTTTTTCCGCCGCCAGATGGAGCATCCTTACCCGTGGTCTGCGTTGCAGACGGTGTCCAAGCCGGGATGGAAGCGGGGTCATTCATACAGCGCACAAGCGCGTCATAAGGTGACAAATCGGAAACTTCCCGAAGCACCCCATAAATATCGTAACCCATTTCAGCGGCGCTGTTGTAGCGGTCATGAGGACTGAGCGACAGCGATTTTTCAATTATCTTTACTAACCGTTCAGGGAAAACCATGTTGTGGCTGTTAAGGGGACGGTACTGCCCCGACGTTTTCTTATGTACAAGTTCGGTGAGTGTTTTCTGAGGAAACGCCCTGCCGCCTGTTACCATTTCATACAGTACCGCGCCAAGCGAAAAGATGTCGCTTCTGTGGTCAAGGGATTGGCCGTTGAGCTGTTCAGGACTCAGGTAAACAAGCGTGCCCATGATTTTTGAGCCTACAGTATGCAAACTAACTTCAGTTGGCCGCGCAATACCAAAATCCATCAGCTTTACTATGCCGTCGCGGGATATAAGGATATTTTCCGGCTTTACATCCCGGTGGATAAGCCCGCGGTAGATTTTGCCGTAGAGCGAATAGTCTTTAACATGCGCATAGTGCAATGCCTGAGAGACAAAATAGGCGGTTGAGAGAGCTGCGGCAAGCGGCATTTTTGTAAGCTTTGTAAGCAGCTGCTTTATAGAGATACCGTCTACAAATTCTAATTCGAGATACGGATAGGGAAAATCCCCCCCCATGTAGCCGATATTAAATATTTCAATAATATTAGGATGACGGATATCTGCAAGAATTTTGGCTTCTGTAAAAAAGCGTTCTCTTGCGTCTTCTTTATCCCCATCCTTCAATATTTTTATGGCGCGGACAACTTCAAGCTCTTCATGCCACACTTTAAATACGCTTGCGCTGCCCCCCTCGCCCACAATACCCTGAACGATGTTGGAGCCTAATTTTTCCCCGGCAGCAGGCATTTTAAACTGCTTTTCGTATGGATTAGCCAAACCTGTCTGATTATTTTGCAGCGCTTGAGGAAATTGTGCATTATTCATAATATACAAATATAGTAGATGCGTCAGCCGATAGTAAGGTGAATTCGTTAATTAAACAGATTACGTGATTTAATACTGTTAATTTCGCCCTGATTCAATTTTTTAACCACAGCCCTTACCTCTATGACGTCACGCGTACCATCATCGTAATTTAACGCGTGGCGTCCGCTTATTCTATTGTCTCTTACGTGAAATTTGTAATGACTGCCTTGATTTTCCGTGTCTCTTAACGCAAGGGTATCACCAATTATACGCTCAACAACCGCGCTGCGTTTCATAGGGAACCCGCGCCATGCCCCGGCGATATTGATACGCCTGTCAATCACTTCAATATAGAGATCGGTGTTGTTGAATCCTCTTGGCTTTTCATTTTTGATTATTGTCAGACTCGTCACCTGATAATAGCCGTCCGAAAGGCCTGCCATAGAAATTGAGGCGCAGAGAAGAATTGCTGATATGAAACTGATGATTTTAATGGCCATTTGATAAACTTTCCTTATTATGACTCTTCTTTTCAATATACCATATACGGTCTGCGCAGTCAAATAAGTTAACACACTCTTTTTCGCCCCTGATTACGGATAACGATAGCAAATATGCGGCACCACTCTTGCACCTTAATAAAAATGTAATTATACTGTGTTCTGATTAAATATCACACTATGCCGCCCGGCGGCTGCACTGTGCCGTGAGGCCGCCAAACGGCACAGTGTAATATTTAATCAGAAATCGGTATACATCCATGTTTTCTCACGGCGTCTGAGCAGACTGCAGGCGTCAGATTTACATTTTTTTATCAGGAGTGAACCTATGAAAAAACTGAAAATTGCTGCGGTATCTGTTGTGATACTTGTTGTGTTTGCGTTAATTTTTTGTTCTGATGATAAAGATAATAATCCTGTGCGTCTTGCAAAAGGACAGGGCGGCGCAGATGTTGAGGTAAAGCTTGGCGACGGCCCGCTTCCCAATAAACTGATGATGAAATTAAGCTCCGACGGCCAGGAAACAAGGTATGATACGGTAAATGTCAAAAATACGCCGGTATATCACCGTTATGTAAACATCGCCCCATATAAGGAGTGGAAAATTGAAGCTTATACTGTTGACCAAAACGACTCCGCCGTACACATCGGGAGTACTGTCTTCACACCGCAGCCTAACCGTATGACCTCTGTATTAATGGAACTTCAATCAAGATATTTCAGTATGCACGCGCTCTTTAGCCGTACAAATAATAATATGACCCGCGCGGAGATTTTAATTGATGATAACAACAGATATCTTTTTGACGCGCCAATACCGGAAAACGGCTCTGATACAATAGCAGTAGATATAATAGACGCAGACTACGTTCCTCTTAAGAGTCAATACAAAATAGCCGGAAGAGTTTACGGTATACATAATGGGTCGGAAGAGCTGCTTTTCAGCGGCGATACTACAGTAACTCTGCCCTGGTACGATGACAAAAAGGTTGTGTTTACGCTTAACCGCAGAGTAGATAACAGTAATCAGGAGCTGCCTTCCTATATGACGGTATGGCTGCAGCCTTTCAGCGGAAACACCAGTGCAGGGAGAATCGGCCAGCCGGTTTATTTCAGCGGAACAAGACACTACTACGATGTTGTGACATTAAACAGAGATATCAGCTGGGATGAGGCAAGAGATATGGCCGCCGCGCTCTCTTATAAAGGTATGCGGGGACATCTCGCGGCAATAAGAAACGCTGCTGAGAATGAATTTATCTGGCAAAATTTAGCAAAACAGTCTAATGTAAGCTCACTTTTTATTGGCGGCCATCAAGACCCGCCGATAGCTATCAGCGATACCGCCAACTGGGCTAAAAACTGGAAATGGATAACAGGCGAGCCCTGGGATTATACAAATTGGGCGCCCGGCGAACCCAACAAATTTGAAGGCAGAACCGGACGCAATGAAATCTGGCTCATGATGTGGGTTCACTCTGGAAAGTGGAACGATAAGGGTTCAAATCTGCGCGGATTTATTGTGGAATATGAGTAGCGGGGACAAGCCCCCGCAACATAGCAGGGGCGACCCTCGCGGCCGCCCCTTTGCATTACACCATCCCCGCCACATTTTCAAGTTCTGTTGTTGAAAGCACCTTCTCAATATTAAGCAGAATCTTCACAGAACCTTTGGCCTTCGCCATTCCAAGGATAAACGCCGTGTCAATGTTTGTTCCAAACGCAGGAGCCTCTTCAATATCCTCACCGAGAATATCAAGCACTTCGGAAACCGAGTCAACC
>Ga0123356_10008683_pt1 | contig 10077 bp, 8 predicted proteins | sample TergutEmb28metaG_2_FD_92546 | JGI IMG/M metagenome (GOLD analysis project Ga0123356, IMG submission 92546) | Embiratermes neotenicus P3 segment gut microbial communities from Petit-Saut dam, French Guiana - Emb289 P3 | ecosystem: Host-associated > Arthropoda: Insects > Digestive system > Gut ... | reverse complement strand
GGTATTGTCGCGTTACAAACGTTGTCCGTCAGACCGTATTTTGGTTGTATATGGTAAAACCGGTAAAAACAAGGAGGGCGGGGTGAGCTCCGCCAAATGTGTTCACGGCGGCGCCGCTTTTATATGGCCTGTGTTTCAAAGTTATTCATTCTTAAATTTAACGCCGATTCCGATCGAGTGTAACCTTACCAACGCTTTGAGTAAGCAAAACATTCGCGTGGACGTGCCTTGTCGCTTTACGGTGGGTATCTCGACCGACCCCGACAACATGATCAATGCGGCGGAGCGTCTGTTGGGTTTGTCGATTGTGAATATTCAAGACCTTGCCAAAGACATCCTCTTTGGTCAGTTGCGTCTGGTGATTGCCACCATGGATATTGAAGAGATTAACGCCGACCGCGATAAGTTTTTGATTAATGTGAGTCAAAACGTCGAGTTGGAGTTACGTAAAATCGGTTTAAAATTGATTAACGTGAACGTCACCGACATTCGCGATGAGTCCGGTTACATTGAGGCTCTGGGTAAAGAGGCCGCTGCTAAAGCGATTAACGAAGCCAAAAAGAGCGTAGCCGAACAAAATCGATTTGGTGAAATCGGTAAGGCCGAGGCTGACAGGGATAAAGACATCAGAATTGCAGAAACGCAGCGCGATACCCGCGTGCGCACCGCCGACGCCAACGCCACCGCCGTACAGGGAGAGAACGTAGCCAAGGTGTCGATTGCCAACTCGGACGCTGAGCGTCGCGAGCGGGAGGCCGAGGCGATGCGTCGCGCCATTGCCGCAGAGAAGGTGCAGAGCGCCAAAGCGTTGGAAGAGGCATACGAAGCTGAACGTCAAGCAGAATTGGTACGCGCCGAGCGTGAGCGCGCCGCCCAAACCGCCCTCATTGTGGTGACCGCAGAGATCGAAAAAGAGAAAGCAATCATCAAGGCAGAGGCAGACGCAGAGACCGCCCGCCGCATTGCCAAGGGGCAGGCAGACGCCATCTTTGCCAAGATGGAGGCGCAGGCGCGAGGGATTAACGAAATCCTCACCAAGCAGGCCACAGGCTTTGGAGAGATTGTCAAGGCCGCCAATCACGATGCAGAAAAAGCGGTATTGATGATGATTTCCGACAAACTGCCCGAACTGGTCAAAACCCAAGTAGAAGCAATTAAAAACATTAAGATTGACAAGATTACCGTTTGGGACGGACAAAACAGCGCCAATACCAACGGTAAGACGGCTACGGCCAATTTCCTCTCCGGCCTGATGCAGTCGGTTCCACCCTTAAACGACCTCTTTAACATGGCCGGTATGCAGTTGCCCAAATATTTAGGCGATGTAAAAATAGAAGAGGAGCCAAAGGAGAAGCAAGAAAATGAATAGATTTTGTACCATCGCCATCTCGCTGGCCTTTTCTTTGTCGGCAATGGCGCAAACCTCATCGGGAAATCCTTACGCTTCCCTTGAGGGCATGAATGACGAAACCCTCTTCCGCACCGTCACCCGCGAATTGTCGGGCGACAGCTTTGGGGGGAGAAAACCGCTGACCCCTTACGAAGCGCCCACGTTGGACTATATAGCCAACAGGTTCAAAGAGGTGGGTTTAGAACCGGCCGCCAATGGCAGCTACCTGCAAAAAGTGCCGCTATTGGGAATAGAGACAAAGATCAAAAACAATCAGGTGACGGTAACAGGGAACAAGGGAACCGTAAGGCTGCGCTACTGGGACGACATTATTCTCTGGACTTTACGCGCAGAGGAGAAGCTCAAGATAGACAAGGCCGATTTTGTCTTTGTGGGCTTTGGCATTCACGCACCTGAGTATGGCTGGGACGACTACGCAGGCATCGACGTCAAAGGAAAGGTGGTGGTGATGTTGGTCAACGACCCCGGTTTCTACGACGATGACCTCTTTAGAGGTAAAAACATGACTTGGTACGGAAGGTGGGTCTACAAGTTTGCAGAAGCCGGCAGGCAGGGGGCAGCAGCAGCCATCATCATTCACGACACAGCGCCCGCCTCCTACGATTGGAGCGTGGTTCAATATTCTCGCGCCACATCGAGCTAGTCGCTCTATTCAGAGTCAGAAAACAAAAAACTCATCCCCTTTCAGGGTTGGGTAACGGGTGAATCGGCCCAAAAACTGTTTGATGCAGCAGGCGTATCGTTGGAGCAGTCGGTGGCAGCCGCCAAAAAGAGGGGATTCAAGAGCTTTCCCCTCAAGCTAAGGACCACCATTGAGTCGACCAACGATATTGAGTTTGGGGAGTCTGCCAACGTGGCCGCCATCCTGCCGGGAACATCGCTTAAAGACGAGTACATTCTCTACACCGCACATTGGGATCACTTAGGCGTTGGATATCCGGTTGCAGGCGACAGCATCTACAACGGAGCGCTCGACAACGCCACAGGCGTCGCTGCATTGGTGATGTTGGGCAGACGTTTTAGCCAATTGCCCGAGCGTCCCAAGCGCTCTATCCTTTTTCTTGCCGTCACCGCAGAGGAGTCGGGCTTACTTGGCTCCGAGTACTACGCCCAAAATCCGCTCTTTCCCTTAGAAAAGACCGCAATCTGCCTTAACATAGACAGCTATGGCGACAACATGCGTACATCCAACGTTGTTATTTCGGCAGCGGGACAGTCGGAAACCGATCGCTATGTGATCGATGCAGCGGCAGCCCAAGGACGGAACGTCATCTTCTCCAACTATGACCCCGCCGGAGGCTACTATCGCTCCGACCACTTTCCCTTTGCCAAGATGGGTGTTCCCGTGTCATTAGCCAGGGGCGGAGGAGGCTATATTGACCCCCAGGCCGTCCAAGCGCACAGAGCCAAATATTGGGGGGCAGGCACCTACCACCAACCCACTGACGAATACCACGATTGGTGGAACGTATCGGGTTCGCTCGAAGATATTTACCTCTACTACGCCATTGGCCTTCGCCTTGCCAACGACGGCTATTTTCCTAAATGGCACGACTGATACTGCTGATCTTTTTTGTACCGGTCGGCATCTTTTCTGTCCGGGCGCAAGACCTTTTTCAATCTTCACTCTTTTCAACACCGGCTTTATGGGCTATAGATAGCAATAGATTGGCGATAAAGGTGGATATGTTGGGTTTTTTTAAGAACAACGAATACTTTAGCCCTGTGGCCGAAGGGCAAACACTGCCCGGCACGGCATCCACTTTTGCATTGGGGTATCAGCTTGCCAACAAGTTCAAAGCCGAAGTGGGTGTCTATTTTGTGAGCTATTCGGGACACAGACCGTTGGAAAATCTCTACCCCTTTGTGCGGCTTCAATATGCCTTTACACCTCATCTTAATTTGGTTATGGGGAACCTGTATGGAAGTGTAAATCACAGGCTTATTGAGCCTTTGTACCAATGGGAGCGGCATTTTACTGCCAAGCCGGAAAGCGGTTTGCAAATGATTTTGAACACAAATCGTTGGTTTGCAGATGTATGGTTGGACTGGCAACACTTTATCCAACGTGGCGATCCTGTGCACGAAGTACTTGCATTTGGCACATCTGTAGCGGGGAGGCTTACGGGCGACAATAGTCCCATAAGCATCACCGTTCCCATACAACTACTTATTCACCACAGAGGTGGACAGATTAATGTTTATGACGAACCTGGGGTTTTACAGGGTAATGCAGCAACAGGCCTATCCTCCCGTTTTGGGATAGATCATCAGTGGATTAAATCAGCGGGATTAGACCTCTACATTGCGGGCTATTGGAATCAATGCAGCATAACGGCGTCTCTGCCTTTTAACAAGGGATGGGGTGTGTACTCTCTGTTTTCGGTGGACGCATCTCCATTCAAACTTATGGCAGGATACTGGCATGCCGATAAGTTCTACGCATTTGAAGGGGAACCCCTTTTTGGCTCTTTTGACCCATATCGTCCCGAGAATCGGTTACCCATTCGTAATCTGTTGACATGTAAGATCGTTTTTGACAAGCAGCTCTTCAAAGGAGTGGTTATCGGTGCACAGGTAGAAACATACAGCGACCTCAATCGCAAAAAAACGGATTACAGTTTTGGTGTACATCTGAGGTTTAATCAGCTGTTTACAATAAAGAAGTAAAAAAAAGGATTGGTCAATGCAACATTTTGGTTAACTTTTGCATCTTACTGATAAAACCTGATGATGAAAAAAATCATTCTATTATTAACCATGGTGTCCCTTGCCGGAACGGCTTTTGTGGCCAACAGGACGCCAGTCTATTCGCCGGTTTATGTAAGCCGTGCGACATTAGAAAGTTCGGTAAAGTACATTCCCGGAGCACGCGAAATGGTACAGACGGGAAAAATCTACTACCGTGCGCCTTATATCTATGTAAACGAGCGTTACAAAGGGGTGCATGTCATCAACAACGCCAATCCTGTCCACCCCGTGAATGAAGGCTTTATCCTTGCCCCCGGCTGTATAGATATGGCCGTCAAAGGAAAAATCTTATATCTTGACAATGCGGTTGATTTGGTGAGTTTTGACCTGGATAGCAGAGAGGTGACCAGTCGTATCCGGGAGGTATTTCCCGAACCGTTACCTCCCATTGATTTTCATCATTATGGATTTGAACGTAAAGCGGGATATGTGTTGGTAGAGTGGAAAAAGAATCCTTAATTTTCTGAGTCATGAAAAAAGTGATCCTTATTTTTATTGGCATTATTTTTGCCGCTTCGTGCAGTAAAGAAGGCGGTTCCGGTGATTCCGGCTCCGATGGCAAAGGCGGCTCCATGGCACGGTTTGCCATCAAGGGAGACATGCTTTATACCGTCTCTACCACTACATTAAAACTTTTTAGTATTGAAGATGCTGCAAATCCAAAATATTACCCAGAAAGAGACATCCCGGTGGGTTTTGACATCGAGACCATCTTTCCGATGGACTCGTTGCTTTTTATGGGCGCCCGCACCGGAATGTATGTGTATGACATTACCGAACCACGGTTTCCACTGTTTCTGTCGGCTGTGAGCCACCTCCGCAGTTGCGATCCTGTAGTGGCGCAAGGTGGGTATGCATACGTAACACTCAACACTTTTCAAAGCAGTTGCGGCAGTAGACCCAATAACGTCCTAAATATTTACGACATCACAATTCCCACCGATCCCATCCTCGAAAAGACGGTGGTGATGAACGGCCCTCAGGGGTTGGGCATTGATGGCGACAAATTGTTTGTCTGCGATCGGGGGCTTAAGGTATTCGATATCTCTGATCCATTAAATCTGAGGCAAATAGACGACCTTGCCGAGATAGATGAAGTGGATATTCGTGGGGCGTATGACGTGATTCCTGTGGATGGCTTGTTGATCCTGGTAGCTCAGGAGGGACTGTTTCAGTTTGATTATTCAGGAGACAAGCTAAAATTTGTGAGTAAAATAGAAATAAGAAAGTGAATGTTGTGAGAAAATCGCTCTTTTTTATATTGCTGTTGATGTGGTGCTTTGCTCCACATGCACATGCACAGGGTGGAGGCGATGGCGCTCCCCCTCCAAGCTATCTGTCGACACAAAAAAAGTTCACACTTGCGTTTCAACCCATGCAATGGTTCAACTGGGGTTGGCGCTTTGATCTTGAAATACGTCTGGGCGACGGTCCCGGCTGGATACAATTAGGCCCCACCATCTATTCAAAAACAAGAGAGGGCAACTACTGTTATTATGGCAACGATTACGAAACAAATTTCTTTGGCTATTGGGGTTTTGGAGAACCTTTTTCCAAATTAACCGGTAGCGGATTGGATGTAAACTACAAACGATTTGTTGACCCCAAAAGAGCCCTCTACATAGCGGGAGGAGTGTCGTATAACCTGTTCAACCTTGAGTACTACGGATCACGGGTGCTGTGGAGAGATTACGTAGAAGATGGTATGTTATATCACACATACACATATACGACCCCCAAAATGGACACCCAATCGATAAACCGACTGGGTGTCAACTATTACATTGGCTATCAGGTGCCTTCCCGCTGGATGTTTCTCTTTGACGCATTTATTGGCGTCTCATATCGCTACTCCATTCTGGACAAGGAGAAACCGCAGTTCAATAAATCAACGTTTTCGTATGGTTATAACGGCTTTGTGTTGATGACTGGGGTCCGGTTTGGGATCGGCATTACCCCCTAATCGCCGCCTGAGCAGCAGCCAGACGAGCAATCGGTACGCGGAACGGCGAGCACGATACGTAGTTAAGCCCATGCTTAAAGCAGAACGCTACCGATGCGGGGTCTCCGCCCTGTTCGCCGCAAATACCCACTTTGAGTTGGGGTTTGGTTTGGCGGCCACGCACAACGGCCATCTCCATTAACTGTCCCACGCCGCTTTGGTCAATGGTTTGGAACGGGTCGGCGGCAATCAGTTTCTTGTCGGTGTAGTCGTGTAAGAAGGCTCCGGTGTCGTCGCGGCTAAAGCCAAAGGTCATTTGGGTGAGGTCGTTGGTGCCAAAGGAGAAGAACTCGGAGGATTCGGCCATTTTGTTGGCCAACAGACAGGCGCGCGGAATCTCAATCATGGTGCCGTAGAGGTAGTCGATTTTGTCTAACTTCATCTTGGCGCACACTTCTGCATAGACTTGGTCTACAATCTTTTTGGTGAGGTCTAACTCAGAGACGTCGCAGGTAACCGGTACCATGATCTCGGGCAGCGGTTTCTTTCCATCGAGGATCAGCTCGGCAGTGGCTTCAAACATGGCGCGAATCTGCATCTCGGTGATTTCGGGATAGGTGACGCCCAAGCGAACGCCGCGGTGTCCCATCATGGGGTTGGATTCATGCAACGCTTTTCCACGTACTTCGATGTCTTCAAATGAGATGCCTAACGACTTAGCCAGCTCTTCTAATTTTGCTTTTTCTTGAGGAACAAATTCGTGCAGAGGCGGGTCTAACAAACGGAACGTAAGCGGAAGACCGTCCATCACCTCTAGGGTGGCTTTCATGTCGCGTTTTACAAAGGGGAAGAGGTCGTCTAACGCTTTGCGGCGCTCCAACTCGTTTCCACTCAAAATCATTTTACGCAGGTGGAACAGAGGCTCCTCTGCGCCGGAAGCATAAAACATGTGCTCGGTACGGAAAAGACCGATGCCTTCTGCGCCAAATCCAATGGCTTTGAGGGCGTCTTTGGGCGTGTCGGCGTTGGCGCGGACACCCATGGTACGGTACTTGTCCACCATGTTCATAAACGTTTTAAAGCCGGGGTTTTCAGAAGCGTCCATCAAGTCTACTTTACCAGAATAGACATATCCTTTGCTTCCGTTCAGGCTCACCACATCGCCTTCGTTAATCACAAGGTCGGTGCCTTTGATTTTGGCTATTTTCTTCACTTCGTCCACCTCTAACGCTCCTGCGCCCACAATGCAGCACTTGCCCCAGCCACGAGCCACCAAAGCGGCGTGTGAGGTCATCCCACCCATAGATGTTAAAATTCCGTCTGAAACTTCCATTCCGTCAATGTCTTCGGGATTGGTCTCTTTGCGGAGAAGGATTAGTTTGGCGTTTTTGTCTTTTCTCTTCCACGCCACGGCGGTGTCGGCTGAGAAGACCACTTGACCAACGGAAGCGCCGGGCCCGGCGGGTAGTCCCTTCACAATAAGGGTGGCGTTCTTCTCCGAATCGGGATTCATAATGGGGTGTAAAAGCTCGTCTAACTGAGTGGGGTCAACCCTTAAAACTGCTGTTTTTTCGTCGATCAGTCCTTCGGCCAGCATCTCCATGGCCATATTCATGGCGGCGGTTCCGGTGCGCTTGCCTACGCGGCACTGCAACATATAGAGTTTGTCTTCCTGAATGGTAAACTCAATGTCGAGCATGTCGCGGAAGCTCTGCTCCAAAATATCACGAATATCGCAAAGCTCCTTATAGATTTGAGGCATCGTCTCCTGCATCGAATGAAGGTGCTTGTTTTGCTCGTTTTTGGTGTCGTCGTTAAGGGGATTGGGGGTGCGGATACCCGCTACCACGTCTTCTCCCTGTGCATTAACCAGCCACTCACCGTAGAAGATGTTGTCTCCGGTGGCGGGGTTGCGGGTAAAGGCAACGCCGGTGGCAGAGTGGTCGCCCATGTTGCCAAAAACCATTGCCTGAACGTTAACGGCTGTACCCCAATCGTCCGGAAGTCCTTCGATTCTGCGGTAGGAGACCGCTTTTTTACCGTTCCAGCTCTTGAATACCGCTTTGATTCCACCGATTAACTGCTCTACCGCATCGTCGGGGAACTCTTTTGTTAATACACGCTTGATGGTCTCTTTAAAGGAGTCGGCCAAGGAGATCAGGTCTTCTGTAGTGAGGTCGGTGTCTGATTTGTAGCCTTTTTCGTGTTTGAACTCGTCTAAGATTTCATCCAAAATTTTTCGAATCCCTTTTCCTTCCGAGGGTTCGAGCCCCTCTGCTTTTTCCATTACCACGTCGGCGTACATCATGATCAGCCTGCGGTAGGAGTCGTAAACAAAACGGGGGTTGTCGGTCTTTTTAATCAAACCGGGAATGGTGGCGGAGCACAAACCGATGTTAAGAACTGTGTCCATCATACCCGGCATCGACTTGCGGGAGCCTGAACGGCAGGAGAGTAACAGGGGCGATACGGGGTCTCCGTACTTCATGCCCATGTCCGCTTCCACTTTTTTCATCCCTTCCCACACCTCGTCCATCAGACCTTTGGGCAATTCACAATTGTTGGCATAGTACGCCATACACGTTTCTGTGGTAATGGTGATCCCTGCGGGAACGGGCAGGCCAAGCAAACACATCTCTGCAAGGTTGGCTCCTTTTCCTCCCAAAAGGTTTTTCATGGTTCCATCTCCGTCGGCGCTTTTTCCGCCAAAATAGTAGACTCTTTTAATCTCTGACATAATAATAAATTATTGATAGTAAATATGTTAAATAATATTTTCGAATTGAAACGAAAAACACAAAGATATAGAAAAAAATAGTATCTTTGCCATAAATAAAGCAACTATAAAACAAATTTAAAAAAACATTATGAGTAGTTTCATTTGGTTCATTTTGATCGGTCTTTGTGCCGGTTTTTTGGCAGGATTAATTATGAAAGGCAAAGGATTTGGCTTTATAATTAACCTGTTGGTAGGTATTATCGGTGGTGTACTTGGCGGCTGGATTTTTAGCTTTCTAAACATTCACATTTTTTCCGGAATCATTGGCAGTTTGATTTCTGCCACAGTCGGCGCTATTGTATTGCTGTTTATACTGTCGCTGTTTAAGAAAAAATAGCAACGGGAACAGCTTTTTAAAGAGCTGTTTATAAAATATTTCCGGCCAATTCAGCCAACTTGCTCCGTTCTCCCTTTACCAGGTTGACATGGGCAAACACTTCTTGCCCCAACATCTTGTCGGTTAAGTAGGTCAGGCCGTTAGAGTGCACATCCAGATAGGGTGAGTCGATTTGGTGTATATCCCCGGTAAAGACCAACTTGGCGCCTTCACCTGCGCGTGTGATGATGGTCTTGACCTCGTGCGGGGTGAGGTTCTGCGATTCATCAATAATGAAAAAGGTGTCGGAGAGGCTTCTGCCGCGGATGTAGGCTAAGGGGGAGATAAGTAGTTTCTCCGTTTTAAGCATCTCCTCAATCCGGTAGGCCTCTTTCGAGGTGGGCTTAAAGGCGTTTTTGATCACCGACAGATTGTCAAAGAGGGGCATCATATAGGGCCTCAGCTTCTCCTTGATGTCTCCCGGAAGAAATCCCATGTCTTGATTTTGAAGTGGAATGACGGGGCGGGAGAGGAGGATCTGCTTGTAATCCTGCTCCTGAGCTAAGGCAGCTGCCAGTGCCAGCAACGTTTTACCCGTGCCGGCAATACCGGTAAGAGAAACCAGGCTGATTTCGGGCTTCAAAAGGGCGTCTAATGCAATGGTTTGTTCCGTATTTCTGGCCTCGATGCCGTAGGTGCGGCGCTTCTCCACAGGAGTGATGCGTCCGCTTGCCGCATGGTAACAGGCGGGGATTGCACTGCCTCGGCTTTTGAGCAGAAAGTATTGATTGTTATATGGTTTTCTGATTTTTAAATCTTTTGGCAATAGTCCCTCCCGATTTTGAAACAGCTTGGCAATCACGTCATCCGGTACATTT
>Ga0123356_10008682_pt1 | contig 10078 bp, 8 predicted proteins | sample TergutEmb28metaG_2_FD_92546 | JGI IMG/M metagenome (GOLD analysis project Ga0123356, IMG submission 92546) | Embiratermes neotenicus P3 segment gut microbial communities from Petit-Saut dam, French Guiana - Emb289 P3 | ecosystem: Host-associated > Arthropoda: Insects > Digestive system > Gut ... | reverse complement strand
GAAGCTCTGTATTTAACCTCTCTTGAAAAACGTTTTAACCCGGCAATCACCCATGAGCCGCGTTACATTGGAAAGACAAGCAGCATTGGCACAAGCACAGGTATTGCTAATATTCAAATAAGCAGCTCTACCATTCGGGCAGTGCAGGCACAGCGCGGTGACTGGGTTGCTTATACCGGTCCTAATAGCGGTATATGGGAAAACGGCTTATTAATGAGATGGACAGGCTTTGCCTGGGAACAGGTTAACCCTGATAATAGCGATAATACCCATTTGTACCAGGGCGCTTTAAAGGACATATTTGAAGGCGCTCCTAACGCAAGATACAGCGTTGCTTTTATCAAAACATTATTCGCGCAAACCGTTAATACTGAATTTGTGAATGTTAGAACAAGGCTTAGAATCGGTCCGAATAATGATGGAATTGAAATTGATGGCAATACAGAACAGATAAAAAGCAGCAACTACGTAGCAAATAGCAGCGGCTTTATGATGAGAAAAATTGTTCAAAACGGAGTCCAAGCTGAATTCACAAATATCAAAACCCGAAACATGGAAGTTACGGGAAATTTAAACGCTAATGTTTCTATGTTTGGCTGGGGGAGTTACGCATTAAGTGGAGGTATTAGAGATTATATTTCTTTTTATGTTGTCAATAATAATATATCAGTTGAAGATTCAAGCTGGGATTCTGGGTCGACTATGCACTTTTATAGATTGTCTACAGGTAGATATCGAATTTTATTTCCATACAGCACATATGATATGGCAAGAAGAATGGCAATAATCGGAATGGCGCAGACAAATGATGTTCCTCCTATTGGTCTATTTATAATTAAAAGTGATGGCGGTTCTATACCTTATTTTGATGGTGTACATGTAGTTAATAGAGCATTTGCAGAATTTGAAATAAGAACACCCAGTGGAACACTTGCTGATCCATTTTATGCCTGTATTTTATTTGCTGGTTAAAAAGTGGGTATATACCTTGCAATTAATTCAACATTATTTTCACCTATTGTTATTATGCTGCCCATATTAACCCAATATATACCATCTCCAACGTCTACAAAAGGACGTTCTACATGAGCAACATTATCAACTATCCAACACGAAAAATTCATACCGTCTTTTTTCAAGTCAGCTCCGTATGCGCCTGGTTTAGGACTAAAAGTATCCCCTGCAGCATACAAGTTTTCATCTACAGGTACAGTCCCTTCAGTGTTACCATTACCATTGTAAATTACACGAAAGATTTTTTCCGGTTCAGCGGTTCCCATAGGTTCAGTATCGCAGGAAATAAAAAAGATACTCAAAATAAGATAAAACCAGCAGATTTTACACAGTTTCTCCATGTAATATTATCGGTAAATCTGAATGATAAAACATAATAAAACACGGTAAAACAAGCGTAAAAATCACGTTTTTTGCCAAACTAAAAGATAATTTTTGCCAAACTTCACGCGCGGTTACAGGTATCTGAAAAATAAAACCAGTATAAGAATAATTACAACAAAAGACAGTGTGATTGCACCTAACAACAGCGGTCTTTGCGCCTCTGCTATTTTTACGCGGTAATCGTAGGTCTTGCGCATCCATGAGTCTGTAATTGCATTTATATTGGTTAATATAAATGCCTTGTCAATGATGGAAAGCAATATTTCTTCTTCTTTATTGGCTGCAAATCTTGTTTCCATTGATTGATTAAAAATATAATTTGCCTTGTACCCGACCTCCTCCCTGAAATGGGTCAGGTTCATAAGCCTTCTTTGCGTTGTCATGACCATATCCACTTCCCCTCTTTGAAGCGCATCAAGGGCAAGGTCAATGCTGCCGTATTCTACGATGTCCCTGTGATTGGGGAACCATTGCCTGAACAGGGAAGTAAAAGTTTCATCGCCTGCTACGCCTGTTTTTACATGCAGGATCTCGTTTATGGTAATATCGCGGAACTCCGATCTTGATACAAGCGCGTAATTATCATCCAGTATTACAGTACCAGACCATATAAAATGCTCACCATACTCTTTTGTATATCCCAATTCCGGAATTAATAAGGCTTCTCTGTTTAAAAGCATTTCTTTTATATCATGCCAATCTGCTTTCTCATCATGAACTATTTTAAAAGCAAGCCCCGTAAGGGAAGTAATCTCATTCAGCAGATCAAAATAAATTCCCTGCCATTCATTAACATACGTATTATAGAAAGAAAGCGGATAATTGGTATTGAATGCCGCAATTGGAATAGTTGGATTGTTTAAAAGGAATGCGCGTTCTTTTTCGTTGAGCGATTCAAACATTTTATATCTTCTGTAATCCTGATAACCCTGATTATATAAACTCAGCATTAAAGACATAGCTCCGCTTCGCTGCGCCTTTGTAACAATCGAAATTATTGGCTCCAAATCTTCTCTTGTCCCTGAAGCTGCCATAGTTGTCGGGTTAAAGCACAATGGGAAAAAATCCTGTGTAACAATATTATCATAATTAATAAAAACCGCTTCTGTAATACTTGATGTAATATAAGCGTCAGCCTCGCCTTTATTAAGAATATCATATGCATCCATAATGCTAAAAACCCATACAGGTTCGTATGAATCCGGTTCTGTCACCATGGCGATGGTTTCTTCAACGGGTGTATTTACAGGAAATGCGTAGCGTATAGGGCGTTCAAGTAAAATTTGATCAAGACTGGGGCTGCCGGCAAGCCGCACCAGTATAAACTGGCGTTCGGCAATGGTGTCGGTCATATAATACCGCTGCCTGCGCTCATCTGTAGGCATCAAGTTACCAGAGAAATCCACTTCGCCGGTTTCCATTTTTTCCAGTATCTCGTTTGTTTCCATAATCTCAAGTTTGAAAGGGATATTAAATAACTGTGTCAGCCATTCGCAGAACAAAGCGGCATATCCGCCGGTTCTGCCATCTTCCATTACAAATGCTTCTGTAGACAGAATCATTCCATAAGAAAAGTATTCATATTTTTTTTGCAGCGCTTCGACAGCTTCGATCTCACGGGCAGTTACACCAGGAACATCACGGAATGACTTAAATAGAGGCTTGTCTGATTCAGTTGAACAGGCTGTAATGCCAATAATGAAAACAATAAATAAAAACAGAACCGTAAATTGATTTATTTTCATATAACCTTAAAAAAATCTTTGTAAATAAGATAAGTAATTACTATTTAATTATCTTTCGGATTATACAATGATTTTTTCAAAAATGCAACTTTATATATTAACAGTTAATTTTTAAAAGAGGATATTCATTTGTCTGCAAAAACTTTAGGAACAACCGGTTGTGCCGCCGCAGGTGTCGCACTTCATGCAGGTGCCGTTTCTAAGCAGGGTGAATGAACCGCATGATGAGCACGGGTCTCCCTCATAACCTTTGATACGCGCCTGGACAATCTTTATAACTTCACTCTCCTGCGGATAGGATTTGGGCGATGATTGTTCCATTGTTGCAACCGCAACTGCAGTTTGCACCTGCGGCGCTGCCGCTGTTTGAGACTGCATCGCTACAGGAGATGAAAAAGCCGAAGCTTTGGTTGTATCCATCTGACGGTTTACAGAGGGCGCAGAATCAGCAATGCGTGTTTCTCCTGCAGAAGAGCTCTGCACCGGTTGCTTTACAACCTTACTTGCCGGAACAGTGTTCGGCCTGAAACCTGCGCTTTGTTTTTCGCTGCGCGGTTTTATATCTGACGTGCTGACTTCACTCTTTGTTGCAGTGGCGATCAGATCTTCCGGTTTTACCTGCCCCAAATCGCTTCGTTTCAGATAACTGATCGCAAGGTCGCGGAATACATAATCGATAACGCTTGTTGCCATCTTTACATAATCATGACCCTGCACCAAACCGTTTGGCTCAAAGCGGCTGAATGTAAAGGCATCGACATATTCTTCCAAAGGAACGCCGTATTGAAGTCCCAGGGAAACTGTAATTGCAAAACTGTTTAAGAGGCTGCGGAAAGCAGCGCCTTCCTTGTGCATATCAAGAAAAATTTCTCCAAGACTGCCGTCTTCGTATTCGCCAGTTCTGATAAAAATCGAATGCCCGCCGATTTTTGCTTTTTGCGTATAACCCATTCTGCGGTTCGGAAGCGGTTTTCTAAGTCCGCGGAGATTTGCCGCCTTCCTGCGATCCGGCGCTGCAGAAGGAAGCTCAAGCCCCTTTTCAACTTTAAGGATGGTGTCAGCTAATGGATCTGTTCCCGGCGCAAACGTGTTTAATGGCTGTGAAAGTTTTGAACCATCGCGGTACAATGCCACCGCTTTAAGTCCGCTCTTCCATGATAGCATGTAAGCGCCCTTTACATCATCGTAGTTGGCGGAGTTCGGCATGTTTATCGTTTTTGAAATTGCTCCGGAAATGAACGGCTGCACAGCAGCCATCATGTCAATGTGCGCTTTCCATGGTATTGATCTCTTTCCTTTTTTACCTGACGGAGCTGCCGTATCAAAGACAGGGTAATGCTCTTTTTTAAGTCCAGGCGCATTTTCAAGTCCCATCGTGCCGCAGGCAAAAAGTTCCGCATCCTCAATATCCTGGGTTGTAAAACCAAGGTGCTTTAAAAGATTAAAACCCTGAAGCGACCATGTGGATTCCGGAATTCTTAAAACTTCTTCTACAAATTTTTTACCGAGTATATACGGATTAAAAACGCCTTCCAGGTTGAGCGCCGTTTTTAATGTATCCTCCACTTTGGCCAGCACTTCCGCTGTAAAATCTTTTGCCTTAAGCGTTTCATGACTAATGGCAGGCGAGCCGTTTAAGGTTTTTCTTCCCGTTGCGTAGGCGACAATTTCTTCGATTGACTGCGGAGAGTATCCAAGGCTTTCAAGAGCGGGCGGCACCGATTGATTAATTATTTTAAAGTAGCCGCCGCCTGCAAGTTTTTTAAATTTGACAAGGGCAAAATCAGGCTCTATGCCTGTTGTATCGCAGTCCATTAAAAGACCGATTGTACCTGTCGGAGCAATCGCTGTAACCTGCGCATTGCGGTAACCATGCGCCTTTCCAAGATCAAGCGCTCTGTCCCAGGCTGCTTTTGCCGCATCCAAAAGATAAGAAGGACAATGCGCAGTATCTATCCCTCTTGGAATTGTATGAAGTCCTTCATATTCGCTGTCTGTGGCATTGTAAACAGCCCTTCTGTGATTGCGGATAACGCGCAGCATGTTTTCTGCGTTATCACCGTAACAGGCGAAAGCTCCGTGCCCGCAGGCCATGCGGGCGGATTGCGCATATGCCTCTCCGGAGAGAAGCGAAGAAAGCGCTCCTGCAACAGCCCTTCCCTGCTCTGAGTCATAGGCAAGACCCATAACCATAAGAAGCATTCCCAGGTTTGCATAACCAAGACCGAGAGTACGGTATTGATATGAAAGTTCTGCGATGCGCGGAGAGGGAAACTGCGCCATTACAACAGAGATTTCCAGAATCGTTGTCCAGATATCTATAGCATGAAGGTATCCGTCAACATTAAACATTTTTTTCCGTTTGTCATAAAAATGCGCGAGGTTTATGGAAGCAAGATTACAGGCAGTATCATCAAGGAACATATATTCCGAACAGGGGTTTGAAGCTCTTATCTCGCCGCCTGCAGGACAGGTGTGCCAGTCGTTGATCGTCGTGTGATACTGAAGTCCGGGATCTGCGCATTGCCAGCTTGTCTTTGAAATGTCATTCCAAATCTTGCGCGCCTTTATGGTTTTCACAGGTTCCCCTGCTATGCGGCTTTTAAGATCCCAATCGGCATCGTTTAATACAGCCTTCATAAAATCATCGCTAAGGCGCAGACTGTTATTGGAACTTTGCCCCGATACAGTGTTGTATGCTTCATCATCCCAGGCAGTGGAATATTGAGACACATCAACTTCATCATCGCCCTGCTCAAGGCGGCGAAGCTGCTGGTATAGGTAGGAAAGAGGAATTTTATCGCCTAAGGCAGCGCGTAAAACCATGGCAAGTTCGTGATTTTTCTCTGCGTTGAACTTGTCATCCTCAGGCCCGCGGAAACCGGAAAGCGCGCGTTTTATGGCATCGATATGTTTTTTTAATATAAGAGAGCCTGTAACCATCGAAGCAACCTTGTGCTCCTCTCCTGCTTTCCAGCTTATGTATTTTTCAACATCGGGATGATCGATATCGAGAGTTACCATCTTGGCCGCGCGGCGGGTGGTGCCTCCGGATTTAATCGCAGAAGCGGAGCGGTCGCTCACCTTTAAAAATGACAGAAGGCCGGATGAATATCCGCCGCCTGAGAGGCTTTCGTTCATTCCGCGGATACGGGAAAAATTTGAACCGGTCCCGGAGCCGTATTTAAAAAGGCGGGCTTCGCGGGTCATGAGATCCATGATGCCGCCCTCGTTTACAAGATCGTCATCTATGGAAAGAATAAAACAGGCATGAGGCTGGGGACGCTTGTAGGCGCTGTCTGATTTTACCACCTTGCCTTTTTCGGTATCGAAATAATAGTGCCCCTGAGCCGGCCCGTCGATCCCGTATACCGAGTACATTCCCGTGTTAAACCACTGAGGGCTGTTGGGAGCCGCATACTGATGCGCCAGCATATAGCAGGTTTCATCGTAAAAAGCGCTTTCGTCTTCCTGGCTGTCGAAATAGCCGGACTTTTTGCCCCACTCAAGCCATGTATAGGCAAGCCTGTGGAAAACCTGCCGGCAGTCATGTTCTGCGCCGTCTTCGGGCAGATTATTGCCGGGATCCTCGGGGGAATCGCCGCATTTTGCCCATTTTTTCCATTCGTAGATCTTGTCTTTCGGAACTCCGGCCTTGCGGAAGTATTTTTGCGCGATAATATCGGCGGCAATCTGGCTCCAGAATGCAGGCACAATGACAGTGTCCTCGGAAAAAATCGCCTTGCCGTTTGGATTTCTAATTTCGCTTTTACGCCTTTCCCAGGCAATATCAAAGTACGGCCCGCTATTGCAGTCCGTGAAAAAACGTTTAAACTTCATCCCCAAATCCTTTTTTTGAAACAATTGTATATGAACACTTTGTCAGGCAGATCATTGCGTATATGACCACACAGATAGCGGTGTTTTTTTTAGTGTACACCATATACAGCGGTATTTGCAAGGGGGCAGGAAGAAATTTAAAGGAATTTTAATAATCAAATTATAAGGCGAATATTCTTATTTTTGGTAATATATTTGGAATATGATAATTATTGAGAAACTTGATTTGGATTTAATACAATTTTTTTTCTCGCGGAGACGCAGAGGCGCAGAGAAGCGCATAGTTGTTATCCGTTATTTTTTATAAATCCCTGAAATTATTTGAGATTTTCTGGATTTTAAGCAGAATATTAAATAATGGCTCAGCGCTCTTTGCGGCTTGGCGGCTCTGCGAGAATTGATTTTGTTATCAACAGCTTGGTAGTATTGTTAGGCGAATTATGCCATATTTAAGAAAGCATGAAATTCTTGCAGGTAACACAGGAATCACTTGAGCTGGGAGCCAGAACTCTTTTAGAAGGCGGCCTTGTAGCGTTTCCAACGGAAACTGTCTACGGCCTTGGCGCAGATGCTTTTAACCCAAAAGCTCTTGCAAATGTGTTTGAAGTAAAGGGACGCCCCTCTTTTGACCCTTTGATAATCCATATTGCAGCAATAGAAACCCTGGACAAGGTAGCAAATCTTTCGCTTTTAAGCAGTGATGCGCGGGAAAAACTTTTTCTGCTTGCCAAAAACTTCTGGCCGGGCCCGCTTTCGATTGTTCTACCTAAAAATGAAAGAATACCAATGGTCGCTACGGCAGGTTTGCAAACCGCTGCCATCCGTTTTCCTGACAATGATACCGCCCAAAAACTTATTTCTCTTTCAAGCGGAGCTGTGGCCGCTCCCAGCGCCAATCCCTTCGGCGCGCTTAGCCCGACAAGGGCTGAGCATGTACGAAGCGGACTTGGAGAGAAAATTGACATAATCCTTGACGGAGGCCCTGCGCGAATCGGGCTTGAATCCACCGTGCTCGATATAACCGGCGCTGTAAAAATTTTAAGACCGGGCGGTACGCCAAGGGAAGCGATAGAAAAACTAATTGACCCTGTAGAAGAGCATAGCATTACCGCAAAAGACAATTGCCCTCTTGTCTCCCCAGGGCAATTAAAAAGCCATTATGCACCGGGAACTCCCCTTTTTGTTTTAAACCGCGATGAAATTATAGAAAGGCACTTTAATGCAGCGGACTATGAAAAGATTGCCTTTCTTTTTATTGACGGTTCTACAAAAGATGCATGGAAGGCAGCGCATAATAACTCAAACTTTGAATACCGCCTTCTTTCGCAGAGCGGAAATATGGCAGAAGCAGCTTCCCGGCTTTTTGAAACCCTTCATGAACTTGACAATGGCAATTTCGCATCGATTTATGCCCAATTAGCGCCGCAGGAAGGACTTGGAGCTGCGATCAACGACAGGCTTAAGCGCGGAGCGCGGGGTGGGTAGATTGTACTCAGGATTTGCAGTATTATGCCTACTTGCGAATAAAAGATATTTTTCTTAAAAAAATTCATTCTGTCATTTTACATCGTTATATATATTTTTATGCAACTTTTTTCTGAACCAATATTTGTTCATATAAATATTCAGGTGCAAAGTCAACTCCATTATCCCAGGATAATGTATTATGCCAAAGTTTCACTGTTTTAAATATTTCCAAATCCAATAATTCACGAATAATTTCCCGATGATCTTTTTCTAATTCATTCTTTAAGTTAATAATACCATTTTGCCCATTATTAAACTCTATATAAACGGTATAATCACCTTGCAATGAAACTTTTGTTATGCCAAGCATTTTAACCTCCTTATATCTACACCAATGGCGGTATTTTATTAAATTTACCAACTGATTGAAGCAAATTCCAATTGTCTATTAATTCCTGCTTGTGCATTGAAGCCCATTCAACAACGTTACCATGAATTCGGGAAGGTAAATCCCCTTCCAAAATTCCAAGCCCATTTATAGCTATAGATGCTTCATACTCCCCATATTCAACATGAAAATGAGGTGGATTATGGTCATTAAAACACATAAATATCACGATGCCTAAAAAACGGCTTAATTCTGGCACGTTTTTATTCTAAACTAATCCATATTCTTTTGCAACTCTTCGCGGTGCCTTACGTTAAATCTAACCCTAGCAGGGCTGATGCCTCACGATAAAAATCTAACCATACGGAAGATGAAATAATATCGCCTTCTTTCGCAGAGCGGAAATATGGCAGAAGCAGCTTCCCGGCTTTTTGAAACTCTTCATGAACTTGACAATGGCAGTTTCGCATCGATTTACGCCCAATTAGCGCCGCAGGAAGGACTTGGGGTTGCGATCAATGACAGGCTTAAGCGCGGAGCGTGAGGTGGGTAGATAGTACACTTTTATTTTATGGGAAAGGTTTTTCTACTTATGCTAAATGTTCTGGATGTCTTACGAAATTATCCTGTTTACCGATCTTTATTTTCTTTTATTATTTGTTCCAGTGATTTTCCGCTATTTAATTCATTAATAATTTCTTGTCTCCCCTGTTGTTTGGCATAAGCCATTTTGCTTTGGATATCAAGTTCGTATTTTTCTTCACTTGCAATACGGCAGCGCTCATACCAATCTTTACTAACAGTATTTAAAACATCACTCGCCATTTTGATTCCCTCCTGGTGTTCAATTATCTGATTTATTTTCTCACGTTTTGCCTTGTCTGTCAAATTTTGGAAAAATACTGCCCAATGCTCTGCCGGACTCATGTCTTTTACATTATTACTAAAGTCAGATATGCCGTTTTAATTTTTATCTTTTTTTATTATATTATTATTGATATTTATTTTTTAATTAAACAGTATTTTAGTTCTTGAGTTTATGAGCTTTGTATCGTAATCTCCCCATGTGTAAAATTTACGTCTCTGTGTTTCAATCAAAGGCTGTTGCTACAAATTCTTCCCACAGCTCTTCTATTAATTCTTCTGTATCTGTTCCTTCATAAGGCCATAAATCTGCATTTTGCCCGTCTTCACTAAGTTCGATAAGCCATAAAGAACATGAGGTATAATCATGCTTATG